>Ga0307423_1000478_pt1 | contig 26963 bp, 18 predicted proteins | sample SalMarWE160310MG_FD_202154 | JGI IMG/M metagenome (GOLD analysis project Ga0307423, IMG submission 202154) | Salt marsh sediment microbial communities from the Plum Island Ecosystem LTER, Massachusetts, United States - WE1603-10 | ecosystem: Environmental > Aquatic > Marine > Intertidal zone >... | reverse complement strand
TCGCACTCCGGGCCACCTGGCTCGACCCGGTGCCGGGCCGCGGCATGCTCAGCTTGCAGACCGTCTCGACGCCCCAGGAGCTGAGCCACGCCTACCGGCACTGGCCGAGCCTGCCGATCAACATCGTCTCCGGCTTCGAAAACGGTGACATCGCATGGCAACTCGCGGGCGACACCCCGATCCGCAAGTCGGGTCACGGAACCCTGCCTACCGCCGGATGGGACCCGACCTGCGGCTGGGAGGATGAGCTTGTCGACATCGCAGACCTGCCGCATACGGTCAACCCGGGGGCGGGCTACATCGCGACGGCCAACAACAAGCCGACGGCTGGCGATGGCGGCGCCTTTGTCGGCTACGACTTCATCGACGGGTACCGGGTGGCGCGAATCACCGAAGAGCTCGAGGCACACGACAAATGGACCCTCGACGATGTGGCGGCGCTCCAGATCGACAGGACCACGATCCCGTGGCGTGAGATGTGCGACGTCGTTCTCGGTATCGCCACAGAGGACCCGGACGCCACCATGGCGCTCGGGATGTTGCGTGGGTGGGACGGGGTCGCCGGCATCGACTCGATTCCGGCGAGCGTGTACGAGCTGTTCGTCGTCAACCTCGCCAGGCGCGTGGTCTATGCGAAGGCTCCGCACACCGCCGAATGGGCGCTCGGCAAAGGCATGGACGCGTTACATCCCGAGATGGGAATCTTCACCCGGCGTGTCGGCCATCTCTCTCACCTCGTCCAGCAGCGTCCCGACGGTTGGTTCGAAGGTGGCTGGGACGCCGAGATCGCAGCAGCTCTCGCCGAGGCCGTCAGGCAGCTGATCGAGTGGCGCGGTCCCGACACGGACCACTGGAGTTGGGGTGCGGTCCGGCCGCTGACGTTCAAGCACCCGGTCGGCGAGAGGAAGCCGCTGGACAAGGTGTTCAACCTGGGTCCCTTCCCCTGGGGCGGCGACGCCAACACCGTCAGCCAGGCGGCCGTGTCGTTCCTCGACCCGACGGCAAACTCGGGGTTCGTGGCATCGATGCGAATGTCGGTTGAGGTCGGCGACTGGGACGGCAACCGGTTCGTGCTCCCCGGCGGGCAGTCGGGCAACCCGATGTCACCGCACTATGCCGATCAGCTCGACCTCTACCGGACGGGCAAGTCGATTTCTATCGCCTGGTCATCTGAGAAGATCAGGGCGACGACAGTCGCGAGCCTGGAGCTCTTGCCCGGTAGCTAGCTCACTGCTCGTTGACAGGCACGATACGCGGCAGGTCGAGTGCCTCCGCCCGGTACGCCAGCGTGCGGACGAAGTCGTACATGTCCCGACCTTCCTGGGTTTCCAGCGTGCCTTCGTAGTTGTTCTTCAGGTAGCTGGTGAGACCATCAGGGCGGAACCGCGTGATATGCAGGTCTCGCTCCCCTCGCAACTCGGCGATGATCTGTGTGAGCACATCGGAGAGGCCTTCGATGGCGCCTGCGGTGAAGTCGTCAGATGGCTGCATCGCGGTGAGCACCTCGTGCAACGCCAGCGCCCGCTCGATCAGCTCCTGATCCGATGGGATGGGCTCCACTTGACATTCCTCCGCGCTTGCGACCCGGTCAAGCCTATCCGACGGGTTCCTACAGGAACGTATCAGGCTGTTGTAGCGTCGTATGGGTGTGAAGAGCGGAAACCGAATTGTGGTGATATTGGCGGCGCTGTTGACAGCCGCCCGCGGAGCCGGGGACCGCGGATCCGAGCATCGGTGACAACCCAACCCCCTTGCCGTGGCGACTCATAGGGTGAGGAAGATGTGGAGCTGATCGAGACTCGCGAAACGAGCGACCTGTACCGCGACCACGCGATCGCGCTGACGCGCTTCGCCACCGTCTTGATCGGCCCCGACGACGCCGCAGATGTAGTCGCGGACGCGGTCGAGTCACTACTGGCGTCTGGTCGGCTGGTGAACGCGGACTATCCCCGGGCGCTTCTCTACCGGGCGGTGCTGACCAAGGCACGCTCGATGCAGCGGAGCACGATCCGGCGTCGGGCACGCGAGCAGCGGGTCGCCCAGCGTCTGATCGAGCATCAGCCCGATGTGCAGCCCGAGGTGCTGGAGGCTGTAGCTCGGCTCAGCCAACGCCAGCGGGCGTGCATCTTCCTCATGTATTGGGAAGACATGACGGTTGCCCAGATCGCCGAGCGCCTCGGTCTCGGTGAGGGCACGGTGAAGCGCTATCTGGCCAGGGCAAGAGAAAGGCTCCAGGAGGTTCTCGATGAGCGATGAGCTCGATCGCACGCTGCGCAAGGCGATGGCGACATACGTCGCCGCTAGCCCGGAGCCCCCGGAGTTGGCGGCACCCGTGCGTCGCAGGCGCTTCAAGCTGTCTCCGGCCACCGCATTCGCAGCTGGCTTCGTCCTAGTGCTCGTTGTCGGCATCGGCATGGCGGTGTTTTCGTTTGGCGATAGCCCACCTCCCATCGATGCCAACGAGCAACCTCCGATCACGGGAAACATCTCAGCAGTGGAGCTCGGCATCTACCACGTATGGCCGGAGCAGCCACGGCAGGTAGCCGCAGAGGAGCTGGCTACCGCGTTCGCTGTTGAGGTCTTGGGTTGGGACGATCCGGTCGTGACACGTCTTGATGACAACCCGTCATCGTCTCCCGCGGTTGTGCGGATCGGCATGAGCGGCAAGAACGACGTGGATCTAGTCATTGCCCCCGACGCCACCGGAGGCCGTGTGATCCTCCAGGTGAACACTCCGCCGGATCTCCGGGGCGGTGACACCGATACGAACATATCCCTGTTGGAACAGCCGGGGGCGACCGGAGCCGTCGCGACCGTGACGCGCCTCGGTGGCGAGCCGATCAGCGTGGTCGTCGATCGTGACGAGCTCGCCACCGGCACAGCGGCAATCACCGAGATCGACGACGTCGCCGAGGTCGGATCGATTCTCGTGCGCTACACCGACGTCTCAGGTGAGGTGATCGGCGCCGGCGGCGGCCACTATGCAACCGGCGACGAGGCAATGCACCCGGCTCGATGCCTGGGGTCGGGTAGAACGCTGCCCGGCGATCCCGCTGTCGGCTATGCGACGTCTGATGACGCGCTGGCGGCGTTGCCGGGTGAGTACGGCGTGGTCGGTCTCGACTTCATCCGGGAGGAGCGCTCGGATACCTGGATTGCCGGCTCGTCGGCACAGCCACGGGCTGTGGTCGAGCTGTATCAGCATGATGGGAGCAGCGAGTGGTTCATCGGCTCGGTCATCGTCTGCGAGGTGGATGGGCAGGCGACAGTCTCCGAGGGAAACGTGCCCGAGGAGATGACCTCGCTGCCTTACCGAGTGCTCGTCGACGGCGCCAAGGTTGGCGACGTGTATGTGACCGACGTCGCCACGACCGATGGTGAGCTGGCGTCGCTGTGGTCGCAACTCGGACTGGTCGGTGACGTCCCCGAAGTCGACTTCGCCACGTCCGTAGTTCTCTACTTCGGTGCCGTCGAGTCGTCGAGTTGTCCCCTCGATTCGATGCAGGCGCTCATCTACAACGACGGTGACCAGAGGGTCTATCCCCAGATCCCGATCGCCGATGGGCGCACCGATTGCAGGCTTGATGCCATTAGTCACGCCGTGGTGGTCGCCGTCGACCGAGCCGCATTGCCAACCGGTGGATTCTCCCTGTGGATCGATGCCGGCGACCCTCCGGCCTGCTGCACCAATGGGCTGACGTTTGTCGCACCCGGCGAGCTCAACCCGCCTGCAGATGCAACCTACGCACCGCTCGACGCCGAGGGACGCCTCGCCATCGGCGAGACGAGAGTCGCCTACCGCGCTTACACCCACTGCGGCGTCGAGTGGCTGCCCGTCCGGGTGAACGGGCAGGCCTGGAAAGCAATCGATCTCGACAAGGCCGATGCAACTGGTGTCGACCCGGTACCTCGCGCCTGGGGTGTCGCCAACGACCCGCTCGACCTCGAGTTGACGTTGGTTGACGACGCCACCATCGAGGCAACCGTGCCAGGATCCGGCGTCACGGTCACCTATGTGCCCGCCACGGATCCTCCCGGATGTGCCTGAACACCAAGTCCTAGCAGTTGACCCATATATATGGGCTACATGCTATGGTTGTATGTATGAAGACAACTGTCGATATCTCAGATGATCTGTTGAGTGCGGCCAAGCGCACCGCCGCTACCCGGGGTACCACGCTCCGAGACCTCATCGAACGCGGACTACGTCATGAGCTCGCCGACGACAGCGGTGGCGAGTTCGTCCTCGTGGACGGATCCTTCACAGGATCGGGGACACAGCCAGGCATCGACGAAGGCGACTGGAGCACGGTGCGTGAGCTCATCTACGAGGGCCGCGGCGGATGATCGCAGTCGACACCAACATCCTCGTCTACGCACACCGCGGTGATTCGGCCTATCACCGGCCGGCGCAAGCAGCGATCCGGGCGCTTGCAGAAGGGCGAAGGTCGTGGGCAATCCCATGGCCGTGTATCCACGAGTTCCTGGCGGTAGTCACACACCCCCGTATCTACGATCCGCCTACACCTGCCGACATGGCCGTCGCCCAGGTGGAGGCATGGCTCGACTCGCCTTCACTCGTCGTGATCGCCGAGGGGAATGACCACTGGGATCAGTTGAAGCCGATGATGACCACGGGCGCCACCGGGCCACGAGTCCACGATGCCAGGATCGCTGCCCTGTGCAACGGGGCAGGGGTCACCGAGCTATGGTCGGCGGACCGCGACTTCACCCGATTCCCGATCAGGACCCGGAACCCGTTGATCGCCGGGTAGCGCGCCGCCCGACTGCTAGGTGAGTTGCTTCTCAGGGCTGCTCGGCCACAGACTGAAACGCCCTCCGCAGACGCTCAACAACCTGATCGACGCTCAGGCCGAGCTGAAGGCCACGGACCGCCAGCGTTTCAGCAGCGCGCTCTAGGTCGGTGTCGCTGTCTTCGCCGACGCTCGGCTCCGAGACGAAGCTGCCATGCCTCCCCCGGGTCGCCAGGACACCATCTCGTTCCAGCTCCTGATAGGCACGCGCCACCGTTCCGGGGGCGATGCCGAGGTCTCGGGCGAGCTGACGGATAGTCGGCAGGCGCGTTCCTAGCGGCAGAACCCCGGAGACGGACATGGCGGTGATCTGGCTGCGAATCTGCTCGAAGGCGGGGATCGGCGAATCGGCGTCGATCCGGATGATCATGCTTCCCTCGCCCTCGGCACAATCCACTTGGCGTTGAGACGGGGAAAGCCGAGCAGCATCCCCAGGCCGCCGGCCATCAGCGCCAGACCGAGGACGCTAAAGATCAACCTCACGGGTCCGTCGGTTGTCAACGTAAGATCCCACGCAATCGTGGCGCTGACCCACATCGGCCCGCCATAGCCCAACCCGGCGAGACCCTGGATCGACACGCTACGCATTGCGTCATCGGCTTGTGCCTCGTCGAGATCCTCGAAATGTTGTCGGCGGCGGACGATCAGTTCTTGGGCGATTCTGGTAGCAGCCAGGATCGACAGAGCTGCAACGCACATGGCGATATACCAGACCGCACCATTGCGAGAAAGTGCGGTTTCATTGGGAGGACGTACCTCAGCGACCGGGAGCACAATCCCGGCCACGGCCAGCAAGAACACTACGCCAGCGAGGACTAGTCCATCGATCCGAGTGAACGTCGGCAGGTACTGACCCAGGCGACGTGGTTCCAGGGACGCCCCATCACCGCTGCCCTGTGGGCGAGTTGCCTCGGCGAGAATCATCCCGGCGGAGAACCCGATCAACCACCAGTAGCCGCCCAATTCGTCCATGCGATACGCGCTGCGGGTCACCCACATCCACACAAACGGGACGTTCCATCCAGCCAGGAATCCGATGGTGCGAATCCAGCGAGTCCGCTTCAGATAGGCAGCAACAAGGGGTCGCGTGTGAGCGCCCTTCCGCAACCCGTGTCCGATCATCCACGAGTCGAGTGCCTTCTGGCTCGGGTAGACAGCGGCGCGGATCAGTCCAAAAACGGTGACCCCGCCAAAGTAGAGAAAGGTCACGATCAGGCTGTTGGAATCAAATCCATCAATCATGCCACGATTGTATCAATGTATCGATACAATGCAACAGAGTTTCTATCTCTTCTGGCGTCCAAACGGGCAACATGTTGCCCGTTTGGACGCCAGAACGGTGGGTTACACGCCGTCCCAGCCTGCGAGACGGGCTGACAGCCACCAGAAGGCCATGCCTTTGCGGCGGCAGTTGAACGGGTGGCTGTGCGCACAGGAGTCGCCGAGGTCGGCACAATCCTCCGGGTGAGTCGAGCACCAGGTGCTACACCACTCGCAGGCATCAGATCCGTCGGCGTAGAAGTTGCCCGCCGGGTCGTATTGCTCGATGTCGGCGAAATCGAACAACACTCCCCCGTTGTCGAGCACATGTTGGCGCACCTTGTCGTTGTTGGCATCGAGCGAAGCGCTTCCACCATCGAGGTGGCCGGTCATGTAGACAAACGTCACATCCGGATACTCGGCCTCCAGAGTCGTCATCGCACTCAGGTAGGCGTCGACGTCGGTGGAGGAGCTCGACATCTCACCACACCACGACCACGAGAACGCGTTCGCCTCAGGGGCATCGGCGAGAATCGCCCGAGCCTGGCTGAGATATGCAGACGCGTTCCACGACCAGCCCGAGTCGTAGGCCATCCGCAGTTGCGCCGGAACGTCGAGTATGGGGACCGACCGATACGTCTTCTCGAACGACAGCCCCAGCCAGTTATCGAGGTCCTCGGCGCCCGTCCAGATCTGGGTGCCGTGCGAAGTCGAACCGTACGCCCAGATCACATCCTCGGCGGCGGCCTCGAGCCATATCTCGGGGATGGCGTCGATATCGGCGGCATTGTGGTCCACAACGATCGCATCCGGGGTCTCCGGCGGCGGTGGCGTGATCGGGTCGAGGTCGAGAGCTCGGGCGAAGAACGACGCCATCTGGTCACGCTTGACCGGCGCGGTGGGACAGAACTGATCGTTGGCAGGCGGGTTGCAGCCTGCAGTGACACCGGCCCCGGCGAGTGCGTTGATGCTTGCCTGGAAGATCGACGTGTCATCATCTGTGAAGTAGTCGGTGGATGTTGCCGGGTAACTGAAGGCTCGAGTGAGGAAAGCTGCCATCTGTTCCCGGGTCACCGAGGCGTCGGGGCAGAAGAGATCATTGTCGGGCGGGTTGCATCCCTTGGTGATCCCAGCAGCCGCAACCGCGTTGATGTCCGCTTCGAATACCAGGCCGTCGTCGTCTGTGAAGTAGTTGGTCGAGACTGGAGCCAGGTCGAGGGCCCGCTTGAGGAACGCAGCCATCTGGCCACGGGTGACGTTGCCGCTCGGGCAGTAACGATCGTTGACCGGCGGATTACAGCCCCTGGTGATCCCAACGTCGGCGATTGCCTCGATGTTGGCCTCGTGGACGTTCCCGTTGTCATCGGTGAACGTGCCGCCGGGCGGTAGGGCGGCCACTGCCACTCCCGCAATCATCATGCTGGCCAGCACCAGGACGAGTGGGCTCAAGATCCTCGTACGCATCGGCTCTCCTCAATCGCGCCATGGGTAACCGTGGCTTAATCGACAGTTAGTCGCGATAGGTTTAGCCAGAATCATGCAGTCGTGGACTGCCACAGCGTTCCCACTCCAACTCGCAGCCGCCTAAGGGGTTCGCCGGGACACGTCCTAGCTGCCGCAGCCAACCACCGTCGTTTCGCCGAATGTGTCGACCGGCGGCGGGAACTCCACCGGATCGAGCATCAGTCCAACGGTGTAGTCGCCGACGAAGAATCGGCCAGGAATTGACCAGACAAAGTCGTAGCTGAACACGTCATCGGCGGAGATGGTGGCATAAATACCGTCGACGGTGAAAGGCAAGCCAAGCGGAGGCTCTGCAACCTCGGCGCCAGTCAGTGCATCCGCGATCGCGGCGACTTCCCCGCCAACGACATCGACATGGCACTGGCGTTCTGTGTCCCCACGATCGATGATCACCCGCAGCCGGTAGTCCGACAAGCCGAGCCCGTCCCAGATTGAACGTTGACGTTCGAACAGGTCGACAGCTTTGGGTCGGCCTTCGTATTCGAGGATCCCCCAGATTTCGGCGAGGTCGGTACACCGCGTCGCCCCCGCATCGCCGAGCAAAGCTCCCGCATCGGCCATGATCGCAGCCAGTTCGGGCTCTTCGCCCTCGAACGGTTCACCGGCAGCCACCCCGGCAAGCACCCGATAGTCCGCCGCAGCCCCGGTGAAGCCGAGCCCGTCCAGACGTTCGCCAAACGCCGCGTAGTAGTAGTACTCCTCCGCGTAACTGTTCTGCCAATGGCGGTAGTAGTCGACGCACGCCAGATTCGCCTGATCGACCGTCGACAGGGCATCGGGATAGACCACATAGTTGGCGATCTTGTAGCAGGCCTCGTCATCGATGGCGTTAGAGCTCCAGTCGACACTGATGGACTCGGGGTGCCCGTCTCCCCCCTGAGCGATCTCGACAACATCCGCTGCACCATCGATCGCTTCTGCGTACTCGCCCATGAGCCCGTCGAGGGATGGCACAGCATCCGAATAGCCCTGTTCCAACAAGGCAGCCGCCGCCGGGTCGCGGGCATCGACGCCGACCACTTTGTGGTCGACAACGGTGACCCAGAAGGTGCCGATCAGAATGCGCTCGCCACAGTTCGACGACAGCTGATACGAGTAGTTCGCAGGTTCCATCCATGGTTCACCGCCACCGACGTCCACGGTCTCTCCACACCCAGCCAGCAGGAGAGCGACAACAACGCATAAGATGCCTCTGCCCATCAGGTCACCCTACCGGTGCGCTCACGCTGCGATTGGTCATCTGGGGGCGATTCCGCCGATCGTCAGGTCGCCCGTAGTCACCCTGATGGCGCTGCTGCGCAGATTGGCCGTCTGCGCATACGCCACGATCCCTCTGGTTTCGAGCCCACTCGCGGGTTCGAGCAGCACCACCAGGGTGTCCCCCACGACATTGCCGCCACCACCGGGACGGTATGGCGGGCGGAACGTCCCCTCTTCCGCCCGCCACAACATGAGGACGATTCGGCCCGTGGTCATCCCCGCCCACTCACCTTCCGCCACGCCAAGGCTGCGATGAAACTCCGCGGCAGCCGTGGCAGGAATCGAAGCGTATTGATAAACGCCCGAAGTCGGCTCAGACTCATCGTCCACAAACAACCGGGCCGTCTGCTCCAGGTAACCCCGTGCGCTTGCCGCGTCGACCACTTCCGAGTAGTCGATAGGCCGGATGACCTCCGAATCGAAGGAGGCCATCACAGCCACCACTGCGGCGTATTGCGCTCGACTTTGGTCAACCGCGGCCTCGGCACCGCTGCCCCTTGCAAGGGCAATCACCACCATCACAAGAAGCGTTGCCGCCACAACCAACACTCGAATCACCACAGCCCGCCTGGTTGCCCGGTCCATATTCGCTCCTCACCCTGCCCGAGCCTTCACTGTGTATTTGTCCGGAGAGGGGGATTCGGTTCCCGGAAAGGAGTACGCCCGTGTTGCGATGGATGACCTGACTAGGAATCGCCGTCGCTGATGAACACGGTCATCCCATCTTCCGAGAGGGCCACATCGTCTGCCTCGGCTCCCGATGGGTCGACAACGACGATCACCTCCTGAAACTCGGGACCGGTGAACCCTTCCGCCCACTCCAGAGTGAGACGGATCCGCGGATCCTGCGGGTGCACTGCCAGTCGTGGCAGATGCGGATCACCCATTGGTGGCAACGAGCCGAGCTCGAGGTCCGGCTCGGGATCATCGGTGACCGGCTTCCGACCACGGACGATGTCGACGGTCAGTAGCCGCTCGAGATAGTCGATCTCGGTGTCCCGCTGCATCCCGGCAACGGCAGCATCGCTACGACGGCGCCATTCGGTGATCGGGTAGTCGCCCCCGAAGGCAACGAGGTTCACCCAGTTGCGCAGGCCGTGCATCGTCTCCAGCACCCGGGTCCATCCGGCTTCGGTGACCGAGAACATCACCAGCCGCTGCACCTGTTGCCAGTGTTGCCCTGCCCGGTCTCGCTGCGCCTCCCACTCGGCGACGGTGTCACCCAGGATCGTGCCGGCAGCGACGTGACGGGACAGCAGTTCCCGGCTCCAGGCATCGAAGTCCGGCGCCTCCACCACCTCTTCACGGAACCGGCACACTCCGGCGTAGTGGCTGTCGATGATCTCGTCGTACTCATGGCTTGCCGCCCGCAGATCCATGTCCCGGACTTCGTTGTTGCGCTGAGCTACTTCGACGGCACGCTGCAAGCCACCGATGAGAGGGCTGGGACTGAGCGGGCCCTGGGTGATGACTATGTCGTCTTCGAGGGAAGAGAAGAACATGCTCTGGCCGGGATCGCCCTGCCGGCCGGCCCGACCACGCAGCTGGTCGTCGACCCGGCGACTGCCGTATCGCTCGACACCGATGACGCACAGCCCGCCGGTGCGGGCGACGGCCTCACGCTCGACCTGATCAGCGCCACCCAGCTTGATGTCTACCCCACGCCCGGCCATGTTGGTGGCCACGGTCACCGCACCGAGGCGTCCCGCCTCGGCAATGATCGCCGCCTCGGTAGCGTGGTGCTTGGCATTGAGCACCCGGTGGGCGATGTCGCGCTCTGCCAGTCGCGCACTCAGGTATTCCGAGTGGGCCACCGTGGTGGTGCCGATGAGCAGCGGTTGCCCGCCGCGGTGCCGCTCGACCACCTCTGTCACCACCGCGGCATACTTGTCCTCTGCGGTCGTAAACACACGGTCGGTCAAGTCCTCCCGGATCACAGGACGGTGCGACGGGATACCGACGACATCGACTCCGTAGGTGTCGTGGAACTCCAGTGCCGCGGCCATGGCCGTTCCGGACATGCCGACCACAGAGTCGTAGCGAGACAGGTAGCTCCGGATGGTGATCTGCGCCAATGGCCGTGAGTCCTCCCGGATAGTCACGCCCTCTTTGGCTTCCACAGCTTGGTGCAACCCATCGGTCCAGCGGCGCCCGGGGAGGATACGGCCGGTGAACTCGTCGACGATGTGGACCCGGCCGCCTGTGACCACATAGTCCCGGTCACGCTTCACCGTCGCTTGCGCACGGAGCGCCATGTGGATATTGGCGCCCGATGCAGACTCCGGGTCGGACATCGCACCGTCGCCGATCACATGCTCCACCTTGACGACGCCGGTTTCAGTGAGCCATGCGGTGCGCTGTCCGTCGTCAGACTTGAAGTCGACACCCGCCTTCAGACCAGCGACGACAGCTGCGGCTTCCGCCAGCCCTTGAGGGTCAACAGGCTCCTTCTTGGTCAGCACGAAAGGTATGCGGGCCTCGTCGAGAAGGATGAAGTCAATCTCGTCGATCAGTGCAACGTGGTGGCCTCGCTGTGCTCGATTGGCCGGAAGCACCGTCAACGTGTCCCGGAGGTAGTCGAAGGCAAGTTCGCGTGCGGTGGCGTATGTGACGTCGCAGCGGTATGCGGCCTGCTTCGCGGCTCTGGTCATCGTCGGAGCGGTGACGCCGACCGCAATCCCGAGATACTCGTACAGCGGCCGCATCCACTCGGTGTCACGCCCTGCCAGGTAGTCGTTGGCGGTGGCAATATGTACCGGACCGCCGTTGATAAGTGCGTATGCGGCCAGGGCCGCGGCAAGTGTCTTGCCCTCACCGGTCAGCATCTCAATGACATGTCCCAACGCCATCGCGGCGGCGCCGAGCACCTGTTCATCCTGGGGCCGCTCGCCCAGGGTGCGCTGTGCGGCGACGCGGGCAAGCGCCAACCGCTCGGCGAGATCGCCAGCGGGTGGGCGTAGCTGCAGTTGCTCATCGGTCAGCTTGGCCAGCTCGGGCTCAATCTCGTTGACGGTCTCGAGTATCCGGTATAGGTCACGTGGCGGCGGCCCGTCCAGGGCACGCCGAAAATCAATAGGCAATGTGGTCTCCTCGGGTCAGGCTCCCAAAAGGGAGTGTCAGGTGGCTCCAATTCGAGGAGCGCCGGGGGGCGAGGAGATACGCTGCGCCAGCCAGCTGCGCAGATGCCGGGACGACGGCGTTTCAGCGACGGTGGCATCGGCGGATGTGACCCCGGAGCCGATCATCACCCGGGACGTGTAATCCGCCTCGACGTCGACAAGCACGTAGGCAACCGCCCACAGCGCCGACACAACGAGATACACAACGGGGTTCATCACGAAGTTGAGTCTAGGTGTTGGCCAAGCTGCAAGGGAGACAGAGAAGCGATCACCGCCTCGTGTGAGTGGTCCGCCGCTAGGGCTGTCCGGACTCCATGCGACCCTGCCCACGTTACGCGCCTCTCAGGTCGGCGTATACCGGCGTAGCCTCGAATTCAGCTTCGAAGGGAAGAGAAGTAATGAACGTTCGCAGATCCGTGATCACCGTTGTCCTGGCCCTGGTCGCAGTGTTGTCTGGATCGGTGGTCGCACTGGCATCGCACCAGTTCGTCGACGTACCGACAAGCAATGTCTTTCACAACGACATATCTTGGCTCGCAGACCTCGGCATCACCAAGGGGTGCAACCCTCCAGCCAACGACCAGTTCTGTCCTAATGATCCCGTTACGCGAGCCCAAATGGCGGCATTCCTACATCGCCTTGGAGACACAACCATCGAGCGTACCGTCGGAATCGACCAGGTCGGGTTCCTTCCGCTCGTCTCAGATGGCAGTTACATCGACTACGACTACAACGCAGTGGGAACCTACGGGCGGGTGGCTCCCGACAAGCCGCTCGGAGCGTCGGTCCCGATACCCGATGGGGCGACCATCACGGGATTCTCGGTCACGTTCTGTGACCTCAGCCCCACCGACGCCACCGCGGTGTTGCTCCGTCGTCCTGATCCCGCATCGACGGGGGCCTTCGGCGAAACCGTGGCCGAAGTGACGTCGAGTGGAAGCGACTGCGCCATCACAGCCTCGACTTCGTCGATAGCCAACGCAGTCGTCGATACGACCAACTACTCGTATGCGATCGAGGTACGGTCGCCAGACGGTGGATCCGGTTTCGTCCGAAGGGCGACCGTCACATACGAGGAACCACTGATCCCCTAGACGGGGGTATCACCTGATCAGATCCAGTATCTCGGCGAGTTTTGTGATTTCGTGGGTGATCTGGTCGTCGGGGCCTGCGGTCTTGCCGTTTGGGTTGTACCAGCAGGTGTCGATGCCGTAGTTGGCGCCGCCCCTGATGTCGGAGGTGAGGCTGTCGCCGACCATGAGCGCCGTCTCTTTGGGCGGCTTGCCGAGTTGCTCGAACACGATGTCGAAGATCTTCGTTCCCGGCTTGGTGGTGCCGACTTCGGAGGAGATGACGATGGCGTCGAAGAAGTGCCCGATGCCGAGCCGGGCGATGCGGGGTCGCTGCACTTCGCTGAGCCCGTTGCTGACCAGTGCCAATGTGACTCGCTCGCTGAGCTGCTCGAGTACCTCCCACGTGCCCGGATAAAGATCACCAAAGGTGGCGAAGCCGTAGATGAAGTCGTCGGCCATCTGGGTGACGTCTCCGGTTGCGCCAAGCTCATCGAGCAGCAACTCGAAACGCCGCTCCCGCACGTCATCGGGTTTGATCTCGCCACGCTCCACCTGATGCCATAGGCCAAGGTTGATCCGCCGGTACGTCGCGAAATGGGGCATCGGCTCATCGATTCCCTGGTTCCGCAAAGCCAACGAAAAGGCTTCGAGTTCCGAAGTGTCGGAGTCGACGAGGGTGTGGTCGTTGTCGAGCAGAACAGTGGAGTAGGTCACTCTTGCAACTCCCGGGCTTCTTCTAGGTTCTCTCTTGTCTCGTTGAGTGCTGCGGTCGCGACGATGATGGCTGCGATCGGGTCTGCCCACCACCAGCCAAAGGCGGCGTTGGCGACAAGGCCGAGCAGGACGCCGAAGGCGAGAGCAGCGTCGAGGATCGACATGCGTGCCTCCGCCATAACCGGCTCACTGCCCAACTGCCGGCCGGTGGCACGCTTCGCCAGGCCCAGCGCCAGCATGACCAGTACGGTCACAGCGATGTAGACAATCCCCCACGGCGACTCGTCGGGAGCGGACTGCGTCACCAGCGCCCAGATAGCTCCCGTCGCCACCACCACTGCCAGCACGGCGAAAGCAAAACCAACCAGCCGCAACGCCCTCGCTGTGACCCGGCCGGTGTGTCGACCGTCGTGACGCAGATGCCACAGCACTACACCCGACGCAAACAGCTCGACCATCGTGTCGAGCCCGAAGGCAACCAGTGCCAGCGACCTGGCGGCAATGCCGAGGGCGATCGTGATCAGCATCTCGATCACGTTCCAGCCGATAGTTGCGTACTCGAGCCGCTCGGCTCTGGTTTCGAGATGCTGCTTCCCGTTGGTCACCTGCGGCATTCTGGCAGGCCGACGATGAGCCAGGTCAGTGCGTAAGCATTCTCGCCACCTTCACGACCCGATAGGGTATGGCCCATGAAATCGTGGCTGTACAAGAAGCTCGCTCTCAAGGCCAACGTCTCGGTTGGTGAGCGCTTCCACGTCGGCCCGTTCAGCCGCATCTGGGCACCGAACCGGCTCACTTTTGGCGACGACTGCTACGTGGGCAAATACTGCACCATCGAGGTCGACGGCGAGATCGGCAACGGCGTGCTGATCGCCAACTCCGTCGGCCTGGTCGGTCGTGACGACCACGACATCCACGAGATCGGAAGCCTCATCAGCCGGGCACGCTGGATCGGTGATCCCGGCTACAACCCGGAGCGATCGAGCATCAAGGTCGAGCCCGACGTCTGGATCGGCTACGGGGCAATCGTGTTGAGCGGTGTCACCATCGGCCGTGGGGCCATCGTGGCGGCGGGGTCGGTTGTCACCAAGGACGTGCCGTCATACGCCATCGTTGCCGGCAACCCGGCCACGGTCCTAGCGGAGCGCTTCGACGAAGAGACCGCTGCAGAGCACGAGCGTTTGCTCGGCAAGCGGACGCAACGGAGAACCCTCGACCGGGACTGACAGTGCGAGCCACCCGCTATCGCCGTCCTCTCGCACCCCTCCGATGTCGCCTCTCATCTGCAACAATCGATCCATGGCTGAAGCGACCAGATACCTGCTGCTGGCGAAGGACCTGGCCGACGCACGCTATTTTGAGCCCCTCACGGTGGCCGATCTCGCCAGAGCCGCAGGACTGTCGCGGGCGCATTTCAGCCGGCAGTTCCGCACCGCTTTCGGGGAGTCACCTCACCAGTATCTGCTCACTCGCCGCCTCGAGCGCGCCGGCGCGCTGCTGCGCAATACCGACTGGACGGTAACCGACATCTGCTTTGCGGTGGGGCACACGAGTGTTGGGTCGTTTATCACCAGCTTCAGACGTGTCTATGGACAAACCCCGCTGCGGTATCGGGCGTCCTTCCCACCTGCGCGGCGTCACATTCGCATCCCGATGTGTGTCGCTCTCGCATACGGACGAAAGCAGAACCGCACGTTTCGAGAAGTCGACGCCCCGGTCGAGGCGTAGCGTCGCAGTACTCAAGACAAGGAGGACGTAATGATCAAGCTCGCCAACACACAGTTGTGGGTTCACGATCAGGACGAAGCACTCACCTTCTACACGAAGAAGGTCGGTTGGGATGTACTGAGCGATGTGTCCGTTCCGGAATGGGATTTCCGTTGGCTAGTAGTCGGACCCGCTGATCAGGCGGGCTTCGGGGTCGCGTTGATGCCCATACCCGGTGCACCAATGCTCGACGAGTCGTCCAGCGCTCAACTGGCCGAGTTGGTTGCCAAGGGCGTCGGCGGCACTCTCTTTTTGGAGACCGATGACTGCCAGGCCGCCTACGACGAGCTAAGCGCCCGTGGTGTCGTCTTCAACGATCCGCCCACCGAACAGGCATATGGCATCGACACATCGTTCCGGGACCCGTCCGGCAACAACATCCGACTCACCCAGGTGCTCGAGTTCTCAATGGACCGCGGCAGCGCCTGATCAGACCCGGTCACGCAAAGGTCGCCGGGACTGTGATTCGTTGTCCGGTCCAGGATGCTCGTAGCCCCCGGTCACTTTCGTGACCGGGGGCCTATCGAGGCCGGATCTTGCTTGTGCGCTACATGCCGCGACGCTTGCGGGAGTAGGTCACCATGCCTGCGCCCGCGGCGAGCATCAGCAATGCTGCGATGAAGAGATCGCCGAAGTTGCCACCGGTGAACGGCAGGGTGTCCGGTGGTGGCTCGTCCGGGCCGGGGGGATCTTCGGGGCCGGGCAGGATCACCGGGGTGACCGCAATCGTATGGGTGTGGATAATGCACATCTGCGGAACGTCGTCGTCGCAGACCTGCACCACGATCCGATAGGTGCCGATCTCCTCAGTGACGCCGCTGAATGAGCCATCATCGTTCAACGTGATACCCGGGGGTAGCTCGCCGCTGATGTAGGTGACCGTCACCGGGCCGCCGTCGGGATCGAAGACCGGCATCGGCGCCAGCGGGTCGCCGACCACTACTGCCTGGTACGACGCCTCCGGGCTCGGCGGCTCGTTGACCTCGACGATCGTCACCGTGACGGTGGCTGTGTCGCACAGGCCGGTCGCCGGGATGCCGTTGACCGGGCCGCCCACCTCACAGATCGTGTAGGTGAACGTGTCCACACCGACAAAGCCCGGGCTCGGGGTGTATGTGATGGTGCCGTCCGGGTTGACGACGATCGTGCCGTTCAACGGGTCGGTGGTGTCGCTGATGGCGAAGCTGTGGCCGTCGGGGTCGCTGTCGTCATCGAGCACCGTGATGACCACCGGAGTGTCCTCATCGGTGATCTCCTCGTCGTCGACTGCGACCGGGGGACGGTTGCCCACCAGCGGGAAGTCGGCGTCGAGATCGGTCTCGCCTGCGCCGAGGGCCACATTCACCGGCGGGGCGGTTCCCAGATCAGCCGGGATGGTCGAATCGTCGACCTCAACCAGGAAGTCGCCCGCCGGCAGCATGTCCACCAGGTACTGGCCGTTGGCGTCGGTGACGGTGGTGAACACGATGTCGTCTGCGGTACCGAAGATCCCGTCGCTACCGGCCCAGATGACGTTGACGGTGACACCCGCCACACCGGGCTCACCGGCATCGAGCAGACCGTCACGGTTGAGATCCTCGAAGACCAGGTCGCCGATGGTGCCGGAACCGACCAGCGGGAAGTCGACATCGTCGCGAGCTTCGGCTGCCGCCAGGGCCACCGGCTGGCTGGTGGCTCCGGTGAGGCCGGCGGGGACATTCCCGATGACGACGCTGAACTCGCCTGCCGGCAGACCGTCGACCAGATACGAGCCATCGGGGCCGGTGGTGGTGGTGAAGACCAGGTCGTCGCCGCCACCGATGACACCGTCGACACCAAACCAGGTGACAGTGACATCTACGCCACCGATGCCGGGCTCACCCGCATCCTGAGCGCCGTTGCCATCGAGGTCGAGGAACACCAGGTCGCCGATCGAGCCGGTGGCCGTATATGCGAAGTCGATGCCGGTCGCCGAGCTCTTCTCGGGCACGGTCGGTGTGGTGGAGCTGTCGAGAGTGCCGTCGGGGTCGACCGTCTGGAAATCGACACCGGCCGGCAGCGCGGCTGTGTCGACCACGATCTCATACTGGCCGGGAGGCACCAGGTCGAAGCTGTAGTCGCCGTTTGCGTCGGTGGTGGTGTTGAACACCTCATCGTCTGCGGTGCCGAAGACTCCGTCGAGGCCAACCCAACTGGCGGTCACCGGGATGCCGCTGAGACCGGGGTCGCTGCCGTCGATGACGCCGTCGCCTGCAACGTCATGGGCGACCGTGCCGCTGATGTTGCTGAGCCCGAGCGTCACCACATCGGCGGTGTCGACGTCGCTGATGTCGTTGCCGAGCGGGTCGATGGCAGCAACGGTGGCGGTGTTGGTGAAGTCGTCCGTCACCGCGACCGTGCAGGTGTAGGTCACCGGCGGGGAACCGACCGGCAGGTTGCCGATGACGTTGTCACATGCAGGCACCAGCGGGTCGGTAACGGTGACGCCGAACAGATCCGTCTGGCCGTTGTTGGTGACGATGATGGTGAAGGTCGCATCGTCACCTTCGACCACGGTCTGGGTGTCCGGAGTCTTCTGAATGTCGAGACCCGGTAGGAGCACCGTCACATCAGCGGTGTCGGAGTCGGAGACCGAGAGCCCGATTGGGTCGGTGCCAGAGACATCGGCCACGTTGGTGAAGCCGGCGGTGACATCAGACACCGTGCAGGTGTAAGAGGTCGACTCGCCCACCGCCAGGTCGCCGACGGTGCTGCTGCATGCCGGGACCAGGGCATCGGAAACGGTGATGCCGGTCAGATCGACATCACCGGTATTGGCGACCTCGATGGTGAACGTGGCGGTTCCGCCGCTGACCACGGACTGCCCATCGGGCGACTTCTGGATCGAAATCGCCGGAGCGATCACATCGACATCTGCTGCATCGCTGTCGGAGACCGGGTTGCCGATCGGGTCGTCACCGGTCACATCGGCCGTGTTGGTGAAGTCGACGGCACCTGCGGTTGTCGAGCAGATGTATGACGTCGTCTCGCCCACCGCGAGGTCGCCGATGATGCTGTCACATGCCGGGGCCGTGGCATCAGTGACGGTGACATTGTTGAGAGCCACACCGCCGGTGTTGATGACGGTGATGGTGAAGTCGACCGTGTCGCCGGAGCGTGCCTGTTGGAGATCCGGGGTCTTCTGAATCTCGATGCCGGGCTCGACAACGGTGACATCGGCGGTGTCGCTGTCGGAGACAGTTGCCCCGATCGGGTCAACACCCGAGGCCGTAGCCGTGTTGGTGAAGTCGGTGGTGACACCGGCCAGCGAGCAATTGAAGCTCGAGGACTCACCAACGGCCAGGTCGCCGACGGTCGTGTCGCACGCCGGGGCGAGCAGGTCGGTGACGGTGACACCGGTCAGGTCCACATCACCGGTGTTGGTGACGGTGATGGCGAATGTCGCAGTGCCGTTGGTGACCACCGACTGGAGGTCGGGCGTCTTCGAGACCGAGATTGCCGGGGCGATCACGTCGACCGCGGCGTCGTCCGAGTCGGAGACCGGATTGCCGAGAGCATCGGTGCCGGCGACCGAGGCGATGTTGGTGAAGTCGCCGGTGACACCGGTTGCGGTGCACTCGTATGACGTGCTCCCACCAACCGCCAGGGCGGCAATGGTGGTGTCACACGCCGGAGTCAGGGCGTCGGTGACGACGAGGTCCACCAGGTCCTGATCGCCGGTATTGGTGACGGTGATGGTGAACGTGGCGTCATCGCCGCTGTGGATTTGCTGGGTGTCGGGCGTCTTCTGGATCTCGACACCCGGCGTGACCACCTCGACCAGCGCATCGTCGCTGTCGCTCACCTGGGTGCCGATCGGAGTGTCCGCAGTTGCGGTGGCAACGTTGGTGAAGCTGGCAGGGACACCGGTGACGGAGCAGCCGACCGTCTCACTGGCGCCGATGGCGAGTGAGGCGAACGTGGCGTCACAACCCGGAGCGAGCGGATCGCTGAGCACAACGTTGGTGAGGTCGGTGTCGCCGCTATTGGTGATGGTGACGGTGAACGCAGCATCCTCACCAGCCAGCAGCGTCTGCAGGTCCGGGGTCTTGCTGACAGTGATCGCCGGATCGACAAAATCAACATCGGCGGTGTCACTGTCGACGACCGGGTTGCCCAACGGGTCCTCGGCGGTCACCGAGGCGGTGTTGGTGAAGTCGCCGGTGATACCGGTGACGTCGCAGTCGTATGAGGTGCTCTCGCCGATTGCCAGGGCAGCGATGGTGGCGTCACATGCGGGGGCGAGAGGGTCACCGACCGTGATGTTGCTGAGCGGGGTGGCTCCGGCATTGGTGACGGTGATGGTGAACGTAGCCGTCCCGCCCGGGCCGACCAACTGGGTATCCGGAGTCTTCTGGATGTCGATGCCGGGCAGCAGCACGGTGACGTCTGCGGTGTCACTGTCGGCGACGGGACCAACAGGACTGTCGGCGGTGGCCGCAGCGGTGTTGGTGTAGTCGGCCGCGGTAGCGGTGCCGTCGCAGCTGTAAGTCTCGGTGGCTCCCACCGGCAGTGCGGCGAAGGTTGCGTCGCAGGCCGGGGCGAGCGCATCGGTGACCACAACGTTGGTCAGGTCGATGTCACCGGTGTTGGCGACCGAGATGGTGAACGTCGGCGTGCCGTTGAGCCCGACGGACTGCAGGTCCGGGGTCTTGGCGATGGTGATCGCCGGAGTTACCACGTCGACGTCGGCGGTGTCGCTGTCGCTTGCCGGGTTGCCCGCCGTGTCTGTGGCGGTGACGGCGGCGGTGTTCGTGAAGTCGGCCGTGACGCCGGTGACGGTGCAGTCGTACGACGTGCTCTCCCCAACCGCCAGGGCGGCGACGATGGTGTCGCAGGCCGGGGCCAATGCGTCGGTGACTGCCACGTCGATGAGCGGCACCACGCCGGCGTTGGTGACGGTGATGGTGAATGTCACGTCGCTACCGGGAGCTGCCAGCTGAACATCCGGGGTCTTCTGGATGTCGATCTGAGGTACCAGCACCACCACATCGGCGGTGTCGGATGCCGTAACGGTGCCACCGGCGGCGGTCGTCGCTACTACGGCGGCAGTGTTGGTGAAGTCGGCGGTGACGCCAACTACCGAACAGCTCACCGTTTGGGAAGCGCCGACGCCGAGGCTCGGGATGACGGTTTCACAGGCCGGTGCCTGCAAGTCGCTGATGGTGACATCGGTGAGCGGGCTGTCGCCGGTGTTGGTGACGGTGATCGTGAAGCTGGCATCCTCACCGGCCAGGAGCTGCTGAAGCGCCGGGTCCTTGGTGAGGCTGATCGACGGGTTGATGACGACGACGTCTGCGGTGTCGTCATCGGTGACGGTGCCCCCTGCGGGATGTGTGCCGACCACCGATGCGGTGTTGGTGAACCCGGCGGTGACTCCGGTGGCATCGCAGGTGTAGCTGGTCGAGGCACCTGCGGCCAGGGCACCCACCGTTGCGTCGCAAGCGGGGACGAGAGCGTCGGTTACGGCGACGCCGGTCAAATCCACATCGCCGGTGTTGGTGACCGTGATGGTGAAGGTGGCATCCCCGCCGGTGGTGACGAACTGACTGTCGGGGGTCTTGTCTATCTGGATGGCCGGGTTGATGACGTCGACAGCGGCGTCGTCGCTGTCACCCACCGTGTTGCCGAGCGAATCGGTACCGACGACAGATGCGACGTTCGTGAAGTCTGCTGCGACGGCCGGGACGGTGCACGAGTAGCTGGTGGACGCACCGGCTGCCAGATCGCCGATGGTGGCGTCGCAGTCGGGAGCCGCCGGGTCGGTCACGATCACACCGGTGAGCGCAACATCACCCGTGTTCTCCACCGTGATGGTGAAGGTGGCGTCCTGGCCCGCCAGCACCGGGCTGTTGTCTGCGGTCTTGGTGATCGTGATCGCAGGGGCGATGACGTTGACATCAGCGCTGTCCTCGTCGGTAACGGTGCCGCCGAGCGGGTGCGTGCCGGTAACCGACGCGGTGTTGGTGACGTCTGCAGTGAGTGCCGGGAGCGTGCACGGGTAGCTGGTCGATGCACCGGAGGCCAGATCGCCGATGGTGGCGTCACAGTTCGGAGCCAGGGCGTCGGTGACGGCGACACCTGTCAGCAGCTCGGTGCCGACGTTAGTGATCGTGATGGTGAAGGTGGCGTCGGCGCCGCTAACGATTACCGACGTATCGGCGCTCTTGGTGATCTCGATGGCGGGGGCGCTGACGATGACGACGGCGTCGTCGCTATCTACGACCGGATTGCCGAGCGGGTCGGTGCCGGTGACATCGGCGATGTTGGTGAACCCGGTGGCAACACCGGTGGCCGTGCAGTCGTAGCCGACGGTCGCACCGGCAGCGATGGCGCCGATGTTGTTGTCGCAGCTAGGAGTTGCTGCATCGGTGACCGCAACGCCGGTCAGGTCAACATCGCCGGTGTTGGTAACGGTGATAGTGAAGGTGACATCGTCGCCGGTCAGCACGGTCTGGGTGTCCGGGGTCTTGGCGATGGTTATCGCCGGGTCGATGACGTCGACGATGGCGTCGTCGCTGTCGGTGACTGTGCCACCCGCCGGCTCGTCGGCGATGACGTCGGCGACGTTGGTGAAGTCGGCGGTAACGCCGGTGACGGTGCAGTCGTAGGTCTCGGTGGCGCCCATCGGCAGCGAGACGAAGGTGGTATCGCATGCAGGTGCCTGGGCATCGGTGACGACCACGTTGCTGAGATCGGCATCACCGGTGTTGGCGACGGTGATCGTGAACGTGACGTCGGAGCCGGTGACGACCGTCTGGGTGTCGGGGGTCTTCTGGATGTCGATCTCAGGTGCGATCACCTCGACATCGGCGACATCCGAGTCAGTGACCGGTGCCGGTGATGCCGGGTGCTCGGCGGAGACAACCGCCACGTTGGTGAAATCGCCGGTGACGTTGTCGAGCGTGCAGGTGTAGGTGACGCTTTCGCCTGCCGCCAGCGACGGGTAGGTGGCGTCGCAGTTCGGCGCTGCGGCGTCGGTGACGACCACGTTGCTGAGCGGGACGTTGCCGGTGTTGGTGACGGTGATGTTGAACGTCGCCGTCGCCCCACCGAGAATGGTCTGGGTGGCCGGGTTCTTCTGGATGTCGATGGCCGGGCTGACCACATCGACGTCGGCGTTGTCGCTGTCGGTGACGGGTGCACCGAGCGGATCGTCACCGGTGACCGAAGCGGTGTTGGTGAAGTCGTCGGCGCCGACAGTCATCGTGCAGCTGTAGCTGGTCGATGCGCCGGCGGCGAGAGTACCGATGGCGGCGCCACAATCGGGGGCGACGGCGTCGCTGACGGTGACCCCATCCAGGGCAACGTCGCCGGTGTTGGTGACGGTGATGCCAAAGGTGGCGGTGCCACCGGCGACTACCTGCTGGGTGTCCGGAGTCTTCTGGATGTCGATGGCCGGGTCGATCACGTCCACATCGGCGGTGTCATTGTCGGTGACCGGGTTCCCAAGCGGGTCGGTGGCGGTGGCGTTTGCAGTGTTGGTGAAGTCGGTGGCACCGGTCGTTATCGTGCATGAGTACGTCTCGGATGCTCCAACGGCCAATGCGCTGAACGTGTTGTCGCAATCAGGGGCCAGGGTGTCGGTGACGGCAACGTCGGCGAGGGCGACATCGCCGGTATTGGTGACCGTGATGTCAAAGGTGACGGTGTCACCGGCGACCACCTGCTGGCCATCGGGACCCTTGGAGATGGTTATGGCCGGGTTGATGACATCAACGTCGGCGGTGTCACTGTCGGTGACGGGATTGCCGAGCGGATCATCACCGGTCACATTTGCGGTGTTGGTGAAGTCGTCGGCACCGGCCAGCATCGTGCATGAGTAGCTGGTCGAGGCACCTGCAGCGAGGTTGCCGATGGTGGTGTCACAGTCGGAAGCCAGCGCGTCGCTGACTGCTACGTTGCTGAGGGCCACGTCACCGGTGTTGGTGACCGTGATGCCAAACGTCACCGTGTCACCGGCTGCCGCCTGCTGGTTGTCCGGGGTCTTCGAGATGGTGATCGCCGGGCCGATCACGTCGACATCTGCGGTGTCACTGTCGGCAACGGTGCTGCCGGTGGGGCCAGTTGCTTCGACCGATGCGGTGTTGGTGAAGTCGGCAGTGACCCCGGCCAGCGTGCAGCTGTAGGTCTCGGATGCGCCGACGGCGAGCGAGGCGAATGTGGCGTCACAGTCGGGGGCCAGGGTGTCGGTGACCGTCACATCGGTGAGGTCGACATCACCGGTGTTAGTGATATCGATGGTGAAGGTGGCATCGTTGCCGCCGACCACCGTCTGGGTGTCCGGGGTCTTGTCGATGGTGATCGCCGGGTTGATCACGTCAACATCGGCGGTGTCACTGTCGGTAACGGTGCTGCCGGTGGGGCCAGCTGCTTCGACCGATGCGGTGTTGGTGAAGTCGGTCGCACCGGCCGTCATCGAGCACGAGTAGTTCTCGCTCGCACCAGCGGCAATGGCTGCAAAGGTGGCATCACAATCCGGAGCAACCGCGTCGGTCACGGTCACATCGGCGAGGGCGACGTCACCGGTATTCGTCACCGTGATATCGAACGTGACTGTGTCCCCAGCCAAAGCCTGCTGGCTATCAGGAGTCTTCGAGATCGTGACCGCCGGGTTGATCACATCAACATCAGCGGTGTCACTGTCGGTGACGGGGTTGCCGAGCGGGTCGTCACCCGACGCAGAAGCGGTGTTGATGAAGTCGGCGGCACCAGCCAGCATTGAGCACGAGTAACTGGTCGAGACACCAGCAGCGAGATCGCCGATGGTGCTGTCACAGTCCGATGCGAGAGCGTCAGACACTGCAACGTTGCTGAGATCCACGTCGCCGGTGTTGGTGACCGTGATGTCGAAGGTCACCGCATCCCCAACGAGTGCTTGCTGGCTGTCAGGGGTCTTGGAGATAGTGATCGCAGGATTGATCACATCAACATCAGCCGTGTCACTGTCGGCGACCGCGTTGCCCAGAGGATCATCACCCGACACCGAAGCGGTGTTGGTGAAATCATCGGCACCAGCCACCATCGAGCACGAGTAGTTGCTAGAGGCACCAGCAGCGAGCGTGCCAATCGTGGCGTCGCAATCGGGGGCAACCGCATCGGAGACGGCCACGTTGCTGAGATCCACATCACCGGTGTTGGTGACGGTGATGTCGAAGGTCACCGTATCCCCGGCCAACGCCTGCTGGCTATCCGGAGTCTTAGAGATCGTGACCGCCGGATTGATGACATCAACATCAGCCGTATCCGAATCCGTCACCGGGTTACCCAGCGGATCGTCACCCGACACAGTGGCGGTGTTGGTGAAGTCATCGGCACCGACAACCATCGAGCACGAGTAGTTGCTAGCGGCACCAGCAGCGAGATCACCAATCGTGGCGTCGCAATCGGGGGCGAGAGCATCGCCCACGGTCACGTCGGCGAGGTCGACATCACCGGTGTTGGTGACGGTGATGTCGAAGGTCACCGTATCCCCAGCCAGCGCCTGCTGGCTATCAGGAGTCTTAGAGATGTCGATGGCCGGGTTGATCACATCAACATCAGCCGTATCCGAATCCGTCACCGGGTTACCCAGCGGATCGTCACCCGACACAGAAGCGGTGTTGGTGAAGTCGGCAGTGACACCGGCCACGGTGCAGCTATACGACTCGACCGCACCTGCAGCCAGTGTCGCAAATGAGTTATCGCAGTCGGGAGCCAGCGCATCGCCCACCGTCACATCGGTGAGAGCGACATCGCCGGTATTGGTAACCGTGATGGTGAAGACGGCATCGTCACCAGAGACCACCTGCTGGGTATCCGGAGTCTTGGCGATCGTGATGGCGGGGCCGATCACGTCGACGTCGGCAGTGTCGGAGTCGGTGACTGCGTTGCCGAGCGGATCGTCACCCGAGACTAAAGCGGTGTTGGTGAAGTCAGCGGTGACACCAGCCAGCGTGCAGCTATAAGACTCGTTGGCCCCGGCGGCGAGGGTGGCGAAGGTGGCATCACAGTCGGAGGCCACCGCATCGGTCACCGTCACATCGGTGAGGTCCACGTCGCCGGTATTGGTGACCGTGATGGTGAAGGTGGCATCGTCACCGGAGAGAATGGTCTGAGCATCCGGAGTCTTGGAGATGGTGATCGCCGGGTTGATCACATCAACATCGGCCGTATCCGAGTCGGTCACCGGGTTGCCGAGCGGATCATCACCGCTCACGGAGGCGATGTTGGTGAAGTCGTCGGTGCCGGCAACCATCGAGCACGAATAGCTGGTCGAAGCGCCAGCGGCCAGGGCACCGATGGCACTGTCACATGCTGGCTCGATGAGATCGGTGACGGTGACAATGGCCAGATCGACATCGCCGGTATTGGTCACCGTGATATCGAACGTCACCGTATCGCCCGCCAAAGCCTGCTGGCTATCAGGGGTCTTGGAGATAGTGATGGCCGGGTTGATCACATCAACATCGGCCGTGTCACTGTCCGTGACGGGATTGCCGAGCGGATCATCACCCGTCACATTGGCGGTATTGGTGAAGTCATCGGCGCCAGCGGTCATCGAGCACGAATAGGTCTCACTCGCACCAGCCGCGATAGAAGCGAACGTGGCGTCACAGTCGGGAGCGAGAACGTCAGACACGGCCACGTTGGTGAGATCAACGTCGCCGGTGTTGGTGACCGTGATGTCGAAGGTCACCGTGTCACCAGCCAGCGCCTGCTGAGTGTCCGGGGTCTTTGAGATAGTGATGGCCGGGTTGATCACATCAACATCGGCCGTGTCGCTGTCGATGACGGGATTGCCCAGCGGGTCATCACCCGTCACGTCGGCCGTGTTGGTGAAGTCCGTCGCACCCGTCACCATCGAGCAGCTGTAGCTGGTCGAAGCACCAGCGGCCAGCGTGCCAACCGTGGCATCACAATCCGGAGCCACCGCATCAGACACGGCCACGTTGGTGAGATCGACATCACCCGTGTTCACAACCGTGATATCAAACGTCACCGTGTCACCAGCCAAAGCCTGCTGGGCATCCGGGGTCTTAGAGATGGTGATCGCCGGGTTGATCACATCAACATCGGCCGTATCACTATCGGTGACCGGGCTACCCAGCGGATCATCACCCGTCACAATGGCGGTATTGGTGAAGTCATCGGCGCCAGCGGTCATCGAGCACAAATAGGTCTCACTCGCACCAGCAGCGATAGAAGCGAAAGTGTTGTCACAATCGGGAGCGAGCGCATCGTTGACGGTCACGTCGGTCAGATCGACATCACCGGTATTGGTCACCGTGATATCAAACGTCACCGTGTCACCAGCCAGCGCCTGCTGGGCATCCGGAGTCTTAGAGATCGTGACCGCCGGGTTGATCACATCCACATCGGCCGTATCACTATCGGTCACAGGATTGCCCAGCGGATCATCACCCGTCACCGAG
>Ga0307423_1000477_pt1 | contig 26998 bp, 19 predicted proteins | sample SalMarWE160310MG_FD_202154 | JGI IMG/M metagenome (GOLD analysis project Ga0307423, IMG submission 202154) | Salt marsh sediment microbial communities from the Plum Island Ecosystem LTER, Massachusetts, United States - WE1603-10 | ecosystem: Environmental > Aquatic > Marine > Intertidal zone >... | reverse complement strand
CGACTTGTTGGGCTTGCCCTTGACACTCGCTGACTCACCGGCTATTCCGCTTTCCGAACGACCCGGAGGTGATCATGCCGCCGTCGCCGAACCTGATCACTGCCTCTGACCGCTGCCGCTGACGCGGTAACCCTGGCTAAAACGGGCCCCAGTTCATCCAGTGCGAAACCAACAGGAAGACCAGGCCGGTCCCAATCCAGATGCACTGCAGTGGCCAGATGAACTTCACCCACCGCTCCCACGGCACCTTGATCAGGGCCAGGCCGGCCATGAAGTACCCCTGGGTGGGGGTGAAGACGTTGGTGAAACCGTCGCCGAACTGGTACGCCAGCACAGTGGTCTGGCGCGTCACGCCGACCAGATCGGCGAGCGGCGCCAGGATCGGAATCGACAGCGCGGCCTGGCCGCTGCCGGACGGCACCAGGAAGTTGAGGAAGACCTGGATGCCGTAGATCCCGGCGATGCTGATGTCCGCCGGGAGGTTCCGCACCGCCGACGCCATCGCGAAGAGGATTGTGTCGGTCACGCTGGCCGCTTCGAAGATCACGAGCACTCCCCGGGCGAGACCGACAACCAGCGCGCCGCCGGCGATCGCCGCGGCGCCTTCGACGAATCGCTCGGCGGTGCGGTTGGCGCCGAGGCCACCGAGCAGCCCGGCGAGAATGCCGACGGCGACGAAGAGCCCCGACAGCTCGAAGATCCCCCACCCCCAGCTCGTGGCGCCGACGATGACTGCCGCCAATCCTCCGAGCAGGACCGCCAGCACCGACCACCCCTTGAAACCCAGAGAGGACGAACCAGCCGAGTCCGTCCGGGAAGCCTGGTCGTCGGCTTCGATCGGAGATCTCCGGCGCCGCGACCACACAACGATGTAGATCGCCGTGATCGTCGTGATGACCACCCACACCACGAGCCTGAAGCCGAGACCCGAGAACACCGGCAGACCCGCGATGTCCTGCGCCACGCCGACCGTGAACGGGTTCAGAAAGGCGCCGGAAAAGCCGGCGCCGGCGCCCACCAGACCGATGGCGCCGGCGGTGATCTCGTCGTAGCCCAGCCGCCTCGCCAACACCACCAGGGCGGGGAGGAAGACGAGCGTCTCCTCGGCCATGCCGATGGTGGCGCCGCCCAGCGAGAAGAGCACGACGAGCACCACGATCACCACCTCTCCGTTGCCCCGGCACGCGCGCACGATGCCGTGGATCAACGCCTCGATAGCGCCGGTGGCGTTGACGACGCTGAAGGCGCCGCCGATCAGGAAGATGTAGAACACGATGTGGGCGGTTTCCAGGAGACCCTTGGGAAAGGCCAGAAAGACCTCCGAGATGCCTGCCGGGCTGGCCTCCACGTGGTGGAACGACTCCGGTTCGACGATCTCGCGACCCTGGTGATCGACGCGGTCGAATGTGCCGGCCGGGATCCAGTGGGTGGCGATCGCAGCGAGCACGATCAAGCCGAAAAGGAGGGCGTAGGTGTGGGGGACCCGGAGCTTCATGTCGTCCGACCGCAGAACTCTATGGCGGTGACCGCGTAGATGCGCGCGGCGTCGATCACCTGCGCGATCTCGACCGACTCCTCCGGCGAGTGGGCGACCGCGAGATCACCCGGGCCCAGGATCAGCGTCGGAATCCCGGCGAATGCCGAGAGCAGGGCGCCGTCGGTCCAGGCGGGAAAGGCGCCGAGCTCGCCGGCCCGACCGCAGACCCTACGGCGCGCGGCGGCGGCGGCCTCGACGACCGCTTCGGAGGGTGACGTCTTCAACGCCACGTGCTCGAGTGTCGCCATCCCGCCCGGCAACCGTCGGAGCGTGGTGCCCAGGCCGGGCATCTCGGCTTCGACCGCGGCCAGCTCACTCTCGAGCTCCGCGCACACCTGCTCGAACGTCTCACCCGGGAGTGAGCGCCGATCCGCGGTCAGCACGCACGACGCGGCTACCGTGGACGGTTGATCACCGCCGCGCACGGTGCCGAAGTTGATGGTTGGGGGACCGAGGAGAGAGTCGGTGCGGGCGTCGAACCGGCTCAGCAGGCCGGTTCGAACCCGATGGACGAACGACGCCGCGGCGTCGATCGCATTGATCCCCGCCGTCGGTGTGCCGCCGTGGGCCGCCTTACCCGAAAACACGATCTCGAGCCACTCCAGGCCTTTGTGGCCGATGCAGATCTGATTCTGAGTGGGCTCGCCGACGATGGCCCCATCCGCAGTGAAGCCCGAGCCGATGAGGTGCTCTGCGCCGAGGCTCTCGATCTCCTCGTCGATGACCGCGGCGAGCGTCACCCGGCCCGAGACGGGCAGCCCGGCCCGGCCCAACCCAACCAGCGCGGCCGCCATCGCTGCTACGGCCCCCTTCATGTCGGTCGTGCCACGGCCGTCAATTCGCCCGTCATGGATCTTCCCGGAAAACCCGACTCCGGGATCCGCTTCGTTGAGCGGCACGGTGTCGGTGTGGCCGCAGAGGACCAGATGCGGGCCCGGTGCGCGGCCTTCCAGACTGCACATCAGGTTGGGGCGGCCGGCGACGACCTCCACGAGCTCCGGTCGCAGACCTCCCCGCTCGAGAAACTCCGCCAGCGCCTCGGCGACCCTGGACTCCTGATTCGCGACACCGGGATGGCTCGGAATCTGCACAAGTCTGGCGAGGAGCTCGATCGGCTCGGTCCGGTCGATGGCGTCGAAGATGTCAGAATCTGTATTCATCCGGCCTCCTCCGTTATCGGTGCCATAGGCTTGTCGGCGCGAACGAACAGCCACAACCCAACACCGAGTAACGCGAACACCGATCCGGTCGCGAGCGCCGGCACCCAGCCAAAGGCTTCAGCGGTGATCGGAACGAGAAGAGCCCCGATTCCGCCCACGACATTTCCACCCGTGTTCAGGACTCCCGCGGCGGCCGATGCGTGTTTGCCGGACACGGAGATCGACGCCGCCCAGTACGCTCCCTCGGTGAGCTGGGTACTTCCGAAGCTCAACGAAAGCAACACCACGGCCAGGTAGGGATTCTCGGCGGTGGCGCCGAGAAAAAGAAGGCCGGCAACGAGACTGAGACCGACGATGCCGGGAATCCTGTATCCCCAGCGGGGACCGATGCGTTTGCAGAGACGATCGCACCACAGCCCGCCGACGCTCGCACCGACTGCACCGACCATCCAGGGAGCTGCTGCAAAGAAGCCCCCTTCCAGGATCTCGAATTGCCGGACATCGACGAGGTAGATAAAGAACCAGTTGAAGAAAATGTAGAAGACGTAATTCATGCAGAAATAGCTTGCGGCCAGCAGCAGGATGTCCCTATTTTTGAGCACGCGTTTCCAGGCTGTTTTGTCTTCGATAGCCTGTTCCGGTAATGGCCGGTCTGCATTGATCAGGTCCAGCTCTTGCTGACTGACTCGCGGGTGATCGGCCGGGTCGTCCCTCGCGTACCACCACCAGAATCCCGCAATCAGAAATGCCATGGGTGCCGTCATGAAAAAGGACTCACGCCACCCCAGGTTTTCCATCAGCCAGGCAACCAGCGGTGCCGTAACGGCGGCGCCCAAAGTCAGCCCGGTACTCGTCAATCCGTTCGGGAATGCCCATCCAGACACCGGGAACCAGGTGCCGATCGTTCCGCCGCCAAACACCGGAAATAAAGGTGCTTGCGTGACGCCAATGAGAAACCGTAGGCCGATGAGCGTGGCGAGGATGAAGGTCGTGGATGCAAGGGCCGTCCCGGGCACAAGGCCCGTGGCCAGGGTTAGGATCCCCCACCATACGGCGATAAAACTCAGTGCCCGACGGGACCCCACGATGTCACCGAAAATACCGCCCGGAAACTGGAAAATGGCGTATCCCCAGGCAAAGGCCGAAAGCACCATACCCAACTGGATCTTGGACAACCCGAGATCAGCCATGATGTTTTCACCGGCAATGGACATGTTTGTTCGCAGCACATAGGCCACGAAGCTCATCATGAACAGGAGCCCAAGGATCACCCATCGAACACGAGTGCACTGACCATCAGAACGGGCTGAGTCGGCGCTAGCCCGCATATCTCACCAGGTTTCGTCGCGAGGGCGTCGAGGTACCGTGCACAGTGGGGTTTTCGACTAAGAGGCCCGGCCGGGGCCCCCAGCGTCGTCCGTTGCGGGCGCCATGGTTCCGGATTCGAGGCGCCGCGACGACGGCGATGTGCCTCCATCGCCGAGGAGCGGCAACGAAGAAGACGGGGCCATGCCGCCGCAACCCTTCGGGCTGATGGGGGTCGTGGCCGATCTCTGCGTTGCTCGTCGTCGACGATGCACGGGCATCGACTTCCTCCGAGCGCCTTGATCTCGACTCACGAGACCCACCGGCGGACGGCACTGGGGTCCCCGGCCGGGCCTCGCAGGGCGCGGAGCGCGTACTTGCAGTACGTCGAGCACCCCGAGGCGAGAAAACACCGCCGGGTGCGGTGCATCGGCGCCCGCAGCAGGAAGTTGGTGAGATATGTGGGCTAGACATCGGCGGAGACTACCTGATCCCGGCGCGGTCGTCGGCGGCCACAACCATCGCGCGTAATGTCTCGAGGGTTGCCTCCGGCAGCGGGTCGGGCACATGCGTGGAAATCGCTTTCCGGGCGGCGGCGCGCGCCGTGTCGACGATCGAGGGGCTGCCCGCTTCGGCCCAGGATCGGTGCGAAAACCTGTCGAAGAGCCTCGGATACCAACAGTCCTTGTAATGACGGAGGGTGTGCTCGGTCGTGAGGTAGTCGCCGCCCGGACCGACCTCGTCGATCGTCTCCAGGGCCAGGGCCTCCGCGGACAGCTCGATGCCGCCCGTCAGGCGGCGGACGAAACTGATGATCTCGTCGCACATGACGATCATCTCGTGCGAGCAGGTCATGCCCGATTCGACATAGCCGATGTCGTGCACCAGGTTGTTGCCGCTCAGGGCCGTCCACAGGATCCACAGGGCGCTGTCGGCGCCGGCCTGAGCATCGGGGACTTTGGAATCCGTGCAGCCCGAGAAGCCCCAGGTCGGCAGATGGTAGAAGCGCTGTCCAAGCTCGGCGAAGGCCCTGCAGTGGAGCATGAACTCCGGGCTCGAGTAGGTGGCGACGGTGGTCCGCATGTCGAGGGGGCCGCTACCCGAGCCGTAAACCACCGGTGTGCCGCGCCGGCACAGCTGGGCGATGGTGATGCCGCTCAGGATCTCGGCATTGGCCATCACCAGGCTACCGGCCGATGTCACAGGGGCGGACGCACCCTCCACCGGACCCGGCGCGTAGACGAACGGCAACCGCTTGTCGGCCATGATCATCATCTTGGCGAGGACGGTCTTCGAGTGCTGCAGGGGTGACGATGGCTCGAGGTAGGCGAGCAGGAACGGCTCAAGGCTCAATTGCTCGGCCCCGCCGGCGACCGCCTCCGCCATGGCGATGATGTCGGCGAGCCCGGTTTCGTCCCAGGCGGTGAAGACCACCGGCTTGGAGGTGTTCTCGATCATCGTCAGAAAGGAGTGGCGGTCCGAGGTCGCCGGCGCCACGTCGGACGGCAGGGCCATCGACATCACGAAGTCGAGGTTGGGAAGGGAGTCCGCGAGGCGGGCGGTTTCGGCCACGTCGGAAAGGCGGGAAAGCCGCCGCTCGCCGGTTTCGAGATCGAAGATGTTGGGCAGATCCGAACCGGTACCGAAATATGTGCGACTCCCCTCCAGGTGGACCCGCGGACCGCCGTCGCGACCGCAGAGCACGATGCGCGAAGGCGCGTATCCCAGCGCCTCCTCCACGACCGCTGCCGGGAATTTCACCAGATTCCCGTCACTGATCACGCAGCCGGCGGCGTCCAGTAGCTCGATCGCCCCGTCGTGGTGGACCCGCACGCCGGTCCGGCGCAGGACCTCCAGCGTGGCGTGGTGGATCTCGACAAGCTGGGAGTCGTCAAACAGTTGCAAGCCGAAGCCCATGGAACCAACGGGGTTCGAGTGTGGCATGGTCCCTGGATTCCTTTCTGGCGGATGATCTCCGTTCGCCGCTGTCCGAGTCAGTCTTCGTCGATTACCGGTACCACAACATACGGCACGGCACGCTCCCCGGCCATTTCGTTGAGCTTGGCCAATTCCCCGGACAGCAGCGTGTCGAGCGCCGCTTCCTGCGCCGCCAGATCCTCACCAATCTCGGCGGCGACCTCCCGCATGCCCTGAGTGGGAGGCCCATCGTGGTCCTCGGAGCCCGAGAACAACCAGGCGAGGCGGGAGTACAGCTTCGAACCACCGTATCGGCCGGCCAGAACGTCGTAGCTCACCTCCGCGTCGGGGTTGTGGATCGCTCTCTCGACAGTGGTCAGATCCTCGATGAGCTTGGTGCCGCGAGCCACCAGCTCCGAGGCCTCGGGATTCCCCTTCATGCGGAGGCTACGGTCCGCCACCTGCTCGCGCACCGCCCGGATGACCTCGACCATCTCGGCGATCCGAGACATCATGTCGCGGACATCGAGGTCGAAGGCCACCTGCTCTACGAGGTCCACCGGCGAGGCCGACGAGCGCGGGTCCGGCTCGACCTGCAGCGTCCGGGTCGAGGAGCGCCCTTCGACCGTCAACCGCAGCGTGTACTCGCCGGGCGCCACCATCGGTCCGGGTGCCGGGTCCCCGGTATCGAAACGGGCGCCGGGGATCTCTCGGGGCTCTTCATAGCCGAGATCCCACGCGGCTCGATGGACGCCGACCTCGGTCTCGAGGTCGGGCTTGAGCTCGGTCGCGGGATTCCAGTCCGGGTGGTCCGGTGCCGTGTGGGGCGTCCTGGGCGTGCTGCTCAGACGTCGCACGAGCTCGCCGTCGGCGTCCAACACCTCGAGGGTGATCTCACCTTCGGGCTTCTTCGACAGCGAGTAGGTGATGATTGCCCCCTCTGGAGGGTTCTTGCCGGCACCGTCTTTGCTTCCGTACGGCGCGTTCGCGTAGTGCCGGCGAACCGCCGGCGGCGGCGCGAAGAAATACTCCGGAGCGGCGACGATCTCAGGCGTCATCTCCCGCACTGGTGTCAGATCGTCGAGGATCCAAGCGGACCGGCCGAGGGTCCCGACGACTAGGTCGTCCCCCGCCACAACGAGATCGACAACGGCCACGGTCGGCATGTTGAGCCGCAGGGACTGCCAGGTGGCGCCGTCGTCGCGCGACACCATCACGCCTCGCTCGGTGCCGAGGTAGAGCATCCCGCGGCGGCGCGTGTCCTCGCGGACCACGTGCAGATAGACCTCGGGGTCGAGTCCGGCGGTCAGGCTCTTCCAGCTATGGCCGAAGTCGGAGGTCTTGAAGAGGTAGGGCGTCTCGTCATCGAGGCGGTGGGCTTCGACCACGACGTAGGCCGAGCCGGCGTCCCAGCGCGAGGCCTCGATGGTGGTCACGGTTCCCCATTCGGGAACGCCCGGGGGAGTCACATCGGACCAGGTGCCGCCGCTGTCACGGGTGACGTGAACCAGCCCATCGTCGCTTCCCGCCCAGATGAGGCCGCGTTCGAGCGGAGACTCGGCGACGGCGAAGATTGTGTTGTAGAACTCGACACCGGTGTTGTCGCCGGTGATCGGCCCTCCCGACCATTTCTGTTTGGTCGCATCGTTGCGGGTCAGGTCCGGGCTGATCGCCTGCCAGCTCTGGCCGCCGTCCTCGGTTTTGAACAGCACGTTGGCGGCGTGATAGACAACCTTCGGATCGTGCGGCGAGATGAGGATCGGGGCCGTCCACTGAAAGCGGTAGCGAAGGTCGGAGGCGCCGTGCCCGTCGCCGTCGTCTGGGTAGATCCCGACGTGCGGCGCCTGGCCAGTGCGTCCGTCGTAGCGCGAGATGAAGCCGAGGTACTCGCCGGCCCAGACGATCTCCGGGTCGGAGGGGTCGGCGACCACGTGCCCGGCCTCACCGCCGCCTACCGAGTGCCAGTCCGAGAGATAGATCCCACCGCCGTGGAGGCTGTTGCTGGGTCCGGACACCGTCCCGAAGTCCTGCAGACTGCCGAGCACGCGGTAGGGCGTCGCGGTGTCGACCGAGAGGTGATAGAACTGGGCGATCGGCAGGCGCGCGTGGACCCAAGTCTCACCGCCGTCCCGCGACAGAGACACGCCGGCATCGCTGCCGACGATCATCCGATTCGAGTCAGACGGATCGATCCAGACGTCGTGGTAGTCCCAGCCGCCGCCCTTGACCGAGCGCACGCTGCGGCCGCCGTCGGCCGTCCTGAGCATCGTCACCTGCGGGAACCAGACGACATCGGCGTTGCCGGGGTCGATGGTCAACGTCGAGTAGTACCAGGCGCGTTGGCGGAGGCCGCGTGACGGGTTGATCAGGGCCCACTTCTTGCCGCCGTCGTCGGAGCGGAACAGCCCGCCTTTCTCGGCCTCGATCAGCGCATAAACGCGGCCCGGCTCGCCGGGTGCAACTCGTACGCCGACCTTGCCCCAGACTCCGTCCGGAAGTCCCTTCCCTTCGAGCCTCTTCCATGTGTCGCCACTGTCACGCGAAACATACAGGCCACTGCCCGGCCCACCCGAGGTCATCCCCCACGGGTACCGTCGCACCTGCCACAGGCCGGCGTACACGATGCGCGGGTTCGAAGGGTCGAAGGCAACGTCGCAGGCGCCGGTGTCCGGGTCCTTATAGAGCACTCTCTCCCAGGTCACACCACCGTCGGTGGTCCGGTACACGCCGCGTTCCGGTCCCGGACCGAATGGGCTGCCGAGGACGGCCGCGAACGCCATGTCGGGGTTTTCGGGATGGACAGCCACGGTCCCGATCTGCCCCTCCGCCGTCCACACCCGGGTCCAGGTCGCACCGGCGTCGGTCGAGCGATAGATGCCGTTGCCCTCTGCTACGTTGCCGCGAATGTTCGCCTCGCCGGAACCGACCCAGACCACGTTGGGGTCCGAGGGCGCCACGGCGATCGACCCGATCGACGACACCGGTTGCTCGTCGAAGACTGACTTCCACGTGGTGCCGCCGTTGATCGACTTCCACACTCCGCCGGCCGCGGTCGCGGCGTAGTAGGTCAGCTCGTCGCCGGCCACGCCCGTGACGCGGGCCACGCGGCCGCCGGCGGCGGGACCGATCAGCCGGTACTCGAGACCGTGCAGGGGGTCCTTCGACTTGCCATCTCCCGCTGTGTCTTCACCGAAGACCAGTACCGGGAGCAGGACGATTGAGATCGCGAATAGGATTCGGCGATTGTGTTTCATGGCTTTCTCCTTGGCGGTGCTTCGAGCACGCTGAAAAGTTGTTGTCCGATGCGAGCTCAGCCATCCCGGCATGACAGGGCGGAGACGACCGTGCCCTCCTTTGCCGACCACGAGTCGCGGCGATCCGTGGTTGATGAGATGGAATAGAACACCCACGAATCGTAGTGGAGTTTCCGGTCGCTGGCTACACGCTGGCGGTTTGAAACCGCTCGGTTACTATGTCATGGAGTGGAGTTTGTGGTGGAAAGTCACACAACGCGAAAGGGCTACGGGCGGATGCGCGGCAGCAGGGGGATGCTCGCCGCGCTCGCCGCTGGCGTCCTCCTGGCCGGCGCGGGCATCGCCTGCCGCCGGCCCGCGACACCGGCACCGGCTGAACCTGCTCAATTCGAACTCCTCGGCGGCGTCGAGCCGGATCAGCTCAACGTTATTCTGGTCACGATTGACACCCTGCGAGTGGATCGTCTGTCGTGCTACGGGTCGACGCTCGTCGAGACACCTCAGATCGATCGCTTTGCCGCCGAAGGGGTGCGCTTCGAAAACGCCGCCAGCACGGTCCCGTTCACGCTTCCCGCTCACACCTCGATCATGACAGGCACCTACCCTCCCCGCCACGGCGTCCGCGAAAACGTCGGCTACACCGTCGAGGATGGAGCCGCAACCCTCGCGCGGTCGCTGCGTGACAGCGGGCGCGACACGGCGGGCTTCGTGAGCGCCTTCGTGCTCGACTCACGGTGGGGAATCGCCCAGGGCTTCGATCATTACTTTGACGACTTCTCGCTCGAGGAGATGGAAACGCCCAACCTCGGATCGGTGCAGCGTTCGGGCGATGTGACGGTTGCCGAAGCGGTGCGCTGGCTCGATGAACGCGGTCGACCGTCGCCCTTCTTTCTGTGGCTTCACCTCTACGACCCCCACGACCCCTACACCCCTCCTGAGCCGTACAAGTCGCGCTATCCGAGCCAACCGTACAACGGCGAGGTCGCCTTCACGGACTCGCTCGTGGGGCGTTTCCGAGAAGCGCTGGAGGCGCACGGCCTCCTCGACCGGTCGCTGCTGATTCTGACCGGCGACCACGGCGAGGGGCTCGGCGACCATGGAGAACGATTTCACGGTTTCTTCGTCTACGAAACGACGATCCACATCCCGCTGATTATTCGTTTCCCACACGCGGTGCGGGCGGGGACCGTGGCCATTGACCCGGTGAGCCACGTCGATCTCATGCCGACGATCCTCGACGCCGTCGGGCTGCCGGCTCCCGATGGTCTCGAAGGCACCAGCCTCCTGCCGGTGATTCTGGGCAGCGGCGACGGCCTCGACCGCGAAGTCTACAGCGAGTCCTTCTATCCCCTGCTCCACTACGGCTGGGCGCCTCTGCGGGCGATTCGAACGGATACCTACAAGCTCATCGACGTGCCACGCCCGGAGCTCTACGATCTCCGCAACGATGGCTACGAAGCCAGCAATCTGGCGCCGCAGGATCCGCAGATCGTCGATGATCTGCGGACCCGCCTCCAGCGCCTGCGGCACGAGATGGAGCGGGACACACCGTCACAGCGGAGCGAGGCCGACGTCGACCAGGAAACCCTCGACCAGCTCCGCGCCCTCGGTTACCTGGCGGGGAGCGGCGGTGTCGCCGTCGAGGAGGAGGGAGACGCCCAACGGGCAGACCCCAAGGACAAGATCGAGCTCCACCAGATGATCATGACCACCCAGAGTCAGATCGGCCGCGGTGAAACGGAAGCCGCGGTCCAGCTTTTGAACCGGGTTCTCGAACGCGACCCGACCATCATCGACGCCCACCAGTTGCTGGGACAGGTGGCTTCGAAGAATCATCAGTTCGAGGAGGCGGCGCGGCACTTCCGGGACGCCCTCCAGCTCGACGAGAACCACAAAACGTCCCTCTTCGGGCTCGCCATCGCCTATGCAGAGCTCGGGCGCGACGACGAGGCGGCGCTCGGTTTTCGCCGTCTGCTCGAGCTCTCGCCCCATGACGTCAAGGCCGCGCTGCCGCTGGTAGACATCTACGAAAAGGCGGGGCGGATCGACGACGCGGCCGCCGTCCTCGCCGAGATCTGCGAGCAGCCCGAGCCGCCTCCCGTCGCCGCCAATCGTCTTGGTGAGTTGCGGGTGCTCCAGGGGCGTGGGGGAGAAGCACGAGCGCTCTTCGAGCGGGCGATTGCGGCGAACGCCGAGATGGCCAAACCCTATTACAACCTGGCGGTGATCACCGAGGAGAGCGGAGACCTCGACGGGGCGGTGCGACTTTACGAGAGCGCGATCGAACGGGCGCCGCACAACTTCCAGGCTCAGTTCAACCTCGGCCGCATCTATGGACAGTTGGGCAACACGGAGCGGCAGCAGGAGTTGTGGGAGGACGCCATCAAGTCCAACCCCGACTTCGCGCGGGGCTACTACTACCTGGCGAAGACGCTGATGGACCGCGGCGACGATCTCGCCCGCGCCGAGGGACTCGCGCGGAAGGGCATCGCCGCCGATCCGGACGGCCAGGCCGGACCGCTCGGCTACTACGTTCTCGCCGATCTCCTCAACCGCACTGGACGGCCGACCGAAGCGCAGCAGGCCCTCGAGAAGGGACGCGCGATTCAGGCCCGGGTGGTCACGAATCCGTGATTTGCATACATCGCGCCGTTGGGGTTAGAAGCGATACTCGAAGGTGATATTGCCCCACGTCAGGTCGGTGAGAGGGTTCACCGAGTGGAACGGGAGTTGGTTGTATTTGTAGAAATTGAAGCAGATCGCATAGCGACCGCGATCCGCGTGGAGACCGAAGATTGTCGCGTGAGAGATCGCGTCGTACTCGAGGCCGGGGTGCGGACTTTCTCTGAGCATGTTGCCGTCGAAGAACACCGAGTGCCCCGTCGCCCCGACACGAAACACGACCGAAAAATAGACGTGGAACTTTTCCGGTACTCCCTTTTCCGGGTCGAGCATGATCCCGTATCCGGGGGGATCCACAAGCTGAACGAAACCCTTCGGCAGCCCCCAACCGAACCGTCCTTCGAAGGTCACGCCTGCGGAGGTGACGAGATTTCCGAGCGCCCCCTCCAGGCCGATGGAAAAGTCCCCGGCAAAGCTCTTTGTCACGTATTCGCCCACGGAAACAAGCTTGCGCTTGAAGGCGTAATTGAGATTGAGCAAAGGCTCGGTCCTGAGCTGGTTGTCCCACCCCAACGGTTCGTCGGCGCCGATCCAATGGTGGATCTGGACTTGAAAGGTCCCGGCCAGCGAGTACGGGCCGAGGATCCCGAAGTAGATCTGAAAGGCGTTGAGCGTCTGGTTGTCGAAGGCATACCAGGACTCCGCCCATCCTAACGAGCCCGCCCACGGTATGTCTCCCGGCTGTGGGTTCGGGTTCGAAATGTCTTCGGGTGTCATCGTGATCTGCGACAGGCCGCTGGCTCGTTTGACGATTCGTCCGCCGTCATCGTCGAGACCGGGGATCGTCCTGCTGATCCAGCCCGAGAATTTTGACGGCCCCATCTCATTCCATGCGTCGTACTGATGAGAGTGCCGCTCCAGGCTCCACCCTTCGGTAAAGCCGTTGTCGACCCGGACGAAGGCGTCGTTGTCCCACTCGAGTCGCCACAAGTTGCGCTCCTCGAGCGCCTTCGGATTGTCTCCCGCTGAGACCACGGCCATCGGAGCAAAGACCATCATCAACACCAACGACACCAGGAAACAACTTCTCGGAGTACGCATCATCATGCTGTACTTAAGGGGCTTTCCGACCCAGATCGGCCACCGCACACTGGACCTCGGCCCGGTCGTCGAGAGAGACGCAGACCAGGACTCCTGTTTCGCGTCGGGGCGGCTGACCTTGTTGACGCCACCCGTCACAATCGGCACATTCGCTTGCACAGCCCCCCCAGTAGTTGTCGGCGAGCTCCGGGATGAGATCCCCAATGTCGGTCACATTGAGACCACCCGAGGTGTCTTCGTACAATATCAGTTCGACCGGCGACGATATTCCCACCGCCGGATTGGATCGTCTCAACCGCTCGGGACGACCGGCCGAGGCGCAGTAGGCCCTCGAGAAGGGGCGCGCGATTCAGGCCCAGTCGGTCACGAATACGTAAATCGCGCACAGCGCGACGGCCGGTTCAGAACCGATACTCGAGGGTGATGTTCGCCCACGTCAGGTCGGTCGAAGGATTCGACGACTCGAACGGGAGACTTTCGTACGTGTAGAAATTGAAGTGGGTCGAAAACCGCCCGCTCGCGGCGTGAAGTCCGAGAACGACGCTGGGAGTGACCGTGTCGTAGTCGAGGCCCGGGTGGGGACTCTTTCTGAAGGTGTTGCCGTCGTAGAACACCGTGTAGGCCACCACAGTAACTCTCGCCACGACCGAGAAATACATGTGGAACTTTCCCGGAACACCTTTGTTCGGATTGAGCATGATGCCATTTCCAGGGGGGTCCGCGGTGTGGACGAAGCCCTCCGGCAGCCCCCAGCCGAATCTCGCCTCGAGGCTCACATCCGCCTGCGTGAAGAGATTGCCGAGCGCCGCCTGGCCACCCACGGCCAGGTCGCCGGCAAACCCGCTCATGTACGTCCCTCCGGAAAGCATCTTGCGCTTGTAGGCGTAGTTGAGGTTGAGCAGCGGCTCCGTCTTGAGCTGGTTGTCCCATCCCAATGGCTCATCGGCGTTGATCCAGTCATGAACGTGCGTCTGTACCTCTTCGGCGAGCGAGTATGGCCCGAGGATGCCGGCGTAGATCTGAAATGCGTTGAGGCTGCGGTTGTCGAAGGCGTACCAGGACTCCGACCAACCCAAGGTACCCGCCCACGGCATGTCTCCTGGCTGCGGATCCGGGTTTGAAATGTCCTCGGGTGTCGTGATGATCTGCGACAGACCGGTGCCCCGCTTGACGACCCGTCCACCATCGTCGCCGAGGCCCGGGATCGTGCGGCTGATCCAGCCCGAGAACTTGGACGGCTCCATTTCCTGCCAGCTGTCGTACTGATGGGAGTGTCGTTGAATGCTCCCACCGTTCGTGAACGCGTTGTCGTGGTGGAAGAACCCATCGTTGTCCCACTCGAACCGCCACAAGTTGCATTTCTCAGGGGCCTTTGGTTCGCCCGCCGAAGAAACCTCGGCCAAAGGGGCACCGACCATCGCCAGCGCCAATAACACCCATACATGACCCTTCGTACTCTGTGTCATCGTGTTGTCCTCAAGGGGTTTGCCGATCCAGGTCAGCCACGGGGGGCTGGACCTCGGCCCAGTCATCGAGGAATGCGTACACCGCGGTCCCCGCAGTAAAACCGGCACTCAGTGCCGCGTTCTGGGCATCGAGGAGATCGAGGTTCGATCCGCCGACCCGGAACCTTTGTGCCGCCTGCACCCGGCCGGGGAATGTCCGGACACCCGATCCCGACATGCCGATGGTCAGGATCTTCGCCGGACGTGGCACCTCGGTCAGGGTTCGGTCATCAGCTGATGGACTGCACCCCAGCCCGAATGACGCGAAATTCATGATCACCGCTGCCATGTTTCGACTCGTCATCTTCATCTGGAACCTCTCAGAAACTTGAATTGGTTTGTTTTTTTATGGAGTTGTCGCAGTGTACTCGCGTTCGCACAGGCCTCCGAGGAGCAGCCCGTTGAAGATCGGGACCACCAGTTGAGGCGGCAGCAACTCGCCGCTTTCGACCATCGAGTCGACCATTCCTCGGAGCGCGCCGAAGAGGATTTCGCTGACGAGGGACGGATCGAGGTTCCGGAACGCCCCGTCCGCGACTCCGTTCCGGATGACTTCTTCGATGGCTTTGACGAAGCCCAGGTGCCGAGCACGGTGAGCTTCGTGTTTGCACTTGGCTTGCCTTGCCGGCGCCAGGGCCACCACCAACGCCCGATCCTCGTAGACCGTGGAAAAGACCCATTCGATGATCTTTGTCAACTGCTCGTCGGGCGCAAGCTGGCTATCGGACACGTCTTCGATGACATGGATCACCGGCTCGAAGGTCCGGTCAATCACGAAATCGACCACCGCCTCGCGGTCGGCGAAGTAGTTGTAGAGCGTGCCTCGAGAGACCCCGACGTCCGTTGCGAGCCTTTCCATGGTCAGCTCCTGGAGGTCCTCGCCAGTCATAATGGCGATTGCCTTCTCGTAGACGTTGTCTTTCATCAGGGCGTCGAGGGCTGCTTTCTGCTGTTCGGAATATCGCGCCATCTGTATTTCCTTTCACACCATGTCAGAATGAATAACATCACGTTTTTATTCTGACAATATGCTCAATATAATGACAGAGCTTTCCCCAGTCAACTCCAAATGAGGAATGTTACGAAAATCTCCTACCTGGCCAGATTCACCTCGACCCCGGCATTCCGCTCCAGGGCGCGCTCATAGACCAGCTTCGCGGCCGCAATGTCCTCGACTGCGAGCCCGAGCGATCGAAAGAGGGTGATCTCGGTTTCCGAGGTACGGCCCGGGTGGTCGCCGTTCACCACCTCACCAATCTCGGGGATCACGAGACCGTACTCGACCAGCCCCGTCTCGAGGGCCTGGATGTACTCGCCAGCTTCGTTCCGCAGGGACTCGCGGCGATCTGTGAAAAGGGACACCACTGGCAACACCCGAGGGTCGATCTCGCGCCACGAGGGGATCGAGGCGCCCACCGCGTTGATGTGCATGCCCGGTTCGAGCATCTCTGCGAAGAGTATGGGTTCCCGCGCAGAGGTCGTGGTGCAGACGATGTCGGCGTCGGCAACCGCCGATGCGACGTCGGCGGCGGGCTCGACGATCACGCCGTATCGAGCAGCCTGTTCTTTGGCGAACGCCTCCACCTTGTCCGGGTCCCTGCTCCAGACCCGGATATGGGAAATCTCACGGACCTCGAGCATGGCCTCGATGTGAGATCGCGCCTGGGTCCCTGCGCCAAGGATCGCCACAGTCGTGGCGTCCGGCCGGGCCAGCTTATTGGTGGCCAGAGCAGACACCGCCGCCGTCCGCACCGCGGTGATGGCGCCCGCCTCGCACAGGGCGAGGGGCGAGCCGTTAGCCGGGTCGAAGATCGTCACTGCGCCCTGATGCGATTCCACGCCCAGCTCCGCTGGGTTGTCGACGACGCTGAGGACCTTGATCCCGAAGGGGCGGCCGGCGGCGAGTGAGCCCGGCATCCAGGCCAGCACGCCCTGGCGGTCTGGGAGCAGAAAGCCCGATCTTAGCGGCTGCACCCCCTCGCCCCGCGCGAGGTGGGAGATCGCCTCCGCCACAACCTCCATGCAGTCCCGCATCGGCAACAGTTCACAAACCTGGGAGTGATTGATGATCAGCATCACTGTCCTCCCGCAAGAAGTCCTCGGATAGCCTTCAAAAAGGTCTCGTTGTCGCGAGCGGTACCCACCGAGATGCGTATGAAGTTCGGCATGCCCCAGAAATCCCCCGGCCGGACATAGATCTGCTGTTCATATAGAGATTGCACCAGCTCCGTGGCGGGTCTGCCGAAATCAACCATGAAGAACGGCGCGCGATGCGGGTAGGGCTTGCAGCCGAGGTCGGTGAGACCGGAACGGAGCTGCACGAGACCGTCGTCGATCAACTTGACATAACGCTGGACATGCGTTCGATCGGCGAGCGCCACGGGCCCGGCAATTCGCGCCGCGGTGTTGATCCCATAGTCGCCCCACCACACCGTACGGAGTCTGCTGAGCACCGAGTCCGACCCGATCGCGTAGCCGAGTCGCAGACCGGCCATCCCGTACGCCTTCGAAAATGTCCGAAGGACGAGGACCGGCGCGCCCTCGCGGACGAGATCGAAGGCGCTGTCGCCATCGGGAAGAAAGTCGTGATAGGCCTGGTCCACGATCAGGACCGCCCCCGATGGCACCGCCTCGGCGAGGGACACGATCTCTTCGTGCGGGATGTGCACACCGGTGGGGTTGTTAGGGTTCGCCACGTAGACGATGCGGGTGTCGCGCCGGATGGCCTTTTCCAACCTCGCCGTATCGACGACGCCGTGCCCGGCGAGCGGAACCGAGACCACCCGCCGTCCCATGCTCTCCGCCACTAGGCCCGACCACCCGTAGGTCGGTGCCGGCATCACGAGGTTTCCCCCGTCTCTCAAAAATTCCCAGGGTGTGAACTGGAGGAACTCGGTCGAGCCGCAACCTACGAGCACGTTGTCGAACGGCATGTCGTGATGATTGGCGATCGCTTCGATCAGCGGGTCGATGTAGTTGTACCGGTTGGCGTCCGCAAATCGGCTCTCGAGCAGCGCCGAGATCACCTTGGGCGAAGGGCCGAGCGGGTTTTCGTTGAAGTTCAGTTGCGCCGAACCTTCCGGAAAGCCGCCCGGGGGGAAGGCAGGCAAGGGCTCGCTGACGGGCAAGCTCCCCTGCCCGGATGTCACAGCTGGGAACGAAGTACCTGCAACAGCAGCCGCCACGGCCAGGGTCTTGAGAAAGGCACGGCGGGTGGGCTGGAGACCGTCCGGATAACAACTCCACGATCGATCCATCAGATCCATGGCTCCTCCGATGACAGCGAAGATACAGAGTCCTGCCGCGAATCAACAAGCTACGATAGAATCCTGATTCCTGAGTGGATCTGAGGGCAGAAGGACAACATGTGCGGTCTTGTAGGAATCCTGGGGTGTAAAGGGCCCGATGAGGAACGTCGGGAGCTGATGCACGCCATGGCCGCCACCATGGCCCACCGCGGCCCCGACGGCGAGGGCTACGTCGCCCGCGACGACTGCGCCCTGGGATTCCGGCGGCTCGCGATTATCGACGTCGACGCCGAGTCACCACCCTTCCCCAACGAGGACCGTTCGATCTGGTCGATCTGCAACGGCCAGATCTATAACGCGCTCGCCCTCACCGACGAGCTGGTCGGCAAAGGCCATCACCTGCGGACAAAGACGGACACCGAGACCATCCCCCACCTCTATGAGGAGTACGGTGCGGACCTGGTCGAGCACCTCAACGGCATGTTCGCGTTCGCGGTCTGGGACGAACCGCGTGGGCGGTTGCTGCTGGCCCGCGACCGCGCCGGAGAAAAGCCACTCTTCTACTGGAACGACGGCGAGGAGTTCGTCTTCGCCTCCGACCTGCGCGCCTTTCTGGTCCACCCCAGGATCCCCAAGGCGCTCGACCCGGTGGCCCTGCGCCGCTACCTCACCCATGACTACTTCCCTGCTCCGCTGAGCCCCCTCCAGGGGGTGCGCAAGCTGCCGGCCGGCCACCTGCTGATCGCCGAGGACTGCAAGGTCACGATTCGTCAGTACTGGGACCTCGCCGATTACTTCGTGCAACCGGAGCTCGCCCGCCGCAGCACCAGTGATCTCGCCGAAGAGCTCGACCATCTGATGGGCCAGGCGGTGCGACGCCGCAGCCGCTCGGACGTGCCCTTCGGTCTTTTCCTGTCGGGCGGCGTCGACTCCTCCACGGTCCTCTCCTACCTCGCCGAGCAGCAAGGCGACGGCGTGCCGGTCTTCTCCATCGGCCACACCGAGAAGAGCTTCGACGAGGCGAGCATGGCCGAGATCACGGCGCGGCACTTCAAGGCCGACTTCAATCAGCTCATCCTCGACGAGGGCCATCTCGCCGACGGCTTGCGGAGGGTCGGCCCCGGTCTCGGCGAGCCTCTTGGCGACGCCTCGACGATCCCCAGCCACCTGCTGGCGCTCTTCGCCCGTGAGAAGGTCAAGGTGATCTTGTCAGGCGAAGGTGCGGACGAGCTCTTCGCCGGCTACCCGACCTACATCGGCAACCGGGTGGCCGAGATCTACAACCGCATCCCGCGGCCGATCACCAACATCGCCGTCAAGGCCGCCCTCAAGCTGACGCCGGTGTCGATGGGCAACATTGCATTCGACTACCTTCTCAGCCGTTTCGTGTCCGCCGCCGAGCAGGACCTGGTGGAGCGCCACCACACCTGGTTCGGCAGCTACTCGCCCGAGATGCAGCAAGGCGTTCTCGCACCACGGGTCCTCGAGGCCATCGCCGGCGACGACCCCTTCGGATCGGCACGGTCACACCTCGAGGGGAAGAACCTTCCCGACAACCTCTCCAAGCTGCTTTACATGGATTTCACCATGTATCTGCAGGACGACCTCCTGACCAAGGTCGACCGCGCGACGATGCTCGCCTCGCTCGAGGCGCGGGCACCTTTCCTCGATCACGATCTGTCGCAGTTCGCGGCCGGGATCCCATCGGCCCTCAAGCTAAAAGGCAAGAGCACCAAGGACATCCTCAAGAAGACGGTGCGCAGGCGTCTCCCTCCCGATGTCATCAAGCGCCGCAAGCGGGGCTTCAACATTCCGTTCTCGAAGTGGCTACTGCACGGGTTGGGGAGCGAATTCAAACAGCGGTTCTCGGAGGAGAAGGTGGAGGCCCGCGGACTGTTCAACCCGGTGGGGATTACCGCTCTGCTCGATGAACACCTTTCGGAGCAGGCCGATCACCGCAAGCCCCTGTTCACGCTGCTCGCCTTCGATCTGTGGTGCGACGCCACCTTCGGTGCGGGCATTCGAATTCCCATCGGTGAGAACAAGGGTAACGAAGAGTGAAGGCATCCCGAGCGGTTCTCGTTCTCGCCGCCATTCTCTTCATCTGCAACATCTGGGGCTACGATCTGTGGGCGCCGGACGAGCCTTTCTTCGGTGAAGGCGCACGAGAAATGGTGGTTGACGGCCACTGGCTGGTCACCCACATCAACGGCAAGGTCAACACCCACAAGCCGCCGTTTTTCTTCTGGCTCATCGCCCTGCTGTCGCTGCCCATCGGAAGGGTAACCTCACTGACCGCACGCCTGCCTTCGGCGGTGGCCGCCCTGGGAACGGTCGCCATGACCCTGCGACTGGGGCGCCGCACGTCGTCCGAACGGACCGCCGTCCTCGCTGTTTTCATACTCTCCACAAGCTATCTCTTCTGGGACAAGGCACGATCCGCACAGATCGACGCCGTCATGTGCTGCCTCATCTGGGTGGCGCTTTCCGCCTTCGAGGCCTGGCGGGCGGGCGACCTCGATGGACGTCGTGCGGGTCTTGTCTTCTGGGGGGCCGCGGCTCTCGCCGTATTGGCAAAGGGGCCGGTGGGCCTGCTGCTGCCGCTCGGCATCGCTCTCGTCACCCTCGCCGTCGACCGCAAGATCGGCACGTGGCGCGATTTCGCGCCGCTGACCGGCCCACTGCTTTTCGCTGCGATCTGCGGTGCCTGGGTGGCGGCGACGATGCTGTGGGGACCGGCCGAGTACTCGGTGTGGGCCGCGCTCAAGGAGCACTTCATCGAACGCGGCATCCACGGCATGCACCACCCACAACCTTGGTGGTACTACGCCAAGGTCCTGCCGCCGCAGCTCCTGCCGTGGACGTTTCTCGTCCTCGGCGCGCTGGTGCTCGCCTGGCGCCGCCGCGACCGCACCGACCGATTCCTGCTGGTGACCGTCATTTTTGTCGTGCTGTTCTTTTCCATCTCCACCGAGAAGCGCACCCTCTACGTGCTGCCGGCGTTCCCGGCCTTCGCACTGATGACGGCGCGGTTCGTGGGCGCGGTGCTGGGTTGGGACGAGGCGCCGGCCTTGTCGCGTCGTTGGCTCACCGCCGGCCAATCGTTTCTCGCCGGCCTTCTGATCCTGCTCGGCGCGGTCGCTCCGTTCGCGGCGCAGCGGGTGGAGGAGGTGCCGCCCTCGGTCCTCTACGTACTGTCCGCAGTGCTGTTGGTCACCGGGCTGTCCGCGCTGTGGGCCGGGGTCAAGCGGAACCTGTTCGCAGCCGTAGTGATTCCGGGTGCTGGTTTCGCCGTCACTTTTCTTTTCGTCGCGGTTTTCGTGTACCCGATAGCCGACGCCTTCAAGTCGGGTCGCGAGTTCGCCGGCGTCATCGCCGCAGAAACGGCGGCGTCCCGCGCCGCCGGGCACCAGGTCCTGGCCTTCGATCTCGGCAACCTGCCGGTCCAATACGCCTTCTACACGAACGGGATCTACACGGTCGAGACCGCCGAGATCACGGACCTCGTGCACCACCTGGACCGGGACGAGAGGGTCCTCGCCGTCGCCAACGCCAAACGGCTCGACGAGCTTCCCGCAGCCGTCCGAGAACGAATGGAAATCGTCGCCACCACCAATGCCAGCCGGCGGGAGGTGGCGCTCATCGCCAACCACCCACCCAGTAACCAGTGACCAGTAACCAGTCGCCTGCCCGTTTGTCTCGGGAGAGTGGGTGGGTACTGGTTACTGGTCACTGACTACTGGCTACTGATGACTGGGTGGATGGACGGGACTCGTCACTGTTAACCGAGCTTGTCGAGCACGCGTCGTAATCTGTCCTCGACCTCCTCGGCGATTGGCACCACATCCGGGTTGTCGACCAACGAGAATCCGGCGGTGGGTTTGAAGGCGGAAACGATGGACCCGCCGCCCTCGCGCTCCATCACAACGACATTGCACGGCAGCAGCACACCGATGAAGGGCTCGCCGGTCATCGCCTGGTGGGCGAGCTGCGGGTTGCAGGCGCCGAGAATCACGTAGGGCTTGACGTCGACATTGATCTTTTTCTTGAGAGTAGCCCTGACGTCGATCTCGGTGAGGACGCCAAAGCCCTCTTCCGCAAGAAGCTCGGTTGTCCGCGCTACGGCGTCGTCATAGTCCAGCTCGGGAAGCTCCTTGACCAGTGCGTAACGGATTTCCATCGGGGGCTCCTTTTCGCTGCCGCGAAGTGCCGTCGATACGACCCGTGCGGTCGTCGTGATGAGACAATACCAGAACCCGTCCGCAGACAGCGACATGGTTTTTGAGGGGCGATGGGGTATCTTTTTGCGGAGACCGACATCCGGGAACCCTCCGGCTTGCCGCCAGGTCGTCGATAAAGGAGACAACGGACCAATGCCCGATCCATCACCAGGAAATGATTTCCGTCACCAACCGCTTTTGGACCCCGTATGACCCGTAGGCTCGCCCTCGTGCTGCTGGCAGCTGCGGCGCTCCGTCTCGTGATCTCCGCTGTCCTACCGGTGGTTGACCCAACCGAAGGCCGGTACGCCCAGATCGCACAGGAGATGGCAATCAGCGGAGATTGGGTGACGCCCCGTGTGTGGAATCACGGCGAACACATTCCTTTCCTCGGCAAACCCCCCCTCTTTTTCTGGGCCGCCGCACTGAGCATCAGGGTGTTTGGCGCCAACGAGTTCGCCGTCCGGCTGCCCTCGTTTCTCGCCGGCGCCGCGTTGCTGATCCTGATGTACGTCGTCCTTTTCCGATATTTCGGCCAGCGGGTCGCTACTTCGGCGTTCCTCATGACGATGACGAGCGCCCTCTTTTTTCTTCTGTCCGGAAGTGTGGATCTGGACATCCATCTCGCGCTCTTTGTCGCTGGAGCACTCTTGAGCTACCTCGCGTTCGCCGTCGAGTCGGACGCAAGAATCAGGAAACGGTGGAGCCTGCTCGTGTTTCTGCTCCTGGCGGGCGGTTTCCTGACCAAGGGCCCGGTGGCCATCGTTTTGTTTGGATTACCCGTGTTCTTGTGGACCTGGTGGCGAAAGAAGTGGAATCTTCTCCCGCACCACGCTTGGTGGGCCGGTGTCGCACTCTTTGCCCTGCTGGTCACACCCTGGTTTATTCTGGCCGAGGCCCGCAACCCCGGTTTCCTCCACTATTTCTTCATCCACGAAAACCTGATGCGCTACCTCAAACCCGAGTATGGCGACCTGTACGGGACCGGCCACCCGTTCCCCCATGGATCGGCGATCGTGATGTTCCTGCTCGCGGCCCTCCCGTGGAGCGTGGTTGCAGCCTGGTTGGTTGTGAAACAGCGGTGGTCCGGTTTGAAGGAAACGCTCCACGACGATGTGCGGTCGTTTCTCCTTCTCGGTTGTGTCGCCGACGTAGCCTTTTGGTGCTTTGCACGCCAGCTCCTGCCCACCTACATGGTACCGATGGTCCCGATGCTCACTGCGTGGATTGCTGTGAGCGCACGCGAATCGGAGATTGCTCCTCGAGGCCGCCAAAGAACGGCGCTCGTGACGCTTGTCGTCTGGTTCGTCCTGCTCATTGGCGCCATGCCAAGCCTCTATAAGGACTCGACCCGTGAGATCCTCGAGGAGGCTGGGCGGGTCGCCCGAGAGCTGAACATTCCGGTCGACGTCACCTTTGCCGGCCGTACCCCCCATTCGGCCTTTTTCTACCTCCCTAACAATGTCAACGCCCACCCCAAGGAAGACGTCAAAAAAACCGTTCGCCGGGTCCTCGACAGCCACGAGCGCCGGCTACTGATTATTCGGCCAGTGGATTTTGACCACCTCCCGGCTCGCCTGGTCGCCCGGCTTCTTCTCGTCGGACAGTCGGACGACTGGCTGGTGTACGTTACTCGGGAACCCAATTCATGAGGGGTTCGCTGCGGCCACCCAACCGTGTGACCACGCGGTATCACCCCTCCAATCGAGCTCCGGCGACTGGGCCGGTGATGACCCGTTGAAGGGCACCGTCAAAAAGATTCGAGGAAACTTGTGGATGGCATCCTCAGTTCATCACGCATGATGGTTCGTAGCATTTCGGCGGTCACCCTCTTCACGCTGATCGCCGCGGGCCCGGTCTTCGCTCAACACGATCCTGACGACACCTCGCGCTCCCCTTCATCCGGGGCCCGGAAGAAAATGGTCGGCCAGTGCGATGCCACATGCCGTTGGCTGTCCGCAGCCCTGGCGGCGATCGGCGTCGCCGCAATAGCGACTCTTGACGCTGAAGACGCGGCCTCTGTCGGTGACGTCACGCGCCTCATTCCCGCCGCCGCGGGTCTGGCGATGACCCTGGGGGCCCGGGACTCGGAGGGGCGAAAGCAATGGCTTTTGGCCGGGAGCACGTCCTTGGCCGCCACATGGGGGCTCAAGCACATCGCCGACAAGGAGCGGCCCAACGCTCATAACAAGAGGTCATTCCCCTCTGGACACGCATCCGCAGGTTTCTTCGGCGCCAGCTTCATCTACCGGCGATACGGCCCCAGATGGGGTGTGCCGGCATGGGTCGTTGCCGCCTACACCGGTGCCAGCCGCGTCAACGCGGAACGACACTATGTGGACGATGTCCTGTCGAGCCTCAGCCTCGGCCTCATGTCCAACTGGCTTTTTACGTCACCCATTTCTGACCGCTTGGCACTCAACCCGATGCTGGCCGGTGACGGTTTCGGCCTCTCCGTATCGATTCCAACCTCCTCGGTCATAGGTGGCGGCGACGAGGCAACGGCGTGGCTTCGTCGTCCTCACTTTCGGTACGGATGGGAGTTCGGCCCCGCCTGGGTCTCTGAAGATCTCGTGACGACCCATGGTGACCCCATCGATTTTCGTTTCGAAGCCCTGAACGACCCTTTCTACTCGGCCCGCATCGCCCTCGAGTGGTCCCCGTCCAACCCCCGGCAGGAGCTCGATTTCGGCTTCACCCCCTACGAGATCCGAGACTTCGGGTCGTTCACAGAGGACACCGACTTCGGCGGTGTCACCTTCCCCGGGGGTGAGGATCTGCGCATCCGCCACGTCGCGTACGATCTCACCGCCCGGTATCGCTACCATTTATTTCAGCGCGGTCCTCTGGACATCCGCGTAGGTGCTGGCGCCGCCTTCCTCTACACCGTCGCCGGTCTTGCACAAACCCCGAGACGAGAATCAATTGGCTACCTCGATTTCACCGAGGTCCGAGATCTCGCAGTCATCCCGATCGTTCATCTCATGCTCGGGTTGGAGTTCGGAAACAGCGAGCGCTGGCTGCTCTACGTTGAGGCCGACGGCATGGACTTGAGCTCCTACCGCTACATTGACGCGACCGCACAGCTCCGATATCGGGTCAGCCCGAGATGGGATGTCGGCCTTGGATACCGACGGCTTGAACGGGTTGTCGATCAGGGTTCGCTGTCCAACACAACCGATCGCACTCAGTACACGGCTCACATCGGATACCGGTTCTGACGGGCGATTCCGCAAGTCTGGCATTAGCCTGCATATCTCACCAACTATCTGCTGCGGCCGGGGATCTGCAGGTCAGAGGGTTGACAAAAAAAATTTGAAACCTATCTTGTGTCATAGCGTATTACTTCGCTAATACGGTATGGAATGCACATTGGATATCACTGGAACCACCCGACGGACACCTTGGAGACCAGCGCAATGCTGATCGTGGTCGATCCCTCGAGCGGCGTGCCTGTCTTCCGCCAGGTCATGGACCAGGTGCGATTCCACATCGCCAGCGGGCTCCTGAAGGCCGGTGACGAGCTGCCACCCACCCGTTCACTGTCAGCCGAGCTCGGAGTCAACCCGATGACGGTTTCCAAGGCCTACAGCCTGCTCGAGCGTGACGGCGTGCTCGAGAGACGGCCCGGCAAACCTCTGGTGGTCGCGGCGCTCGGCCCCGAAGAGATCGATCTCGAAAAGCTCGATCAGCTCCGCTCTCATCTGTCCGGCGCCGTTCGAGCGGCCCGACAACTCGGCGTCAAACCAGGCGAGGCCGTCAAGATCTTTCGCCAGATGCTTGAAGACGACAAGGAGGACTGAGATGGGTGTCCTCGCCCTGACAAATATTCACCGATCGTTCGAACCCGGCATTCCCGTGCTCGACGGCGTCGACTTCAGCGTCGAGGCCGGAGAGGTGGTCGGTCTCCTCGGCCGCAACGGCGCCGGCAAGACCACGCTCCTCCACATCGCCATGGGGATGCTCCACCAACAACGGGGAACGGTCGAGGTCTTCGGGCTCGACCCTCACCGCCAGCCCGTGGAGGCCAAAGGCCGGATCGGTTTCGTCTCAGAGAACCAGATCCTGCCCGCCTTTCTCAAGGTCCGGGAGGTGATCGATCTCCACCGTTGCCTTTTTCCGTCGTGGGATGACGAGATGGCGGCTCGGCTGATCGACCGATTCGGTCTCCGTCCGGGCGCGCGCATCAAAACGCTTTCAAAAGGCCAGGCGCGCCAGGTGGCGCTGCTGTGCGCTCTGTGCCACAGACCCGAGCTGTTGCTCCTCGATGAGCCCGCAGGCGGGCTCGACGCCCTCGCCCGCCGGGAGTTTCTCGAGACCTCCATCCAGGCCTTGAGCGACAGCGGAACCACGATCGTTTTCTCTTCGCACTACCTGTCGGACGTCGAGCGACTGGCCGGCCGGGTCGTCATGCTGCACGATTCGAAGGTGCTGATCGACAACTCTCTCGACGAGCTCCACGAGTCCTTCTCCATCGCCCTCGTTCCGCACCGGCCTCAGGGCACGAGCGACGCCCTGCTCGCGCTGCCAGAATGTCTCGGCATCCGCGTCCGCACCGACGCCGTGCACGCGGTCTTCAGACTCGATCCAGACGAGGCACGCGCCCTCATCACCGAAAAGCTCGGGGTCACGGACGCCCTCTGCCGGACCGCCGGCCTCGAGGAGATGTTTATCGAGGTCGCGGGAGGCGAGCGATGAGTTCGACCCTCTGTCTCATCCGCCAGGATCCCGCTCGCGGCGGGCTCGTCCGGGCGATCGGGTGCTGCCTGGCGACCGGCTTCCTCTTGCGGCTTGTGCCTGATCTGGGCGAGAACATCACCAACCTCTCCGCCGCCGACCTCCCGGGCGGATTCGCACCCATGTACCTGGTGGCCACGGCGTTGGTCGCGACCTTTGTCCTCGGCGCCAACGCATGGACCAGGTCGAGCCGCCTCGCCCTCGGCCTGCCCCTGTCCACGCGCCAGGTTTGGGCGGTGCGTACCGGGTCATTGGTGGTGGTGGCGCTGCTGTCGATCGCCACGCTCGCCTCAGCCATGGGTCTCTCTTTCGATCTAGAGACCCGACGCCTGACGATGAATGCGATCGTCGCCCTCGCCGCAGCGCGAGCGGCGGCAACCAGCCTTGTTTTG
>Ga0307423_1000476_pt1 | contig 27009 bp, 24 predicted proteins | sample SalMarWE160310MG_FD_202154 | JGI IMG/M metagenome (GOLD analysis project Ga0307423, IMG submission 202154) | Salt marsh sediment microbial communities from the Plum Island Ecosystem LTER, Massachusetts, United States - WE1603-10 | ecosystem: Environmental > Aquatic > Marine > Intertidal zone >... | reverse complement strand
GGACGGCGAGCGGTTGTGAACGCTGCAGTGGCGCATAGTAACGCCGCAATTCGGGCCGCAGATGGATGCCCTGCAAGTGGGTCGCACTTATGGCGATGACACCCTCGGCCCCGGGAGCCTGCGCCGGAGGTCCATACCGATACCCGCCCGGCAGGTTCACGTAGTCAAGACCGTAATAGGCAGGGTCAGCCATACCAAAATAGCAAAGGTGAAGTTTTTGATCCGGGTTCACCCGGGTCCAGTGGGCAAGGGTTTTCAGGTCTTGTCCCCAGTCAAGATTCGAGTCACCCAGAACGCGGATGCCGCCCTCGGGACCGCCGACAGCGGCATTGAAAAATGCCAGGTAGTTGGGAAAAGAAGCGACGGACTCCACAACCAGGCCGGCCGCCAGCAGTGCCATCAGCAAACCCGCCTTCATGCGCCAGCGCATCCAAGCACGAGAGGCGGCCAATCCAATCAGGATGAACAGAAACGGATAAAGAGGCAAAATGTGCCGCAGCCCCAGGTTGACATCGGATTTCAGCGCGAAGATGCCGTACAGCGCAAACGGAACAGCCATGCATGTCAATGTCCACAAATCGAACGAATGTCCGGAAGCAGCAGCATTGTTTCTGTAAAAGAGTAGTATGACAAAAGCAAGCACACCGCCAAGAAGTGTGGCGATGGGGGTCTTGAAAAGGATCGCCAATGGAAAGTAATACCACCAACCCACGGACGAATACTTGCCGCAAAGAAATGAAGTCTGAATCCGGGTGGTCATGTAGGTGTATAAGAGGCCGTTGAGCCATGCTTCGGGCAGCAGACGGCAGCGGTCGGCAAGAACGACGCCCCGCACCAGCAGGCCGGGTGTCCAGCGATTCAGTTCTTGCCGGGTGACCGGCTGTTCGGGATGGGTTGCAAGGCGTTCGTTAACGGCCGTCAAATTCACAAGTCGCGGTGTATTCAGGCGCAAATCCGGTGTCGGCGTCGCGCCATAACGGAACCCGTAACAGGCCCAAAGCCCGAGAAAACATGTTATGGCTACGGGAATAACTAAACGAAGGCACGCCTTCACTTTGGCGCGACACTGCAACAGGGGGGGGCCAAAGAACGGCCACGGCGCGGGAAGCAAGCTGCGAACCAGGAGTAAAAGCAAGATCACCGGGGCAGCAATCAGTCCGGAAAACTTGACACAGGGTGCCGCAGCGCAAAGGACGGCGACTGCGCCGGCCCGCCACCAGGTGACTTTCAAGCCGAGTTTCCATAGTGAGAAAGCCAGGGCCAGGAGTATGAATGAGAGCGCGACATCGTTCTTGACGAGGGGTGCGTGAGCGAGAAAATTGGGATCGAATGTGAACACAAAAATCGTAGCCACCGCAGCCAGTCCCCCGCCTAGACACCAGGCCCACCATCCCATCACCGCGCCGAGGCCCAGCGCCGCCGTCAACATCATTGCCCGTGACTTATTGATGAAGGCGTCAGGATCATTGCCCGGCGTGCGGTATAGGGTTTCAACGCACCATTGCCATTGCGCCATGAGATCCTGTGGCATCGTTTCCCAGCTTGTTGAATGCGTATCGACGCGCAACGGGCTGATCCAGTGGGGCAGGGCAGCCCAGTACTGCCACAGCGGCGGATCTTCCGGATCGATGCGGAAGTCGTGATAGCGGGCGTGCATCCATGCTGCAGGCGCATGGAGTACTTCATCATAGGTGGCATTCTTTTCTCGTATCCCGCACCAGGCCATGAGTGCAAAAACGGCGAGAAGAGCGACACAGAGGGAGGAAGCGATTCGTGGAGCGACCATGATGAGTTTTTTGCCTCTCCGTATCGTTTACGCTCAATGAAGATTGTAACGTTTGGTCATGTAGTGATGGCCTATCTGCAGCAGCTCGACGAACGTCTTGGCGGAGGCGGCTCCGACTCTCACCTTGGAATCGAAAGAGTGATACCACTCTACGGGGACTTCCGTGATCCCGTAACCGAGTCGTCGGGCGAGGAAGAGGATTTCAGCATCATAACCCCATCTGTCGATCTTTGATCTTGAAAAGATCTCAAAGGCGGCCTGTTTCTCAAACCCTTTGAGTCCGCACGTAATGTCGGACACTCTCAAGTCCAGGCATCGACGCACCAATCTTCGAAAGATCTCGCCAAGAAATTGACGCAGCGCGCCTTCCCGAATTTTGAAAGATGACTCAGGCAGGTGCCTGGATCCGATGACGACCGGCGTGCCGGCGTGCAGCTGTTCCAGGCAGGTCCCGATAAAGCGAACCGGCACAGCAAGGTCAGCGTCCGTGTACACAATGTACTTCTTGGTACTGTTTATGATGCCGCACCTGACCGCATGGCCTTTGCCTCTGTTCGCGGCGTTGTTTATGAAGCGCACTTGTGGGTTGGCGTGAAGGATCGTTTCAATGATCAAAGGCGTGGCATCGGTACTTCCGTCATTAACCAGGATGATCTCATAGTCTTTTCCGAGGCGGTCAAGATACCCCTTAATGGTTGCAAAGCTCTTTTCGAGACAACTCTCTTCGTTGTAGAGGGGCAGGACAACGCACAGATGGGGAATCATTGGGCCCAGTTCCTGGGGTTGAGCACCGCTGTGCCTCACAGGAGGCCCGGTCGCAGATCGCAGGCCGGCCCGGTCTGAAATCATCTCACGCATAGCAGATTTCCTTTATGGCGTTATTCCCTGTTGCTCCATGAACTTTATGAGCTTCGGCTGGTTCTTGCTTATCGACAGAGACGTTTGAAAGGCCGCAGCGGCCTGATCCTTCTTCTGTCCATAGTAGAGGGCCAAACCCAGGTTGTTATAGTACCGGAAGTTCTTAGGGCGAAGCGCTATGGCTTTGCGATAGGCTGTTTCGGCCTCATCGTAATTGCCGATTTTGTAATAATAATATCCCCAGTTGTTGTTGATGCCGGCAGGGTCTTCGTTGTAGATTGAGGCCTGTGCTAATTCCTTGCGGGCTTCATCAAGAACCCCCTGATCGATAAGAAACAATCCGATGTCGGAATGAATCATCGTGTCATTGTACCCCATGCGGGAGGCTGCTCGCATTTGCTCAAGACCCTGCATCGGCTCGCCTGCCATGAAGAAAAACTTGCCGAGGCTGAAATGGAAGAAGGCGGAAACCTCCCGCGTCATATAGTCTCTCTGGTACTGATCATAGAAAGCTTCCGTCGCATAGTAGTCCCAGATCTGTCTGACGTCCTGCGGGTCGTAAGACTCTTCATCCCTAAAAACCCGATACAGAATGCCGTAAGGCAACAGCACCTCTCCCTCGGCCATCGGTAAGGTGGACGGATCGTAGGCGGCCAGAAAAACACCGTGCCGTGCCTTTTCCACGATCCGCCTTTCCGCAATCGGTTTCAGGTCTTTCCAGTCTCCGTAGAACTCGCCCTGCAGGTTGTCCGGAAAGGGGAGCTTGAAAAGCAGATCGTACCGATCATAAAGGGTGACATCTTCCCCCATGCGCTCGACAAGGCGGCCATAGGTCACAGGGAAGAGATTGTTGTCTCCGTCCAGAAAAAGAATCCCCCGCCTTTCGACGGTCCTGAAAATGTTGAGGGCATGCTCATAGGCCGTGTAGTTTCGACTCTGATCGCAAAGCTGGAAATTAAAAATCAGCGGGATGACCGGCAGCACACAAGCAGCCCCTCTTAGGGTTCCGTAGGTCGTCTTACTGACCGAAGCATGTTGACGAGCGGCCTTAAGGATATAGGCGATGCCAATGCCTGAAAGGACGGACAGGGAGATGCACGTAGAAAAGTTAAAAGCGGTGATTTCGAGAGAAATGATGTTGAGGAAAACCGTGTAGATAAAATCAAAGACAATGACGGTGAGAAAAAAGATCCGCCAACGCACAGCGCCCAAACGAAACCAACCCACCAATGCAAATACAAGCGCCACGCCGAATTGAGCCCCGACCATCAACAATGCCTCACCGGTTCGCGAAAGATACTGTGACGCCTCCTTTGTCATGACATAGCCTTCTCTGTGCGAGCGCGCCGTTACATGGGCCAGGAAGCGATCCAGGGTGTTTGGGTCCCCCCAGTGGATCGCGGCCCCGGCGTCCGTGCGAATGGGCAGATAAAGGTAGAGGCTCAGGGCAAAGACGAAAAGAATCGATAAGAAGAAAAAGTTTCTTGCGTTGGCAAGGGACTTGTAATCAGCGGAAAGGATCAGAAAGAGGACTGCCGGGGCCAACATGACCGTTTGCATATGATTGCCGAAACTGATACCGGTGACAAAAACAAAGATGGCCAGCCGGTAGAAGCGCCTGTCTTCATCCCACCACCAAAGAAGCCTGATGAGCAAAACAACAAAAAAAGAATGCAGGGTGTAGACTTCCGCTGAGACCGTTTGAGACCACAACACGGGCGTGAAGGCCAGGAGAAGGGCGCCGGCAAAGGCGGATACCTCAGAAGCCGTTATTCTCAGGATCAAGCCGTAGACCAGATAAACGGTCATCAGGCCGAAGAAGACGGACATCATATTGACCCGCGCAGCAACATGACCTAAGGGGATGAGAGAGAAAAGTTTTCCCAGAAGGGCGTAAAGCGGATAGCCGCTGTTGTGCGGATTGCCGAGACAAAATGCCGACGCAATGAATTCTCCGCTGTCTCCCAGATAGACTGTGGGACATACGGTGCAGAGGTAGGCAGCCAGGACCGCGGTGATCAACACGACCGGTGCGAGACCTTTGAAAAACGTCACCTTTTGTCCAATCTCGGTTCGCAGCTGTGTTTCCATCATTCCCCGCTGAGGTGGACTCTTCGCTGCCTTAAATGTTCCATGCCCCATGCTCCCCGCCACTCTATTGAGCTCCTGCTGTTCATGGAGCATAAGGGGAAATCTTTTGCAGAAACAGTGTCACGGTACTTCCGGCGCCCAGCATTGAAAAAAAGTTGGAAACGAAAAATGCCATGCCTGTCAAAGGGAGCAGGAGTGCAAGCCCGAGGACAGTTTCTATGGGGTTGAATTTCCTGCAAGCCCCATGCCCTTTTATGTTTCGAATCAGATCAAAGGGATAGAGATGATGGAATCCAAGGGTCGTGTAAAGGTAACAAAGGGTGTCGATCACATGATGTTCCTGGCAGAAGTGTTGTTCCCGGACCAATCGGTATCCTTTGTCCTGCAGGAACATCGCCAGGCGCTTCATGTCAAAATGGACCAGGTGGCGGGGGATATCCAGATGAAGCCAGAAGCGGCCGGACAGGCGACTCTGGAGGCTTTCCACATGAGGGGCTGCAATGATGAGGAATCCCCCTGGCGCAAGGAGACGACCAACCGCTTCAAGGGCTTCTTTGGGATCCGACAGATGTTCCAGGGAATGCCAGAAACAGACCGCCTCGTACTGCCGGGGCAATCGTCCGACAACCTCGTCGAGGGTTGTGAAGATCGCCTGGTTCAGATTCTTGCTTGCCCGTACGGCCGCCACGGTGTCCAGTTCGACCCCATCCACTTCGTAACCCCGGTCCTTCAGGTATTGGAGCGTCAGGCCCCTCCCGCAACCCACGTCTAGAATCCGGCCCCTCGGGACATACCGCGCTATGGCTTTAGCTCTCATGTAACGGCAAAGGCGGACGATGCTTTCCACGGGCCCAATAAACTTGCCGCTTCCCTCACCATAGTAATCGTCGTCATAGTATTCTGCGAGGGCGTCAGCATCGGGCATGGGCGCCATAAAGACGGTACGACACGCCGTGCATCGATAAAACGACCGATGGCCGGGCAGGATGGGTTGATCGCCCTGTCCGGGGCGGGTGTGCGGCGATTTGCATAGCGGGCATGCCGTCACTCAGCCCTCCCACTGATCGATCGGGACAAAGAGACGATCCTTGCGTAGTCCCCAGCGGTGGAGCCTGAATGTCACAGAAGTCCAGAGCACACCGAATCCGTAACGGACCGCCCTTGGAAAACTGATGGAAGACGAATCCTCCATATATCTCGTGGGACACGTCACCTCGGCGATATCGTAACCGGCATAGATAATCTGGGAAAGCATCTGGTTGTCAAAGACGAAATCGTCGTCATTGTTCTCCAGGGGGAGTGCTTCAAGGAGCGCCCGGGAAAAGGCACGATAGCCTGTGTGATACTCGGAGAGCTTGTAGTCCAATAGCAGGTTCTGGATCAAAGTGAGCACGCGATTGGCCACATACTTGTAGCGCGGCATGCCGCCGCGCAGAGCGCCAACGCCGAGGATGCGAGATCCCAGGACGCAGTCGAAGAGGCCCTCCGAAATAAGCGAAGCCATGGCGGTGATAAGCTTTGGCGTGTACTGATAGTCGGGATGGACCATGATGATGATGTCCGCGCCCAATTTGATGGCTTCCTGGTAACAGGTCTTCTGATTCCCGCCATAGCCTATATTCTTTGAGTGAACGATCGTATGAATGCCGAGGCTCCGCGCGATTTCGGCTGTCCTGTCCTGACTTTGATCGTCCACAAGAATCACGTCGTCCACGATCTCCTGTGGGATTTCGCCGTACGTGGTTTTAAGGGTCCGTTCTGCATTGTATGCAGGCATGACCACCACAACACGTTTACCTTTAAGCATATCGGGAATCCTTTCACTCCCCCTCACCCAGTTGGGACAGAATCTTTCTCGCAACGGCCGCCTGGGCGTATTCGGGATCAAGGCCCAGGGCCTTACGGAGATAGAATCTCGCCCTTTCTACATCTTTCAGGTGCGTTGCATAGAGGATGCCCAGATTGTGCAAGGCTTCAAGATCTTCCGGGGCACTTCCGAGAAGGGTCTCGTACGTTTCGGCGGCTAAAGCCGGGCGCCCGGTCAGTTCGTAAACTTTTGCCAAATTGAATAACGCCTCGGTGTTGGCCGGCTCCAGGTCAATGGCCCTGAAGAGGGCCGACTCAGCGAGGTCGAAGTGACCCTGCTGGGCCTGCATAAGCCCCAGGGTGCTGTATGCTTCCGCCCACATGGGTCTCAGGGCAAGCGCCTCTTGTAACGCTTTCAAAGCTTTCTCGGTGTCTCCCATTTCGTTATATAAGGTGCCAAGGTTGTAGTAAGCTGAGGCATAGCGGGGATTGATCTCGATCGCTTTCTGATACCAGCCGATGGCTTGCTTGCCCTTGTTTTCCCTCCGCGATACAGTTCCCAGAAGATCGAGGGCCACGTAGTTATTCCGGTTGAGCGCCAGTGCCCGATTCAGATCTTCTCGGGCGCGGGAGAGATCCCCCCGTTCAAGACGAAGAAGTCCCAGGTTGCCATAGATCTCTGTCGGATACGGCGGAGCGAGCTGCAAAGCCTTTTCAAAGGCCTCCTCTGCCCCGTCATACGCCCCGGTTTGAAGGTAACTGATGCCCAGATTGGTGAAGCCCCGGTAATGACCAGGGGACTTTTTGGTCGCATCGCGCCAAAAAGCGACCGGGTCATTCCACAGGGCATTTCTCCCGTAACTCCAGAGGGAAAAAACGATCACCACCATCCCGATGACAGACACGGTGAGCCTGGGTTTCTCCCATCGAGACAACCACCAGACACCGGGCAGGAAAAAAAGCATCGAAGCAAGGTACACCCGGTGTTCGAACATGGGTTCGATACCGGCGGCCACCGCCTCAACAGTCACATTGGCAAAGAACCAGATGAGTGAGAAGGCGATCACGCGGTATCGTTTCATCATGAGAACCGTAATCACCCCCAGAGCCAGAAGACCGGCAAGGGAAAGGGCGGTGGTTATGGGATCGAGCAGGCTTTGCGATACAGGAATATCATGATTGAGGTTCAGCCTTCCGGGCCAGGGAAAAACAATCAGGCTTATGTACAACCAAAGGACCCGGCCTTCGGTCAGCAAGCGCTCAGTGGCGGTAAAGGCCCGGGGCTGGAAAATTTTGCCTACAAAGAGGCCCGGCGTGTAGCCGTACAGGACATAAACCGCCGTCAACAGGATCACAAAACCGGCACCAAGGAAAACCGCTGTCCGCTTAAGCCATTTCAGGTCCAGGTCCTGAAAAAAGAGCCATTCATAGACATAAATCACTCCGGGAAGGGTCACGGCGATTTCTTTGCAGGCCATCGCCAGGACCCAGCACAAGCCGGCGGCAAAGAAAAGGACGGTCCGGTTGAGCCTTTCTGGGCTCGGTCGCCCATAAACATACAAGATCAAGGCGCTCAGGAAGAAGAGGGCGGTCATACTGGTCATACGCTGGACCACGTATGTAATGGCCTGGGTTTGCACGGGGTTTACGAACCAAAGGAGGGCGGCAAAAAAAGCGACCCGTGCAGGCGCCTTGAACCTGTCCCGCTGCCCGGGCAGGGTCAGCGTTTTAAATATCAGAAGGTAGAGGAGTGCTCCGTTTAAGATGTGAATGGCGATGTTGACCACATGGTAGCCCGCCACGCTGAGGCCGTGAAAATAGTAATTGAGGGCGAAACTGAGGTTGGACAGGGGGCGCCGGGAGGCAAAGCCTTCCGTTGAGGCCCGGACCAACTCGCCAAAGGAGAGAGCCTTTAATGCGTAAAGTTTGTCCTGTATATTGATGAAATCATCCAGGTAGAAAGGGACGTTCAGGGTATGACCGTAGAGTAAGGTGCCAATCAACAGAAAAGCTAAGAAGGCGAAGGCGTGAGTGATCAGTCCAATAGTGGGGGAAGAGGTGCCTGGTTGGGCCATAAGTTCAGGGTGGCTCGTCGCCTTTTTTGTTGGGTGTTCAAACGAAATACCCATAACAAAAAAAAAGGAGATAGGCCACTCCTTTTCTGTGGCCTATCTCCATTCAGGTTGCGATCAAACGACTAGGCCGAACTTCCGATGGCGCCGTCGGACCCGATATGATAGGTCTTGTCGCCGGAACTATGGTACGTATCGGCCGAGAAAGCACCCTGGCTTCCAGAGCCCTGGACCGCGACGTTGACGTCCTGGGTCTGTCGGAAACCATAGGCTTTGAAGTCGACCAGAGCCGTGCTTGCCCCTGCAGGGTTGTCGGTGTAGTAGGCTTGTGCCGAGGTATACAGGTTCTTAATGTCGGCATTGGCTGCCGTGTTGTACGACCGTCTTCGATAGCTGATGAAGTTCGGGATGGCAATGGCTGCCAGAATACCGATGATGGCGATAACAATCATCAACTCAATCAGGGTGAAACCTTGTTCGTTCTTTTTCATCATTTTCTGTAACATTGTGGTGCCTCCTTTCTAATGTGTTTCTTGTTTAAGATTGGTGTTTATTCAATTTTCGGTTTAGCAACTTTTTCTTTTGTGGGCTCACCCCCTCCCTTTTAAGATATGATCCTAATTTGTTCAGCGTTTGCTCGTACACGAAGCAATTTGCGTACCAAGATCTAAATCGTGCCCGCCTTTTTTTTGATGGACGTGAAATTCACATGATATCAGTTGGTTAATGTCGAAGGGGCCTGAAGGGGGGATTGCACGTCCAGTGACGGATGGTTGACAGATCACGGGGGGATCGGGAATTTTTTTGGATGGCCACGGGAATTTTCCCGGATGTGCAGGGTAATTCTTACGGGATGACAGTGAGATTTTAGGCACTTTAGTGCACTTTAGCCACTTTAGCTCACTTGTCTATAATATGAGTATGCTGACCGACCCGCAATGCGACCGTGGCGGGACCACGGGGCCTGGACGCACTCTTAAGATGAGCCTATGATTCTTCTTTGCCCGACGATCCCACGCTGTGCTTGTCGAAGCGGTATCTGAAAGACTCTGCCTTGATGCCGAGGAGGTCCGCGGCCTTTTGTTTGACGCCCCCCGACATTTCAAGAGCCTTCACGAGATAAGCCCTTTCAATTTCAGCCAGAATAGCGTCCAGCTTAACGCCGCTCGGAGGGATATCGAAGTCCAGGAGTTCGTCTCTGGTTCCCCGCTTTTCTCCCCGTTTGTAAGTGGAGAGGGCCAGACTCTCAGGCAGGATAATATTGGTTGTTGCAGTGGCCACGCTGCGCTCAATCATGTTTTCAAGCTCCCTCACATTGCCCGGAAAATCGTAGCGTCCCAGCATATCGAGGGCGTAGGATGACAGCTTATGGATCGATTTCCCCATCTCTTTTGCATACTTTTCCAGAAAATGCTGCGCCAGCGCGGGCAGATCTTCCCGCCTTTCCCGGAGCGGCGGCATATCGACATGAATGACATTCAGGCGATAGAAGAGATCTTCCCTGAAGTTCCCGGCAATGACTTCCTCTTCCAGGTTCTTGTTCGTAGCCGAAATAATACGGATGTCCACCTCCACATCCTTTGTTTCTCCCACCGGCTTGAAGGCCTTTTCCTGGACGACCCGCAGGATTTTGACCTGAATGGCATGGGTGAGCTCTGCAATTTCATCCAGAAAAACCGTCCCCCCTTCACTGACGGCAAAAAGTCCCTGCTTGTCATCTATGGCCCCTGTGAAAGCGCCTTTCTTGTGGCCGAACAGTTCACTTTCCATCAGCGTCTCCGGAATGCCGCCGCAGTGGATGACGGTAAATGCCTTGTTCCTTCGGGCGCTATTGTCGTGTATGGCGTGAGCGATGAGCTCCTTGCCGGTGCCGCTTTCCCCTGTAATGAGGACATTGGTTCGCGTGTCAGCCACCTGTTTAACGGCATTGTAGATTTTCATCATCGCGGGGCTATTGCCCACGATGTCCCCCAGATGGTAGGTCTTTTTGAGTTCAGCGTCCAAGACTTCCTTTTCGTGCTCAAGGGTCCTTCTCTCCAAGGCGTTCTTGATGGTCTCTTTGACTTCATCCACATTAAAAGGCTTCGGGATGTAGTCATAGGCCCCTTCATTCATGGCCTCCACGGCCGTCTCGGTCGTGGCAAATGCCGAGATCATGATGACCACTGTTTCCGGCCAGCGTTTTTTCGAGGCCCGCAACACGGCCAGACCGTCCACAGCCCCCATCCTGATGTCGCAGATAATGAGGTCGTATTTCTTGTTTTCCAGCATGCGGATCGCCCTGGTGCCGTCTTCGGCACATTCGACAAGATATCCCTCCGACGTCAGCATGACTTCGAGCATCTCTCGCATGCTCAATGTATCATCGACCACCAACAGGTTCGGCGTTCTAGGGTTCATAGAAACTATTGTGTTTGTGGGTTACGCCACAGCGAGAAAGGGTTATGGAAAGGTCTCGATCCGTCAACGCGATTCTTCCTTCAACAATGCCAAGTAGTTACGTGCAAGGGGCGTGCCGGTCCGTCAAGGTTGCGGGGCATCGGAAAAAGCGATTTTTCCCCCCACCATCGTGAGAACGGCTTTGCCTTTGAGTCTCCAGCCGTTGAAGGGGGTGTTTCTGCTTTTTGATTGAAAGGTCTCGGCATCGACGGTGAATTCCCTGTCGAGATCTATAATGGTTAAATCCGCCGGGTTTCCAACCTTCAGGCCGATGTGCGGAAGATTCAGGATTCGGGCCACCCGGGTGGACATTTTGGCGATCAGGTCTTTGAGATCCATAAGTCCCAGTTCCAACAACTGTAGGCTGAGGGGAAGGGCTGTCTCCAATCCGATCATGCCGTTGGCCGCCCGGTCGAATTCTACATCCTTTTCGATGGCGCTGTGCGGTGCATGGTCGCTTGCGATGACGTCAATCGTGCCGTCAGAGAGGCCCTGTCGGATGGCGTTCCTGTCCCTGTCGCCACGCAGAGGCGGGTGCACCTTGGCATGGGTATTGTAACCCAGTACGGCCTCCTCGGTCAGGGAAAAATAATGGGGGGCTGTTTCCGCGGTGACCGGAAGGCCCCGGGCTTTAGCGTCCTGAATTAGATGGACCGAACCTTCCGTGCTCACGTGGGCGATATGCAGGCGGGCCCCGGTCAGCTCGCACAGCGCAATGTCTCTGCCCACCATCACGAATTCTTCCGCGCTCGGCATGCCCCGAAGCCCGAGGCGTGTGGCTGTAAGCCCCTCGTTCATGACACCGATTGCCGCGAGATTCCGGTCCTCGCAGTGGGCAACGACCAACAGCCCAAAGCCCTTTGCATACTCGAGGGCCCGCCGCATCAGCTCGGCATTCATCACGGGATTGCCGTCATCGGAAACCGCGACGGCGCCGGCAGCCTTCAGCTCCCCGAAGTCCGCCAGGCCCTTTCCCCGAAGTCCGCGGCTGATCGCGCCGATGGGGTAGACACGAACGGTCGCATTTTTCATCGCCTTTCTCAGGATGTAATCCGTAACCGACTGGTTGTCATTGACCGGTTCCGTGTTCGGCATGCAACAAATCGCCGTAAATCCGCCGTGGGCGGCCGCCCGACAGCCGGTTTCAATCGTTTCTTTGTATTCGTGGCCCGGTTCTCGGAGGTGGACATGCATATCGATGAGACCCGGTGTCACGATTTTGCCGGAGGCATCAATGATCTCAGCCTCACGGTCCGGCCTCTGGGCTTCCGGGTCGTCTATGGAGGCGATCTTGCCATCTTCTATGACGATGCTCGCCACGCCATCGATGCCCGTTTCCGGATCGATGACCCGCCCCCCGCTGATCAGTATTCGCTTCAACGTGGACCTCCCAGAAGGAGATAGAGGAGCGCCATCCTCACGGCCACCCCGTTGGCTACCTGCTCCAGAATGACCGAATAAGGCCCTTCAGCAACCTCGGGGGCGATTTCGACGCCGCGATTGATTGGTCCGGGGTGCATAATGAGGATGTCCTTTTTCGCGCCTGCGAGCTTCTCCCTGGTCAATCCGTAATACTGGGCGTATTCCCGTTCGGAAGGGAATGCAAAGCCTTGGATCCGCTCCTTTTGAATGCGCAGGACCATCACAACGTCCGCATCCCCGATGGCACTGCTGATGTCGTAGCGAACATCGGCCCCCAGGGCCTCAATGCCCATGGGGATCATGGTGGGCGGTCCGGCCAGGGTGACCTTGGCCCCCATCTTGGTAAAGCCGATGAGATTGGATCGAGCCACGCGGCTGTGGGCAATGTCGCCGATAATGGCAATTTTCAGACCGTCAAGGCGGCCCTTCCTTTCCCGGACGGTCATCATATCCAGGAGGGCTTGCGTCGGGTGAGCGTGCATGCCGTCACCCGCGTTGATAATGGAAGCTTTCACCAGCCGGGCCAGCATATGTGGCGCTCCAGCGGCAGGATGGCGAATAACGATGGCGTCCGGATTCATGGCCTGAAGATTCTTCGCTGTGTCGACCAGGGTTTCTCCTTTGAGGAGGCTGCTTGCTGTTCCCGAGAGGCTGACCGTATCGGCGCTTAATCTTTTTGCTGCAATATCAAAAGATGTTTTGGTCCGGGTGCTCGGTTCATAAAAGAAGTGAATAACCGTCTTGCCGCGCAGCGTCGGCACTTTCTTGATGGGGCGGGTCGATATCTCCTTGAGGGTTTCAGCGGTATCCAGAATCACTGAAATTTCCTCAGATGAGAGACTTTCCATGTCCAGGATGTCTTTTTTGACAAATTGCATCGTTGATAGACTCTCAAAAAAAAAGCCCCTTTACCTCAAAAGGTAAAGAGGCTGGCCTCAAATGCTGCCAAGCTGCAGTCCAAAACCATAGCGTTGTTGCCCTCCCTGCAACAAAACCAATTTTCCCATAGCATTCAGGCTCTTGACAAGTCAAGCCAAAAAAAACCGACGTAGTGCAACGCAGCAGTTGGACTTTTTGTGAAGCCGTCAGTGTATGAGGTCGCCAAGACGCCCCCACCGGACACCGGAGTCTTCCTGGTTCCATGACCAGTAGATGATAAAGGCCTTCCCCCTCACGGCGGAAAGCCTTACAAAGCCCCAGAACCGGCTGTCATAACTGTGGTCGCGGTTGTCTCCCATGACAAAGAGAGAATTGGCCGGAACAGTCAGCGGGCCCTTATTATCCCGCGGCCGGGCGTTGCCCGGGATGATATGGGGATCCAGGTACATGCCGTGGAAGTCTTCTGCGGGCATGTCGTTGATGTAGACCTTTTTGTTGCGGATTTCGACGGTGTCTCCCGCGACCGCTATGACCCGCTTGATGAAGTCCTTCTTAGGATCTTCAGGAAACTTAAAGACAATGACATCCCCGCGTTTGGGGTCGGCGATGGGGATCAGCGTCTTATCCAAAAACGGAATCTTTATGCCGTAAATAAACTTATTGACCAGAATATGGTCGCCGACCAGGAGCGTGGGCTTCATGGAACCGGACGGGATCTTGAAAGCCTGCACGACAAAGGTGCGTATAAACAGGGCGAGGATAACAGCGACCAGAATCGCCTCTCCGTATTCTCGCAGAATGTGCTTCCTCTTGGGGGCCATTGCTTCGGATTCATTGTTTGCCATCAATTTAATAAGGTTACCTTTCTAGTCGTCGAACCGTAGTGAGATAGAGTGTCTAGAGTGACTAAAGTGTCTAGAGTGAGCTAGAGTGTCTAGAGTGTCTAAAGTGACTAAAGTGAGCTATAGTGTCTGGAGTGACTAAAGTGCGGTGCTCTGCCTTACATTGGGAAATACGGCGGCATTGCCACACAGTTTCCTATGCCGAGGGGAGCAGTTGCTGAGGTTCGCCCAGCGTGAACTTCCCTTTCTGGATCCATTTTTTAAGGGTCTCTGCAATTTCTCTGGCCCGAACCACACTCGACAAGGGCACAGTGGGCACATCCTGGTTCCTGAATCGGATCGTGCCGCTTTTCAGCTCGGCGTAACTGACTTGCCCATAGCTCTTGGATAACCCCTTCGGGTAGTCGATCCCATAGTCCACAATTTGGGTAAAGATCTCATCGTCGGATATTCCGGTAAAAGCTGCAATTTCTTCGTTGAGTATGGGAATCGGCACACCCAATCCAACAGCCAATGAGCAGCCATACCCTTGCATACTGACACCCACGAGCCACTTGGGACTCATCTGCTTCATGTCCCCCATCACGCAAAGGGTTCCCGCCGGGGTGAGCGGAATGCCTTTCTTGGTTCTCTTGACTTTGGGTTTGTGCTGCGTGCCCTGCCAACTCACAAAGCCCTGGCCCCCGCCCAGGAAAATTTTCGTCCCGATGCCGATGGTGCGGTAATAAGGGTCATTCATGAGAGGGCTGAGCTGTCCGGCGGAACAGTAGTTTGCGTTGCCTGCGTTGGGACGAAGAACGCCCATGTAGGTATAGATAATCCTGTTGCTCAGGTTTATGGCACAGCTGTAGTTCTGATACGCGTTGCGAGGATTGCACAGGACAGCGTGCGGGACCGTTTTGATCGTGAACTCTTTTTCAAAGCCCCGGCCCGGGTAGCAGTCGGTTCCGTAGGCAATGGCCTTGAGATGGATTTTCTTGCCGGCGACCAGGTCTTGAATCACGTGGCCACCCCCATACTTGAACGCTCCGGGGTAGACTTTGTTCAGTGGGTCTTCTTCACACGGTTCCGTGGCGCCGATATAACAGTCCACTGCGGCCAGTCCCGCATACGCCGGCACATTGTTGAGCCAGACTTTTGAAGCCTTTGTTCCGGGAACGGAGTGGCCAAAATTGATGAAGGCCCCTGAGGAGCACATGGGCGAGAAGGTCCCGGTCGTCACAACGTCCACTTCCCGGGCTGCCCCAACCCGGCCCTTCTTTTTGAGGATGTCAATCATTTCTTCGGCCGTTACGACCACGACCTTTCCATCCCTGATTTTCTTGTTGATCTCCTCGTATGTTTTTTGAACCTTGTACCCCTTCATCGCTCAACCCCCTGCGTCAGCGCTTCCAACTTCATGGTCACATTGTTTCTTATCCAATTCGGGTCCCACCACTCGATTGGATTCACGAAGGTCTGGCCGACAATCATAGCATAGTGGAGATGATCACCGCCGGCCAGGCCGGTACTTCCCGTATGTCCGATGACGTCCCCCTTTGCGACGACTTGCTCCGGTTGAACCTCTATGCTGGCGAGATGACCGTACATGCTGAAGATGCCGAAGCCATGGTCCAGGAGGACGGTGTTGCCATAAATACCGACATATTCGGCAAGCGCCACACGTCCCCGGTTTGCAGCCGGCACCGGCGAGCGGGCCGTGGAAGCCAAGTCAATGCCGAGATGGGTCTGCTCATCGACGATCTGACCCTTATACTCGTACTTGCGATGGTCGGCAAAGCCCGCCTTTCGGGCCGAGGCCGGGAGCCTCAGGAATGGACCCTGCCAGTAGAGCATGGGGTCGCTCTTCTTGCAGGCCTCTGTCACGGTTTTGTGATTCGCCCGGCGCAGATCACGGTTTACACGCAGGAAAATGTCCAGCGGAGATTCCGTCTGAGCGGGAGAGCCTAAGAGTCTCGAGAACTCAGGCAGTTTCCCGGTGAGAAAGGCCTCCGAAATAACGATGGTGTCAACTTTAAATTGCCTCGCATTGACGTGATGAGCCAGGCCGACCTGGCCCGTATTGCCGGCCTCGTCCGTAGCCTTCACCCAGAGCCGGGCATCCGGCTTCTCGTCATAGGGGAAGGCAAAGAAGGCGATGTGCAGGTTGGGATCAGCGGAAAACCCGGTGTATCCCGGGAAAAAAGAGTCACCGACCTGGACGCCGTTGACGGGCGTCGGCTCGGAGAGCCGGTAGACGGCCAATCCGGAACCGCCCTGATTAACATTGTGCGCCAGACTCAGCACATCAATGGCAGGGGGCTTCGTATCAATCAGGATTTTATGCTCTTCATAGGTCTGGTTGCCGCTCCCCCATCCGCGGTACGAGAAGTCCCATGCCGCGGCCCGAAGCAGCGCTTCTCCGTCCACGAGACCCAGATCGCCGGCCTTAATGTCTATGGAAAAGGGTACGCTTTGCACCACACCGCTCCTTAAAAAGCCCTTGGACGGAAAGGTCTGATCAAAAAGAACTCTTTCCTTGTCCTGCTGAAACACCGCAATCCACACTCTTTTCAGTCCGCTTTTCTGATCAGAGGCCTCCCCCTTGAGTGTGCTGGATGCCCCGATGGCCTTAAGGGGCCCCTGGAGTTCGAGGGCGGGCATTTCACCTTCGAATTTCATGATGACAAAGACCAGGACCGGAATTGCGACAATAGACACGAGAAGTGCGAGGAGAATATATAAGGACTTTGAGCGCTTTGCTTTCATCATGAAAACCCTTCCAGGCCCCCGGAGCCCGGGAGCGTGTGAAATTGAAGCGGACAATAACAGCTCGGCCGTGAAGAATCAAGGTTGTTTTTTTACACTGATTATTGACATTTGCGGCAACCTAGGTTAGCCTTTTTCCAAAATTTGTCCGAGTCAGGCACAACCCTTGCATTGGCGCGCAAAGCGCCTCACAAAGCCTTGAATGAAACAGACCGTTAAGGTTGGAGACATTGCTATCGGGGATGGACATCCCTTCATACTGATTGCCGGACCTTGCGTGATCGAAAGTGCCGACGCGACGATGGAGGCTGCGGCCTATCTGAAAGAGCTGACCGATCAACTGAACATTCCTTTCATATTTAAGACTTCCTATGATAAGGCTAACAGGACGTCGATCCGTTCATACCGGGGTCCGGGATTGTCAAAAGGACTCGGCATCATTGCAGATGTGAAGAACAAACTCGGCGTGCCGGTGATCTCTGATGTCCATCGGTTCAACGAGATTGACCCTGCCGGTCAGGTGTTGGACATCCTCCAGATCCCGGCCTTTTTGTGCCGGCAGACCGATTTCATTCAAGCGGTCTCTGAAGTTGGAAAGCCCGTGAATATCAAGAAAGGACAGTTTCTGTCACCGTGGGATATGGCCCATGTGATAGAAAAGGTTGTTTCTAAGGGAAATGATCAGGTGCTGGTGACGGAGCGGGGGACAACCTTTGGGTACAACAATCTGGTCGTGGACTTTCGCAGTCTGGCCATCCTGCGAGGGTTCGGGCGGCCCGTCATCTTCGACGCCACCCACAGCGTGCAGCTTCCGGGAGGCAGAGGAGATGCCTCCAGCGGGCAGCGGGAGTTCGTGCCCTATATGGCTCGCGCGGCCATGGCCGCCGGCGTGGACGGCATCTTCATGGAAGTGCACAAAGATCCGGAGTGCGCCCTCTGTGACGGAGCCAATTCCATGCCGTTACAGGACATGGGGCCGGTTCTCAAGCAGCTGAAGGCGATACGCCGGGCCGTCGACGATGCCGGAGAGACGGCGTCCTCGCCTGCCGCCCCAAATGAAACGAGACAGAAGGTCCGCCGGTTTTGACGTTCAAGGGAAAGACAATTCTTTATGGTTTGCTCGGTTTGTCGGTTGTGGGGCTGGGGATTGCCTTTATCGTTTATGATTGGGTCAAAAAGGACCCTATGGAGGCGCTTTCGGCCGTGGCCGCAAATCAGGACCTGAGTCTGAACCATGTGCATCATGTTGCCAGCCGGGACGGGAAAAAGGAATGGGCGCTGGATGCTGAATCCGCACAATATCAAAGGCAGGATCATAAGACCGTGTTTAAGGAGATTGCCGCCACTTTCTTTCTCAAGAGCGGCAAGGAAGTTCACCTCACCGGCCGGGACGGCATTCTCCTCACGGATTCAAAAAACATGGAGGTTTCCGGCGGGGTCGTCTTGAAAAGCGGATTGTACGAGCTCAATACGGAGAAGCTTGTCTACAACGAGGGCGCAAAAACCATTTCAGCCGAGACGCCGATCAAGATGACGGGAAAGGTCATCAGTCTCAGGGGCGACCAACTGGTATTCAACCTCCGGACCGAGAAGCTGATTGTCTCGGGCGGTGTAAAGGCGGTTATAGCGGGCAGCGCTTTGGAACCGGGCGTTTAAAGGACCAGGCGTGTTGGAGTGATGGAGTCATGGGTTTAGCGGGGTCTTTGCCGGATTTTCTCTCCACGAAAAGGGCTTTGTGCTTCGGCTTGACGGTGGCGATTCTCACGGTCTGTTGCGGCGCTGTTGCCGCGCCTTTGCTGGCGGAGTCGCCCTTGGCGGTGAGCCAGGAGGGGCCCAAGCCCCCGGCCCCGATCCAGGTGAACGCTGACAGGCTGGAGTTGGTGTATCAACAGGGGTGGGTGGATTTCATAGGCCATGTGAAAGCGACCCAGGCTGACGTTGTGATGACGGCCGACCGGATGAGGGTTTTCTATGAATTGAGTGGAAAACCGGACGCCCAGGAGGGACAGATTCAGAAAATCGTCTCTGAAGGAAACGTGAAGATCGTTTTTGACCATGAGACCAAAACAGCCGTGGCGGACAGGGCGGTTTATCTGGCAGACCAACAGGTTCTGGAGCTGAGCGGGGGGGATGCCAAGGTGTGGTCCGGAAAGAACGTCGTCCGGGGAAAGAAGATCACGCTGTTTTATGCTGAAAAGCGCAGCGTGGTGGAAGGGGCCGGAGAAGATCAGGTGGAGGCGACTGTCTTTGTCAAGGAAGGCAGCGGGTTGATGAAATAATGGCTCGCTTACTCGCCAAGGATCTTGCTAAAGTCTATAAAGGAAGGCGGGTTGTCGACGCCGTCACCCTTGACGTGGAAAGTGGGTGCGTTGTTGGGCTTCTCGGCCCGAACGGGGCCGGCAAGACGACGACCTTTTACATGATTGTCGGATTGATAAAGCCTGACGGCGGAAAAGTCTTCCTGAACGATGAAGAGATCACTTCCTGCCCCATGTATATCAGGGCGCGAAAAGGGATCGGGTATCTTCCCCAGGAAGCGTCCGTCTTTCGCAAGCTGACCGTGCAAGATAACATCCTGGCCATCCTGGAGACACTGCCTCTCAGCCGTGCCGAGAGGAGCAGTCGCCTGGAAGAACTGCTTGCGGAATTGGACATCGCGCACTTGGCGGAACGAAAAGCCTACACGCTGTCCGGGGGAGAGCGTCGTCGCGTGGAGATCACACGGGCCCTTGTGACAACGCCCTCGTTTATGCTTCTTGATGAGCCCTTTGCAGGCATTGACCCCCTTGCCGTCATAGACATACAGAAGGTGATTGCTCACCTGAAGGCCCGTGGCATTGGCGTGGTTCTGTCGGACCACAACGTCCGGGAGACTCTGCAGGTGTGCGACCGGGCGTATATTTTGAACGAGGGCGTGGTGCTCGAATCGGGTTCTCCGCAGGCCATCGCCTCAAGCAGTGTGGCCCGGGAGGTTTATTTGGGGGAAGCCTTTCGGCTGTAAATGAACCGACGAGCCGGGTCCTCCGGGGCCTGGATTCTTCAACGTAACCTCTGATTCGGACTGACGATGGCTTTAGAGCTCAGACAACAGCTTCGGTTGACGCAACAGTTGGTGATGACGCCCCAGCTTCAGCAGGCGATCAAGCTACTGCAACTGTCCCGGCTGGAACTGCTGGACGTCATCAGTCAGGAAATTGAGGAGAATCCGATTCTTGAGGAGGGGCCGTGGGAGCCGGGCTCGCAGGAATCGACGGATGCAGAAAGCACGCCCCCTGTATCAGAGCCCGTTGAGATCAAACCGGTGACCGTGGAGGAGACGGCTCGTGCGGACATAGACTGGTCAAGCTATTTGGAGGAGTACAATGCCCCGGGACCGATCCACTTTGAAACCGAGGAACGGGAGATACCGGAATACGATAGTTTTGTGGCCCGAAGGCAGTCTTTGACCGAGCACCTCATGTGGCAACTGCTCCTGTCCCTTCGGAGTGAGCGTGAAGAAACAATCGGCAGCGAGATCATAGGAAACTTGGACAAGGACGGCTATCTTCAGGCCACGGTCGAAGAAATAGCGGCCCTCACCGGGGAGGATGTTGAAGCGGTTGAAAGCCTTCTCAGCAGGATGCAAGCCTTTGATCCTCCGGGGGTGTGTGCCAGAGACTTGAGAGAGTGTCTGTTGATTCAGATGAAGCTCTTGGGCGTGGAAAATTCCATCGTCATCGAGATCGTGAAGAATCATCTGAAGCACATAGAGAACAAGAACTATAAAGCCATCGCCCGGGCCCTCGGCGTCCGATTCAATGACGTGGTTTCTGCGGTGGATATCATCACGCGCCTCGAGCCCAAACCCGGACGGCAGTTCAGCGATGCAGAACCGCAGTACATCAGCCCGGATGTCTTTGTGTACAAAATCGGCGATGAGTACGTGGTTGTGTTGAACGAAGACGGCATGCCGAAACTTCGTATCAGCGCCTATTATCGGGAGACGCTGAGCAAGAGCGCGGGTTCTTCGGGCGGTGCGCGAGATTACATCCACGACAAACTTCGATCCGCTGTCTGGTTGATTCGCAGTATACACCAGCGCCAGAGAACCATTTTCAAGGTCGTCGAAAGTATCATTCGATATCAACGGGACTTTCTGGACAAGGGGATTGTGCATCTCAGGCCGATGGTCCTGAGAGATGTTGCCCAGGACATTGGGATGCACGAGTCGACGGTCAGTCGAGTGACCACCAACAAGTATGTTCACACGCCTCAGGGCATTTTTGAACTGAAGTTCTTTTTCAACAGTTCCATTGAGCGGTTTGACGGCGATGCCATCGCCTCGGCCAGCGTGAAGGAAAAGATTCGGCAGATCATTGAATCCGAAAATTCCGCCAAACCATACAGCGATAAGAAGATGGTTGACATTTTGAAGGCATCAAACATTAATATAGCCCGCCGGACAGTCGCCAAGTATCGGGAAATGCTGGGTGTACTGCCGTCGAACAAACGCAAGAAGATAGGGGGAGGTTAAGGAGAATGCAGACGTCGGTGACTTTCATCAATTTGGACCCATCAGAAGCTCTAAAAGCTTACGCAGGCGAGAAGCTGGATCGATTCGACAAGTATGTAGACAATCCCGCGAAGGCCAACGTCGTACTCACGGTTGAGAAATTCCGTCACATTGCGGACATTAATATCAGTGCCGACGGATTTGTGGTGAATGGTCACGAGGAAACCTCTGACATGTATTCGGCCATAGACATGGCTCTGGACAAAATCGAAAAGCAGATTAAGAAGAACAAAACCAAGTACAAGAAGCGACGGTCGACAGCGGCCAGGACAAAGATGTCCCTGTATGAAGAAGTGGAGAGCATCCCCGGAGAGGATATGGGGGAAGATGCTGCGCCGCGAATTGTCAGGACGAGGAATATCGAATACAAGCCGATGGACGTCGACGAGGCGGTTATGCAAATAGAGCTCATCAAGGACAACTTCCTGGTCTTTACCAATGCCCAGACCGATCGGGTCAACGTGCTTTACCGTCTTAAGGACGGCAATTACGGGTTGATACAGCCCAGCTCCTGAAAAGACGATGTCCTCAAGCCCAGACGACCCGGGGCGCGCCATAGACCGAGACCTTTGAAAAACGTTCATTATTGTTCAAGGTCAAGGAGGGCGAGGATTTCAACCACAGGAATACTCAGAGTATTTCGAGGATTGAAACCGGAGCCCGACACCGAGATTGGGCAAAAAGGGGCGTTTTTCAAAGGTCTCAGACCGCAACCGTGCGACAGGCACTGGATTTTAGATGAAAATTCTCGATGTACTGCAAGAAGATGCCATTATCTCTGAACTGACGGCCACGGATAAAAAAGCGGTCCTGGAAGAGCTCACGGCCGCGGTCGCAAAAGCGTCCGGCGTGAATCAGGAAGAAATGGTTCGCGTGCTTCTGGAACGCGAGCGCCTGGGCAGCACCGGCATCGGCTCCGGCATTGCGATTCCCCACGGCAAGCTGAAATCCCTCGGCGCGCTGTTGGTCGGCTTTGGACGAAGTCGTAAGGGCGTTGACTTTGAGGCCATCGATGGCAAGCCGGCTCACATCTTTTTTCTCCTGATGGCGCCCGAAGACTCCTCCGGCGCGCATCTCAGGATGCTGGCCAGGATATCTCGACTGCTCAAGGACAGCGCTCTCAGACAGGGCCTCATGGATGCCGCAGACTGTCGAGAACTCTACGCGTTGATTCAAAACGAAGACCACGACTTCTAGCCCGCCTGGTCCTTGCACAACTTTTCTCGCCCAAACGCCTCAAGGAGCAGCGTTGAAAGAAAGACAGATTGTCATCATAAGCGGGCTGTCTGGCTCCGGGAAGAGCACGGCCATCAAGGCACTGGAGGATACCGGATTTTTCTGTGTCGATAACCTGCCGGTGATGCTGTTGCCGAAGTTTCTGGAGCTCCAGACAGGCAGTGGCTCGGAGATCTCCAAAATAGCCCTGGTGATGGATATGAGAGCAAAGGAATTCATATCCACCTATGCCAATGTCCTGGACGACCTGAGCAAGCAGGGTTACCGGTTCGAAATCCTGTTCCTGGAGGCTTCGGAAGAGACCCTGTTAAGAAGGTACAGTGAGACCAGAATGCATCACCCCTTGGGGAAGGGAAAGAGCCTGCCTGAAGCCATACGTGAGGAAAGGGAACAGCTCAAGGGGCTCAAAGAGATCGCCGACCGGGTGATCGACACGTCACACTACAATGTTCATGAACTCAGGGCCGTCATCCTGCGTTGCGCCCTCAAGGGGGTCCGGACCGGACACCTGGAATTGCATATCCTCTCTTTCGGGTTTAAGTATGGTCTGCCTCATGATGCTGATTTGGTCATCGATGTTCGTTTTCTGCCCAACCCTTATTTTGTCTCTGAGTTGAAGGGCCTTGACGGGACGGCGCCTGACGTAAAGGATTTTGTGAAGAAGTGGGATGAAACCCAGGTTTTTTTGAAAAAGTATCTTGATTTGCTTGACTACCTCATCCCTTTATACGAAAAGGAGGGGAAGTCTTACCTGACCGTGTCGGTCGGTTGTACCGGGGGCAGGCATCGGTCTGTGGTCATTGCCCAGGAGATCTACGAACACTTAAAAGGGAAGAAGGCCCCTGTGAGTTTGGTCCACCGCGACATCGAAATGAAATAGCGGACGGACTTTCAAAGCAAGCGTTTCCGCTTTAAACTTAACGGTTTCGCAGGAAGTCCAGCTTTCGTCACTCCGGTGAAAACCGGAGTCCAGAACATGTTGAAAATACTGGATACCGGCGTTCGCCGGTATGACAGGAAGCTCAAATTTCTGACTTTTTGTGAGTTCATGAAACTTGATGGTTTTCAAAAACGGGGCCAGGGATCGGATTGATGATAGGAATCGTTGTTGTCACGCACACTGGACTGGGAGAAGCGCTTATTGCGACGGCTGAATCGATCCTGGAAGGGCCCTTAGAATCAACGACTGCCGTTTCCGTGGATTTGAGACAAAGCGCCGAGAAGCTTAGAGAGAAAATCAAGGCCGGGATCAAGGCGGTTGAACATGGAGAAGGCGTTCTCATCCTGACCGATATGTTCGGGGGGACGCCGTCGAATCTGAGCCTTTCTTTCCTGGAGGAGGGGCGGATAGAAGTGCTCACCGGCGTGAATCTCCCCATCGTGATTCGAGCTGCCAGAATGCGGTTGGACAAAGGGCTCGGGGAGCTCGCAGAGAGTCTGCAAGATTACGGAAAAAAGAGTATTTCCCTGGCCAGCGATGTCTTGAAAGGGAACAAGAAGACCTAGATGGAGGACTCATGGCTTTTCGAGTTGGCATCAACGGATTTGGCCGCATAGGGAGACTTGCCTTCAGGGCCGCACTGGAAAACGATGCCGTGGAGGTTGTCGCCGTGAACGACCTTACGGATGCGGCGACCATGGCGCATTTGCTCAAGTACGATTCGGTACACGGCGCGCTTGCCGCCGATGTAAGAGCCGGAGACGGCGCCATAGAGGTCAATGGTTCGCCCGTGGCGTACAGCGCCATCAAGGACCCGGCTCTGTTGCCGTGGCGGGACCATAACGTGGACATCGTTATGGAGTGTACGGGTTTTTTTCGGGACCGTGAGAGTGCGGCCAAGCACCTGCGCGCGGGAGCCCGCAAAGTCATTATTTCAGCGCCCGCCAAGGATCCGGACATAACCATCGTAATCGGTGTCAATGACGCTGTTTACAATCCCGGGGAACATGACATTATATCGAATGCCTCGTGCACGACGAACTGCCTTGCCCCTGTGGCAAAAGTCCTCTTTGAAAACTTTGGCATCAAGAACGGGCTCATGACGACCATTCATTCGTATACAGGGGACCAGCGCCTCCTTGATTTTCCTCACAAGGATCTCCGGCGCGCCAGAGCGGCCGGCCTTTCCATGGTGCCCACCACCACGGGCGCGGCCAAGGCCGTGGCTCTGGTGATTCCTGAACTCAAGGGCAAGCTGAACGGGCTCGCTATTCGGGTGCCGACGCCCAACGTGTCCCTCGTCGATCTTGTGGCGAACGTCGAAAAAGACGGGCTGACCGTGCTCGACATCAACGGGGTTCTAAAGGCCGCCGCCGAAGGGCCTTTGAAAGGCATTATGGCCTATTGCGAGGAGCCGCTGGTCTCGGTCGACTTCAACGGCATGACGTACTCCTCTATTGTTGATGCCGGCACGACTCACGTGATCGACACCCTGGTCAAAGTGCTTGCCTGGTATGACAATGAACGGGGCTATGCCACTCGGATGGTGGACCTGGCGGCCTTGATCGGTGAGCGGCTTTAACCACCCACTCCCCTTCGCTGTTGCTCAGGGTCGTTCGAGGCACAGAGGGCACAGAGAAATGCCGGTTTTCGCTTGCCGGGAGACGACGGGCCTCTTCTTAAGCCGCTCAGGCGCAACCGAAAAGGGCTCTACCACCTCCGGTGGTTCTCAAGTCTCGGCAGGCGCGTTGGAAGATAGCACGGATAGCGGCTATCAGGCGTATGACATTTTATGACCCGCCAGGAGAATAAAAAGCCTGAAAGGCTGAGCGGTTTTGCAGGAGCGTCGTCTCCCGCTCCTGCAAAAGATAGAAATCTCCGTGAACTCTGTGTCTCAAGTGAGTGAAACGAACGGGTGGTGAAAAAACAGAACGCACAATTTACAAAGGAGAACCCATGTCAGATCGAAGACCGCTTATTGCCGGAAACTGGAAGATGTACAAGGCGGGCGCAGAGGCCACTGAACTGGCAAGTCGGTTGAAGTCACTGGTTGCCGACGTCGAGGGGGTGGACGTCATGGTGGCTCCTCCCTTCACGGCCCTGGAGCCGGTGGCCCGCATTCTCAGGGGTTCGAATATTCAAGTCGGTGGCCAGGACCTGTTCTGGGAAGTCGAAGGGGCCTTCACCGGGCAAATCTCTTCGCCCATGTTAAAGGCCGCAGGGTGCGCTTATGTGATCGTCGGCCATTCCGAGCGGCGCCAGTACTTTGGCGAAACCGACAAAACCGTGAACAGAAAAGTCCATGCTTCCCTTCGGGGAGACCTTCTTCCCGTGGTGTGCGTGGGAGAGTCGGAAGCTGAAAGGGAAGGGAACCAGACGTTTCCGGTGATTCAGAGGCAGTTGGAAGAAGGGCTCAAAGGCCTCGGTGATGAGCAGATCGCGCGAGTGACGATCGCCTATGAACCGGTTTGGGCCATTGGCACCGGCAAGACGGCGACCACCGATCAAGCCCAGGAGGTCCATGGGTTTATCCGCCAACGCATAGAAACCGCCTATGGAAATTCAGTTGCAAAGGGTATGAGGATATTATATGGTGGCAGCGTCAAACCGGCAAATATTGCGGATCTTATGGCCATGCCCGATATCGACGGGGCCCTCGTGGGAGGGGCCAGCCTGGATGCCGATTCCTTTGCGGGCATCGTCAAGTTTTAAAAGAAGAAGGTTCCGAATTCATGTCCATTCTAATCATTGTTGTTCACGTTGTTGTGGCCGTCGCCCTCATATTGATCGTGCTTCTGCAGACCGGCAAGGGGGCTGACATGGGCGCGGCCTTTGGAGGCGGCGGAAGCCAGACCGTGTTCGGGAGCACCGGGGCAAACACTTTTTTAACCAGACTGACCACAGGCGCTGCCATCGTCTTTATGCTCACCTCCCTGGCCTTGGCCTACCTGTCGGGCCATCGGGTGTCGAGTTCGATCGTGTCAAAGATGCCGGCCCCCATGACGGAGTCAACCGGAGAAGGCGTTCCTGGTGCCCCGGCTCAACAAGAGGCTGCAGCCCCGGGTGCTGACGTTCAGCCCTCGCAGGCCCCGGCCGCTGCCCCTGTTGAAGTGCCGACGCCGACGCAAGGGGCTCATGAGACAGCGCCTGCAGCGCCTCAGTCCGGCGGGACGGCCCAACCCGAAGGGTAGCATCATCCCCTGAGGGCTCTGCGAGCTCTGTGAGAGATAGAAAAACATCCACGATGTGCCGAAGTGGTGGAATCTGGTAGACACGCTGTCTTGAGGGGGCAGTGGGTTACGCCCGTGCGGGTTCAAATCCCGCCTTCGGCACCAAAA
>Ga0307423_1000475_pt1 | contig 27023 bp, 25 predicted proteins | sample SalMarWE160310MG_FD_202154 | JGI IMG/M metagenome (GOLD analysis project Ga0307423, IMG submission 202154) | Salt marsh sediment microbial communities from the Plum Island Ecosystem LTER, Massachusetts, United States - WE1603-10 | ecosystem: Environmental > Aquatic > Marine > Intertidal zone >... | reverse complement strand
CAGCATCCTGCTCAAGGAGGGGTCGTTCCAGGTCCTGACCAACTTCTACCATTCCCGGCCGGATCTCGGTGGGTATCCGTGCGGGCGCTACGAGAAGGCCACCCAGATGTTGGGCGCGGCCGATGCCCTCACCCCCTTCCTCCTGGGTTCGGTCCTGGACGCCACACACCAGAACGGGAGTTACCCGACCCAGTATTCGGTCATCTACGACCTGCCGTCCCGCCGGGTTCATGTCTTCCACTACCACAACTTCCACGAGTACCTGACGCTGGACCTGGAGGAAGAGCTGGCCAAGGGCGCCAGAGACTACGACATCCCGCCCCTCTTCTCCCAGGTCCGCCTCCTGAGCCCCGGTTTCCAGTCCTCCGTGACCGGGCCCGAGGTGGAGCTGAGGTGGGAAGGGAAGCTGGCCAGCCAGTACCGACTCTGCATCTCCACCTCCGGGAACCCGGGGCCGTCGTGCCCGGCGATTCAACCCAGGGTGGCGCTCGCGGGTACGGAAGACGCGACCCTCCCTGCAGCCGCTTCCCTCCTTCTGCTGCTGGCGGCGGTGCCGGCCTGGATCACAAGGAGGCGTGCCGGGCTGGCCCTCCTTCTCCTGGCTCTGGTGGCGGCGGGAGCCTGCGGCTCGGGCCCCGCCGGTCCAACGGGAGATGCGGACGCCGAGGCCCGAGGGGAGATGAGCTACACGGTCACGAGCCTACAGCCCGCCACGACGTACTACTGGAGGCTCGCGGCCACTGCCCCGGGCATCACGGAGTTCAGCACCGAGACCGAAACCTTCAGCTTCACCACGACGGAATGATCCAGTGTCCCTCGCCCGGCTCCCTGGCGAGCGAAACCGACGTTGTCATGTCGCGCTGCTCCATTCCAACGGTCGGGAGCCCGTTCACGCCAGCGCCCTGAACAGCTCCACGTACGAGCGCACCGCGCCGTCCATCCCCGCCACCTTCGGGTTCGACGAGTCGATCAGGAACCACTCGTCGGGCGCGTGCGCCCCGCCGCCGATCCCCATCCCGAACTGACCGGCGGCCAGCTGGAGCGGCGCCCCGGTGAACGTCACGCCGGGCCACGATCCCGCCAGCCGAGGCCACAGCACGGGCTCCACGCCCTGGTTCCGGTAGGCCGCGATCTGTGCCTTCACCAGCTTGGAATCGGGATCGGTCTGCGTGGGATCGTAGCCGCCGGTCATGTTCACCTCGATGTCCCCGAAGCCGTGCTTGGCGAGGTGCGCCTTCAGCAGCTCGAGCGTGCCCTGGGCCGTCATGTCGGGCACGAGCCGCATGTCGATCTTGGCCACGGCGCGGTGGGGCAGGATGGTCTTCCCGCCGGGGCCGGTGTAGCCGCCGACGAGTCCCTCGATGTTGATGGTCGGCTGCGACACGAGCCGCACCAGGGAGTCGTGCCACGACTCGTCGGCGAACCAGCGCTCCACCCCGAGCGCCTTCTTCGTCGCCGCCTCGTCGCGCTTCGGGATCGATTCCTCGAGGATCTGCCGCTGCCGGGCGCCGAGCGGCTTCACCTTGTCGAAGAACCCCTCCACGACCGGCGTGTGACCGTCGGGCCCGACCAACGTGTTGAGGGCCTGGACGAGGTGCCAGGCCGGCGAGTCGATCTGTGCCTCGTAGCTCGAGTGGACGTCCAGCCTCGGTCCGCGCCCCCACTTCTCCCCGGTGGACACCAGCTCCAGCTCCACGATCCCCTTGGCGCCCAGGTTGATTGTGACCGAGCCGTCCGGATCCTGGTTGCCGAGCGGGATCACGACCCCGGCGCATCGGCGCAGCGCCGCCTCGACCTCCGGCTTGAACACGATCTCACGGAAGCTGGGGGAGCCGATCTCCTCCTCTCCTTCGCACACCAGGACGAAGTTCACGGGCGGCTTGCGACCCGCCGCCTTGTGGGCGTGCAGCGCGGCGAGGCAGGCGGTCTGCGGGCCCTTGGTGTTCGTCGCGCCACGCCCGATGATCACCTTGCCCAGTCCGGGCCGATCCACCAGGCGCCCCTCGAGCGGGGGCGAGCTCCACTCCGACGGGTCGTACTGCTTCACGTCGTACATGAAGTAGAGGCCCAGCGTGGTCGGCGCGCCGGCGTCCAGCGTGGCGAAGACGCCGGGCTTGCCTTTCGTCGGGACGATCTCGACGTGGTCGAAGCCGGCGTCCCGCGCGAGCCTCGCCATGTACTCGGGACCCTCGGGGTATCCCTTGCCTTCAGCCGCGATCGACGGCAGGGCGATCCAGTCCCGCAGCCTACGGAGCGTCGCGTCGTGCTGTACCGCGATCTGCGCCAGCACGGGGTCCTCCTGCGTAGCGAGGCTACCCAGCGGGAGGCGGTTCGTCAGCGCGAAGGCGGCGGCGCCGGCAACTGCGCCATGAAGGAACTCGCGGCGGTTCACGCCGTTTTCGGGCACCGTTCCGTCGAGATCGAACCTCGGCTCCATGCTGCCTCCACGGTTGTCGCCATCGCCCCCGCCTTGTTCGGGCAGGGAAGGGGGATCAAGCTGGGTGGGGGGCGGTGGGCCCGGCAAGGCGCTTCGCCCCCGCGCGCAGATGTCACGCGGACGTCCCGTCGTCCTCGCCGCCGTCCGCGTCGGGATCGTCCGGCTTCCATGACTCTCCCCACTCCTGCCTCATCTCACGTGTCCGCTCTTCGACCTCGCGGATGATCCGGCGCGCCTCGCGCTCGTTGGGATCCTCGATCGGCAACAGTCGCTCCGTTCCGCGCACCTCGTAGTCGAACAGCAGGCGCCGGAGGTCGCCCAGCCGTCCCAGGAGAAACGGCACGGCGCTCAACAGCGCGTCCTTCGTGGCCAGGTCCTGGATCAGCTCCGCGAAAAGCCCGAGCTCGAGGCGCACCCGGTCTTCGGATGGGGGACCGGAGCGCTCGCGTTCGCGGTGATCGTCCTCGAGAGGTTCGTCGGCGTCGTCCATGTGCAGTCTCCATCTCGTGGCTACCCGTGCCCGATGACGGTGGATGATGATCGACGAATGCGGCTGGCGGAAGGGCGTTTGACACCCTCCGGCGGTGCGTCGAAGTTCCACACATCACCGGCCCTCCCCGGCGGGACCATCGCGGCTCAGCCATCCGCCGGTCCGCCGAACAACGGGTTGGCTGCCGGCCCCGGCCTGTCATGGAATTCCTGAACTTCCTCCTGATTCTCTGGGCGGCATGGCTCGTCCTGCGCAGACCGGAGCGTGAGCGCCTCGCTTTCCGGCTCCTCGTGATCAGCTGCCTGCTGATGGCGCTGTTGTTCCTCGTCGGCACGCACGGGTCCCTGGTGCCGGGGGTGAACCTCTGATGAGCCTCTCCGAGAGCAGGCTTCGGTCCATCCTGTGCTGGGTGGTGATCGTCCTCATGGGTGGCCCGGTCACGGCCGCCGTCCTCCTGGGCGTATTGCACGGCGACTCTCCGTGCATCCTGTGCTGGGCCGAGCGAACGTCCATGGTGCTCATCGCCCTCGTGGGTCTGTTCGTCATCCGCTACGGACCCCGGCCGCGTTATCTGGGCATGGCCATCCTCCTGGGCGCGTGGGGCACCTTCATGGCCATTCGGCACTCGGCGCTCCACCTGGCCCGGGACGTGGGTCAGGGCTTCAGCGCAGCCATCTTCGGTGTGCACACCTACGTCTGGGCGTGGGTGATCCACGTGACGGTACTGGCGGTCATCGGCGTGCTGCTGCTCTTCATGCGCCGCATGGCACCGGAGGAAGGCGTCCGCGAGCTCGGACCCGTCGGGCGCTTCGCAGGGGGCCTGTTCGTCGTGGTGGTCACCGCCAACGCGCTGCAGGCCTTCGTCTCCACGGGCCCACCTCCCTTCATCGGCCAGGCGGATCCCGTTCGCCTCTCCCTGAATCCGCGCCACTGGGTTCGGTCCTTCGGGGAGCTGCAGCCACCGAGGATCTCGCTGCGCGGGGCGTGGACGATTCCCGCCCCGGAGCCTGCCGCCGCGGACCCGGATCCAACCCACGGACCCCTGGTCGGGCTGACCTCGCTCGCCATCGAGCGTTGGGAGCGCATCGACGTACCCCTCGAAGGTGCGCTGAGCGGGCTGGCACGGGATTCCGCCACGGGCCGGTTCCTGGCCGTGACCGAGCGGTATGGGGCCTACTTGCTGGACGGCTCCCTCGGGCGGATCGTGCACGGCGTGGTCCTGGACCGGGGGTTCAGCGTCGACCTGACCCCCCTCGCCGCCGCGGCGTTCATCGGCGGGGACACGCTGGCCGTACTGTCCACCAACAAGACCTACGCCCTCCTGGTGCCTGATCCGGGGGCCGACGAGAGCCTGGAGTGGCGGCACTTCCGATCGACGGACGGCCAGGTGAGGGAGCTGGGCCTGGGGCGCTTCCAGACGGTGCGCGCGCACCAGATGTACGTCCTGTCCCTCGCCTACGACCCGGCGGCCCGTGAGCTGATCACGGTGAGCGTGCCGAATCCCCGACACCGGCAGCTCGTCGTGTCCCGCTTCGCCCGGGAGGACATGGTGCTGGCCTCGGAGTTCGAGCCGACGCTCGCGGAGGGGCTGACGTTGGCAGCGCCGGGCCGGACCCTGGCGGACTACCTGGTGACCGGGGCGGTGGTGAGCGACGGAAGGCTGTACGCCATCAGCGGCGCGTATTCAACGCTTCTCGTCATCGATCTGCAGGCGCGGACCGTGCTGGCGGCGTACGCCGTACCGGGGCTCGAGCATCCCGTCGGGCTGGCCGCGCGTGGCTCGGAGCTGCTCGTGGCACAGGCCGACGGACGGGTGGCGGTGGTGGGGCGGCCGTAGCCGGATGCGCGCGGTAGTTCCGAGCTGGCGAAGCTGGGCTGCGACCACGACCTGGCCGGCTACCCACCGATCCTCGATCGCGCGCACACCGAGTTCCGCCGCCCGTGCACGCTCGCGAAGGGCGGCGATCCTTGTGACTTCAACTTCTATCGGAAGGGAACCGCGCCGCCCACCGAGCACCTCAAGCAGTGGCGCCGCGACCTCGTCGGTCGGCCTGCCCCGAGGCGACCGTCGACGTTCGACCCCCTCGATTGAACGGCTGACGTCTGGGCACGCGCTAGGGAAGCTCTGCAGAGCTTCCCTAGCGGATCAACGGGCTCTCCCAGACGCGAAGCAGCAGCTCCTTGAGCTCGGTGAAGGGCTCAGGCCCGAGCTCGGCCCTCCATTCGCGCTCGATGTCCCGGAGAATGTCGTGGATCCTCGCGTATGCGGCGTGTCCGCGCTCGGTCAGCCGGACCAGGCGAGCGCGGCCTTCGTCCGGTGCGTCGACCCGGTCGATGTACCCGAGACCTTCGAGGCTTCGCAGGAGCTGGTTCATGGCCTGCTTGCTCATGCCTGCGCGCGCGGCGAGCTCGATGGGGCGGACCCCGTCCGGGCCCGGAAACTGTAGCACCGCCATATGCGGCAACCGGAGCTCCTCGAAGCCCGCCGCGTTGAGCTCGGCGATGATCCGTCGGTGAATGGCCTGGGACGGCACCCGTAGCAGGGCTCCGAGCAGCATCTTTCCCGGTGGGGTCGGCGAGGGAGTCGGTGATGGAGGCATTGACGTAATGGTAAACAGAATGTACTATCCTGGGTAACGGTAAAGAGAATTTACCGCTTCCACGTCGTCAACGAAAGGAAGCAGCAGATGACATCCCAGGCCATCGACCTCCGGGTCGATCCATCCGACGAGACCATCCGCCTCGGGCCGCTCGGCGTCCGATTCCTGATCACCGGGGAGAACGCGACCGGAAGCGTTGCGGTGTTCGAGCTCACGGTCCCGAGCGCGCAACGCCTGGCGGCCCCGGCGCACAGCCACGACCACTACGAGGAGACGATCTACGGTCTCGAGGGCGTGTTGAGCTGGACCGTCGACGGGAGACGGATCGACGTCGGGCCAGGTCAGGCGCTCTGCATTCCCCGCGGCGCCATTCACCGGTTCGACAACAACGGCAACCGGGACGCGAAGACGCTGTGCGTGATCACACCGGCTGCGATCGGTCCGCAGTATTTCCGCGAGGCGGCCGAAGTGCTCAACGCGGCGGCCGGCGGGCCGCCGGACCGGGCGAGGATGGCCGAGATCATGATCCGCCACGGGCTCACGCCGGCTGCGCCGCAGCCTCAAGCGTAGCGCCCCGGGATCGGCCCTACTCCCACTCGATGGTTCCCGGGGGCTTCGACGTGATGTCGAGCGCGAGGCCCGTCACCCCGGGGAGCGCCAGGATCGAAGCACGGATCTCGTCCAGGAGGGCGTCGGGGAGCCGGACCGGGGTTGCCGTCATGGCCCGGGCCGAAAAGACGGGACGCAGGACGATGGTCTCGCCGCCCTCCTCCCCGAGGGCGAGGGGGACCAGGACGGTCGGACACTGCCAGATGTCGTCGTACATCCCGTGGCGGCGGAGCCCTTCCATGACGAGGTGGTCGGCCTCCCTCAGGATGTCGAGCCGGTCGCGCGTCATGTAGCCCTTCACCGGGCGGGCGGAGCCGGGGTGGCCGGGAGCCAGGTTCCAGACGCAGCGGTTGATCCCCAGGACGTTGGCGGTGATGGTGGAGGCCGTCCGGAGGAGGGTGCCCCACTCCGCCTCGCCGCTCAGGAGGACCGGGTGTTCGTAGGCCCGCAGGTCGGCCTTGACCCCCACCGACCTGATGGGCAGCACCAGCGCCTGGAGTGAGAAGGCGTTCGCCGCCTCGGCCACTTCCGGCACGAGCCGCTCGAGGCCCGCGGTGTCCGGAGTCCCGTCCGAGCAAAGGCACCGGACCCCGAGGCCCGGCCCAGGGAAGGGGTGCCTCCAGAGCGCCTCGGGCGCGATCCCGAGCCGTTCCCCGAGCTCGCGCACCTCTACCTTGTAAAGGTCGGCGAGTGGCTCGACGACCTTCCCGTGGGCGATCATCTCCTCGATGACCTGGACCCGGTTGTGGTGCGTCTTGATGGTGTCGGCGCGCTTGGTTCCCCCGGTCTCGACCGTGTCGGGGTAGATCGTGCCCTGGCCCAGGAGGTGGCCCTGGATCCCGAGGGCCTCCGCCTCCCGGTTGAAGACGTCGATGAAGGTGGTTCCGATCACCTTCCTCTTGGCCTCGGGCTCCGTGAGCCCCTCGAGCGCCCGCAGGAAGTCGTCCGAGGCGTCCACGAAATGGAGACGGTCCCCGAGCCCGAGCCGGCCGAACATCTCGACCACGTTCCGGCTCTCGTCCTTGCGCATCAGCCCGTTGTCGATATGGAGGAGATGAACCCGCGCCGGCCCGAGCGCCTCCTTGAGCATGACCGCCGCCACCGTGGAGTCGACCCCGCCGGAGGCGAGGAGGAAGACCGACTCGTCGCCCACCCGCTCGCGGAGCTTCTTCCGCTCCTCGGCCAGGAAGGCCTCCATCGACCAGGTCGGCTTCGCCCCGCAGATCCCGAGGACGAAGTTGCCGAGCATGACGTCGCCGTGGGTCGTGTCATCGACCTCGGCGTGGTACTGGAAGCCGTAGCGGCGGTGCTCGTCCGAGCCGATGGCGGCGAATCGATGGTCCGGGGCGCCGTTCTGCGAGGTGGTGTACCCCAGCTCCTCGAACCCCGGGCCGACCGCCGCGACCGAATCGAAGTGGCTCATCCATACCTGTTCGCTCGGCCCCAGCCCGGCGAACAGGGGATGTTCACGCACGATGTGCAGGTCGGCATGTCCCCACTCCCGGCCCCCATGGATGACCTCTCCCCCGTAGTGCTTCGCGATCTCCTGGTGGCCGAAGCACAGGCCGAGGATCGGGACGTCGAGGTCGAAGACGGCCTTCGTGTAGTCCGAATCCTCCCCGTGCGACGAGAGGGACGGGCTCCCCGAGAGGATGATTCCCCGGTAGCCGCGGAAGGCGTCGATCGGGTCCTCGGGCTGGCGGATCTCGGCGAGGACGCCGAGGCGCCGGACCTTGGTGGCGATCAGGTGGGCGTACTGTCCGCCGAAGTCGACGACGGCGATGGCGTCGTGCTGCGCGCGGAAGTCGGCGGTAGGAGATTCCATGAGCGGTCGGGTGCGGGTCGAAGATGCCAACGCTACCGATTCCGCAGGCGCCCTGGAATGGGTGCCGACGCGAAGGTGGGGGCCACCGTCGCGTCGAAGGCCGCGAAGCGGCGGGTCCGGTCCGGCGCCGACCTCAGGGCGCGACGATCACGTCCGCCGACGTCGTGGCTTCCGGCAGCGCCCGCGCCCGCAGCGCCAACCCGGTGCCCACGAGCTCGAACGACGCGAGCCACGCGTAGTAGCCCGCATACAGGTCGGACGCCTGATCCACGGCGAAGAGCCACCAGAGGTTCAGGACCGTAGCGGCCAGCATGAGCGCTGCGAGCAGCCCCACCCGGCTGCGGCCGGCTTCGGTGATCCGTCGAAACGTCAGGAACATCACCAGGTTGGTGAGGGCGCTGAAGATCCCCGTAATGCCCCCGGCCCCCTTGAGGGCCAGGAGAAGCGCCTCGACGCCCGGAAGCAGCCCGTCGTGGACGTCTCCCTGCCCGAGGGTGATGCCGTACCTGGCCACGGGGAGGAAGAAGGCGAGCCCGTACACCGCCCATCCCGTCCGGACGAGCAGTCGCCACGCCTTGCCTTCCACCTTGGCGAACTCACTGGACAGGTCGGTCGCGGTGCCGAGGGTCTCGCACGCACAGGTGAACGCTCTCGCCGGAGCCAGTCCCGGGTCGAGGTCCAGCTCCACCTCGTAGGCCGCCCGAAGATGGTCTTCCAGCTCGTCCAGGTCGGCGGTGGTGAACGCTCGCTCCCGCGCGAAGTCCCGCCGCCAGGCCCGCACCGCTCCGTCGAGATCAAACATGGCTGTCTCCCCACGTCACGCTGAGCGTCCCGAACATGGCGAGCCACCCGGCCCGGTCCTCCTCCAGCCGCTTCCTTCCCTTCTCGCTCAGCCGGTAGTACTTGCGTCGCCTGCCCGACTCCGCGGTCCGCCACTCGCCGGCGATGAGGCCGTCCTTCTCCAGCCGCCGCAGGACGGGATAGAGCATCCCGTCGGACCACTGCACCCGGCCGTTGGAAAGGAGGCTCACCCGCTGGAGGATCTCCCAGCCATAGCTCTCCCCGCCGGCGAGGATGGACAGGACCATCGGCCGGGACGAGGCTGCCACCAGCTCTTTGGACATGGGGACGGGTTTCGTCATGGCTATACCTTGAGGTACAAGGTATACGGACTGGACCGCCGATGCCAGAGGCGAGGCGATGCCCGCTCGCTCTCAGGACGAAGCCGACCCCATCAGTCGCTGGGCTTCACTCCGCGTCCGCCACATCGGCACCGCGCCGAGCAGGCCCGCGACCACGGCGATGGAGAGCGCCGCGACGCACTCCACGGCCGCCGGCTTCACGGTCATCACGAAGACGACCGCCAGGGACACCGTCAGCGTGGTCATCTTCGCGCTCCAGGCAAGGGGATCTCGGAGCAGTCTCCGCGCCCGGGGAGACATGCCCGAGGACGCGAGCGCGTTCCTCAGCACGCGGCCATGCCTCGCCTCCACGCCGTTGCCGAGGACCACGATCAGGCCGAGCCCCACAAGCGCGGCATCGATCCAGGGAATCGACCACCCCCAGCGCTCGTGCGTCATGTAGATGCCGCTGCCCAGCAGCCCTGCGACGGCGACGGGGAAGGCCGGCACGACGCGCCCGACGAGCGTCAGCCAGGGCGTCGCCTCCGCGACGCTGCGGACACCCCGCAGGCGCAGCGCGGCGAACGTGCTCAGGGACGCGGCCACGCACGCGAGGAGGAGGGAGATGAGGTGGACGAAGAGGGCGATCGAATATCCGTTCACGGGAGTTCTCTTTGTCGGGAGGGTCCGGCATGCGATACTTGGAGTACGCATCATTTCAATAGAGTACACTATATCTAAAATGGCAGACGTCAAGCGCCCCTATCGATCCCCGCGCCGGCGCGAGCAGGCGGAGGAGACCCGCAGGAGGATTCTCGCCGCTGCGCGGCGGCTGTTCGTGACCCGTGGATACCGTGGGGCGACCATGGAGGCGATCGCCGACGGCGCGGGGGTGGCCGTCCAGACCGTCTATGCCTCCCTGGGATCCAAGAAGGGGATCCTGATGGCGCTCCTCGACGAGATGGCTGCCGACGCGGACCTGGCGGGAATGCGGGCGGCGGTGGCAGCCGCCACCGGCGATCCACGGCGGCAGCTCCGCGAGCGGCTGGCCTTCACGATCAGGTTCTACGCCGGGGGAGCGGATCTCATCCAGATCGCACGCACGGTGGCGGGCGTGGAGCCCGACCTCCGGGAGATGTGGAACGAAGGTGAGGAACGCCGGCACGCGGCCGCCGAGTCCCTGGTCACCGAGTGGGAGGCGGCCGGGGCGCTGGCTCCCGGCCTCACGGCCGCGGAAGCTACCGACCTGTTGTGGGCGCTCGGCGGTCCGGACGTGTTCCGGCTTCTGATCGGGGAGCGTGGCTGGACCCGGGAGCGTTTCCGTGAACGGATCGCCAGGACGCTCGAGGGGGTGCTTTTCAGTCCTCCCTAGCTCGCGATCGGGTCATGCCCGCCAGCAGTGCCAGGACCAGCAGGCCACCAATCGCCGCCGCGGTGGGCCCGACAGGGCCGCCGGGCTCGTCGCCAGCGTCTCCGAGGGCTCCGCCGCCCTCGCTCGAGGCCGTCACCTCGAACGTCTTCGTCGCCTCGGCCCCCGCTGGCGAAACCACCGCCTTCACCTTCACGGTGCCCGCCTCGGTGGCCGTGACCTCCAGCGCCACGGTACCAGGGCTCCCTCCGGAGCCGCCCGCCTCGGCGGCCGAGTAGCTCTTCGACAGGGAGATGCCCGCGCCCGTTACCTCCACGTCCAGGGTCTCGGAGCCGCGTGGCGCGGCTGCGATCATGATGAAGAGCGATTCGCCGACCGTGCTGGCCTCCGGGGGCGGAAAGATCCACGGCGGAATGGAGACGTCAGGAGTGGTGAGATCGATGTAGCCGCCCTGCCCGACGGCGTTGCCGCAATAGCAGGTGACCGCCGTGGCCGTGGCGTTGAAGTTCGAGCCGGGAGGGAAGGCCTCGGAGTCGTACGTGGAGCTGCCACTCGGGTCGACGGCGCTCAGGAAGCCGTAGCTCACGTTCCCCACCTTCTGCGATGGCTCCGCCAGGAAGTGTCCGTCCGCACCGCCCGACACCGCGTAGCGCAGGTTGGGCGACGACGGCGGGCATTCGAGGGTGCAGGACAGGTCGAGGCGCAAGGCGACGATGGGCACGCCGAACTCGTTGAACTCGCTGAACGCGGCGGAAAAGCTGCCCGAGATGTCCTGCGCCGTCGCGCTGCGGGCGAAGAGAAGGACGGCGGCGAAGAGTGCGATGCGCATGGGTGTCTCGCTCGTGTGGACGTTCCGACTCGATCCCTGTCCTTCCTCTGGAATGACGCAAGGATGGGGGAGGGATTCTCATCGGTCCGTCTTGGAGGTCCGAAGTTCCGAAGCCGGGCGACCGGAGCCGCAGGGTAGCGGATGCGCGGCGGCTCCCTGGCGACCACCCGGCCCCGCCGCTAGTCATGATGGCCGGTGCGTGCCCATGCGCGCGGTACCGTGGGCACGAGGTTCCTCCTTCGGAGACGCGATGAGGCACTCCTTCCTGCGCGGCACCTCCCTCCTTCTGGCGGCCGCCCTGGGCGCCGCTCCCGCTCGAGCCCAGGAGTTGCCGTACGATGCCGTGCGCTTCGGCCACGACGTCATGATTCCCATGCGCGACGGTGTGAGGCTGGCGACGGACGTCTACCGCCCGACACGAGCGGGGAGCCCGGTCACGGATCGTCTCCCGGTCCTGCTGCAGCGGACACCGTACGGAAAGGAGGATTCTGGCCTCGTGGAGCGCGCGCTGTTCTTCGTACGCCACGGGTACGTGGTGGCGCTCCAGGATCTGAGGGGACGCTACGCCTCGGAAGGCGCGTTCCGGAAATACGACGACCTCAGCCCGCTCGACGGCTACGACACCGTGGAGTGGCTCGCGAGCCAGCCCTACACCGACGGGCGGGTGGGGATGTGGGGAACCTCGTACGGTGCCCACACCCAGGCCGACGCGGCCAAGGCGGCACCACCTCACCTGAAGGCCCTCCTGCTCAACTTCGGGGGGCTGTCGAACGGGTGGATGGTGAAGATCCGCAACCACGGCGCCTTCGAGCTGGCGCAGCAGATGGGGTGGGCGTTCACGCAGGCGGGTGCGGACCACCCCGAGGTCCGGGCCGCCTTCGAAGGGGAGCCCGTCGAGAATTGGTACGGCGTCACGCCCCTGCGCCGTGGCCTGAGCCCGCTGGCGCTGGCGCCGGACTTCGAGGCGTACCTGCTGGAGGAGATGACCCACGCCGACTACGACGCCTACTGGAAGGGGCCCGGCAAGAACTGGCGCGAGCACTACGAAGAGACCGCCGACATCCCCATGCTGCACGTAGGTGGCTGGTACGATGCCTATTGTGGCAGCACCCTGGAGAACTACGTCGCGCTGTCCATGTCGAAGCGCGCGCCCCAGCGCCTGCTGATGGGCCCCTGGGTCCACGGCGGGAACGCGCGCTCGTACTCGGGCGACGTGGAGTTCGGGCCCGCTGCCGCCATGCCCGACTTCGCCGGCGACCTGCACCTCCAGTGGTTCGACCACCAACTGAAGGGGAAGGACACCGCGGTCGGGTCATGGGCCCCGATCCGCCTGTTCGTCATGGGAACTGGCGACGGCCACAAGGACGCCGAAGGCCGGCTCGCCCACGGAGGATACTGGCGCGACGCCGACGCGTGGCCCCTCCCGGGCACGCGCCCCACGAGCTACTACCTGCACGCGGAAGGGACGCTCGACACCGTCCCGCCCGAGGGGGACGCACCTCCGACGACGTACACCTACGACCCCGCCCATCCGGTCCCGACGATCGGGGGCTCCTTCTCCAGCGCCCTCAAGAGCGGGGGGTACGACCAGCGTGAGCGTGCGTTCACCAGCCCGCGGGGAGGGAGCGAGACGGGCTTCGTCGGATCGCGCCCACCCTATCTGCCGCTCCGGGCCCGCGCGGACGTCCTCGTGTTCCAGACCGAGCTCCTCGCCGCGGACGTCGAGGTGATCGGACCGATCACCGTGCGGTTGTTCGTATCCTCCTCGGCGGTGGACACGGACTTCACGGCCAAGCTCGTAGACGTCTATCCGCCGAGCGCCGACTACCCTTCGGGCTTCGACCTCAACATCACGGACGGCATCGTCCGCGCCCGCTACCGAAACGGCGCCGCGGGGCCGGAGCCCCTCACTCCGGGCCGGATCTACGAGATCGAGATCGAGCCCTTCGCCACCGCCAACGTGTTCAAGAAGGGACACCGCATCCGCATCGACATCTCCAGCAGCAACTTCCCGCGCTTCGACCTGAACCCGAACACGGGCGAGCCGCTGGGCCGCAGCCGCCGCATGATCGCGGCGGACAACTCCGTCTACCACGACGCGACGCACCCGTCGCACGTCGTCCTGCCCATCGCCCCGGCGAGGCCCCGACCGGAGGATCCATCATGACCGACATCGACCGTCGCAGCTTCGTGGGGACCCTGGCGTTGGCCGGGATCGTCCCGTCCACCCTTTCCACCAGGTTGACCCCCCACGCGGCAGGGCAGGAGGCCGCCGGCGTTGCCGACCCCCCGGGGGAGGTCACGCGCACGCTCGCCCGCTACCTCGTGTCCTCGCGCCCGGACGATCTTCCGGAAAACGTGCGACGGGAGGCGCGGCGCACGTTCCTGAACTGGGTCGGATGCGCCGTTGGCGGCTCGCCCCACGAGACCCTCGACATCGCCGTGGCCACGCTCCTCCCCTTCGGGGGGCCCGAGCAGGCGACGGTCCTTGGGCGGGCCGAGCGAACGGACATCCTGAGCGCCGCGCTGCTCAACGGCATGAGCTCGCACGTGCTGGACTACGACGACACCCACCTCAAGACCGTCATCCACCCGGCGGGCCCGGTGGCCTCCGCGATCCTCGCCCTGGCGGAGTACCGTCCCGTGTCGGGGCGCGACTTCGCGCACGCACTGGTGCTCGGCGTGGAAACGGAATGCCGGATCGGCAACGCCGTGTATCCCGCGCACTACGACCGGGGGTGGCACATCACCGGGACGACGGGTGTCTTCGGCGCGGCCGCCGCCAGCGGCAAGCTCCTGGGCCTGACGGAGCAGCAGATGGTGTGGGCGCTCGGCCTCGCGGCCACCCAGCCCGTGGGGCTACGGGAGATGTTCGGAACGATGACGAAGAGCTTCCACCCCGGCCGAGCTGCGCAAAACGGGCTGCTGTCCGCTGTGCTCGCGTCGCGGGACTTCACGTCCACTGAGGTGGCGCTCGAGGGAAAGAGCGGTTGGGCCCACGTCCTCAGCACCGAGTGCGACTTCGGGGAGATCACCGACGGGCTCGGCGAGCACTACGAGATCCTGCTCAACACCTACAAGCCGTTCCCGTGCGGCATCGTGATGCACCCGACCATCGACGCCTGCCTGCAGCTCCGAGCCGAGCACCGGCTCACGCCGGAGCAGATCGAGCGGGTCGACCTCTCGGTGCATCCCCTCGTGCTCGAGCTGACGGGCAAGAAGACGCCGCAGACCGGTCTGGAGGGGAAGTTCAGCATCTACTTCGCCGCCGCGGCCGCCCTGGTGACCGGCGCGGCCGGGGTGAAGCAGTTCTCCGACCAGACAGTCCGGGACAAGGAGGTCGTGGCGCTGAGGGACCGGGTGGTCGCCACCGTAGACCCCGCCATCCACGAGGAGCAGGCGCGCGTGGCGATCACGCTGCGCGACGGCCGGCGCGTCGAGAAGTACATCGAGCACGCCGTCGGCAGCGTGGAGAGCCCCATGAGCGATGCCGCGCTGGAGGCGAAGTTCACGGACCTGGCGGACGGGGTGCTGTCCGTGGCCCGCACCCGGGAGCTGATCGCCACGTGCTGGAGGATCGAGGAGCTGCCAAGCGCGGCGGAGGTTGCCGCGGCCGCACGGGGGTGAGGTGATCCGCGGCCCAGGGCCGAGCTATTCCCCGCGCAACACCTCCGCCGGGGGCAGCCTGCCCGCCCTCCAGGCCGGGATCCACGCCGACAACACCGCCGCGGCGCACACCCCCAGGGCCGAAGCCGCGTAGGCCCAGGCCGACAGGGTGGACACGCCGAAGAGCATGGACTCCAGGACGCGGGCCGAGAGCGCGGCGGCAACGCTCCCCATCACGATGCCCACGCCGGCGATGAGGAGGCCGGAGCGTACCACGGCCCCCACGACCTCGCCCGGCTCGGCGCCCAGGGCCATGCGCACGCCGATCTCCTTGCGCGTGCTGGCCACGTGCTGGGTCAACGCCGCGTAGATCCCGATGGCGCCCAGCCCCGTCGCCAGGAGGGCCAGGGCCACCAACAGCCCCATGACGATCCAGGAGATGGAGTAGGCGGCGCGCACGACGTCGTCCATCCACATCACCGAGCGCACGGGTACCAGGTGATCCACGTCCGTCACGGCCCGGCGCACTGCGGGGATCACGGCGGCACCGTCGCGACGAGTCCGGACCAGGAGGGTCACGTCCCTGGCGGGGCTCTCGGCCAGCGACACGTACATGGCCGGCTCGGGTGGGGCCGTGATGTCGTCGGAGCGGATGTCGGGCGCCACGCCGACCACGGGCAGGAAGGTGCTCCACATATGGGGGTCGATGGCGATGCGCTGCCCAATGGGGGACGCATCGGGCCACAGGCTACGCGCCAGAGTCTCGTTCACCACCACGGCGCTGATGCCCCGCTTCCGGTCCTCGGAATCCAGGAGGCGGCCCTCGACCGCCTCCATGCCCATGACGGCGAAGAAGCCCGGATCCACTGCGTGAAGACGCGCCTTCGGGGCCTGCACCTGATCCACCGGCGCCGAGGCGAGGTTGATGGGCGCCGTCGGGGCCGGGGCACCCAGGGGCAGGCGATCGGTGAGGCCCACCGCCTCGACGCCCGGGATGCCCGCCACCTCCTCCGCCAGCGCGTCGTAGAGACCCCGGGCGGTCGTGGACGCGGCGACCCGGTCCTCGGGAGGCGACAGCTCGACGGCGAGGAGATTCTGCTTGTCGAAGCCCAGGGGCACGCGGCGCAGGTTGTCCACCGTGCCGACCAGGAGCGTGGCGGACACCAGCAGGAGCGTCGCGAGCGCCGCCTGCACCGCCACCAGCGACCGCTGAACCCGCACGCCGGAGTGGGGCCTGAGCGTGAGCGCCGCCCGCTGGGCGCGCAGGAAGTGGGCGACCGGGACGCCACCCAGGACGATCCATGCCCCCACGGCGGCCGTCGTCACGAACGCCAACACGGAAGGGGACAGCACCGAGCTGCTCGCGACCACGGCCTGTCCGACGAACAGCTCCCTAATCCAGGGGCCACCCACGGCCCCGATCGCGAGCCCCGCTCCGACCCCCAGCGCGGTGAGGACCGCCGCCTCGACCAGGAGTTGCTGCACGATGCGACCGCGCCCCGCGCCGATCGCGGCGCGCACGGCCAGCTCCGAGCGTCGCTCGATCGCCCGGCCCAGAAGCAGGTTGCCCACGTTCAGCGCCGTCGCCAGGAGCAGAAGGACGGTGCCGCCCAGAAGGAGCAGGAGGGGCGTGGAGATCAGGCGTCGCTGGGAGGCGTCGGCCCGCGCGATCCGAACGAGCCCATCGTCCCAATCGGACGTGAAGAACGCGGGGAAGAGCCGCGCCAGGTAGTCGTCGAAGGCGTCGATCTCCTGATAGGCGTCGTCCATCGTGACACCATCCCGGAGCACCCCCACCAGCTTCAGGTTCGTCGCCTTGAAGTAGTCGTCCTCCCGGGGATCCACGACCAGGGGCAGCCAGAGCTGCGCACGGCCGCCGGGAGCCTTGGCGGCCGAGCCCTGGATGCCGACGACCCGCATCGAGACGCCGCTGATGTCCACGGTGCTGCCCAGCACGCCCGGGTCGGCCCCGAAGGCGCGGCGCCAGATTGATTCGCCCAGGACCACGACCGGCTCCACGCCGAGGAGGGCGTCGTCGTCCTCGAGGGCGCGACCGAGCACGGGTTGCACGGCGAGCTCGCGGAAGAGCTGTGGGGTGATGGCCACGCCGTTGACGCTCTCGCTGGCCCCGTCGGGCGTGCGCAGTGCGTACGCGAGCTCCACCCACCCCCCGAGGGACCGATAGGCGGCCTGGTCCTCCCGGTAGAGCTCCATCATGCCGAAGGACCATTTCCGCTCCGGCCAGACGCCGAGGGTGCGGTCCGGCGCGCGCCACCAGGTGGTGTTTCGGAAGGTGCCGTCCACGACGGAGTAGACGGCCGCGTTGGCGCCCAGCCCCAGCCCCAGCACCGCCACGACGCCGAAGGCGAAGCCCGGGTGCTTCAGGACGAGGCGGAAGGACCAGCGAAGGTCCGCGACCAGGTCGGAGCGGGTCTCCATGCTGTCCGCACCGGTGCCCGTGAACGCGCGGTACGCGACGATCGAGACGGTCTGGCCGGCGTACCACAGCCGGGCGCGGAGCGGTGACTCCGCCGCCCGACGCTGGAACTCCTCCGCGAGGTCGCCCAGCGTGCCCTGTCCGGAGAGGCCCGCCGGGAGCGCTCGCCCGGCGATGCGCTCCAGCCAGCGTGGGGGATGGCGGCCGCTCATCCGTCCAGCGCTCCTTCCAGTCCCTCCCAGAGGGCCAGGAGCGTGCTCCGGGTCTCGGACAGCATCGCGCGACCGGCGGGCGTGAGGCGCAGGTAGCGCCGGGGCCGCCCTCCCCGCTCGGACGACGATTCGCCGGCGTACGACTCCAGGAGGCCCTTCTTCTCCATGCGGTCCAATGTCGTGTACAGCGCGCCGCTGGACGGCGACCGGCCCGCGACGGACTCCAGCTCGTCCTTGACGGCGAGCCCGTAGGCGCGATCGCCGAGACGCATGACGGACAGGAGCACCATCTGCTCGAACTCGCCCAGGTAATCCTGGCTCATGGCACGCACGTCCGGAGCTCGCGGTGGACCCAGCTGATGGCGACGGGGCACGCCAGCGCCGGCGGCGTCCCCACCACGACGAAGCCGTCGCCGTTGGGCGAGAAGCGGGCGATGGACGGGTGGTCGCTGAGCTCGACAGGGACGCCGTGGAACGTCGTGGCGCCGAGCCTCAGGACGTCCGCGACCCCCTCGGCGATCCCCGTCTCGTCGAGCACCCGCTGGTTCACCAGGAGCTTCGGCGCCCCCAGCTCCAGCATGGCGGGGTACTCGATGCCGTCGAGCTCCACGTCGAGGGCCAGCACGACTCCGTGGTAGACCCGCAGGCGCACGGGGTCGGACAGCTTCATGCCCGGCCACTCCACCGAACGTCCGATGGGCTTCAGCACGAGTCGGCCCCCCGGCGCGTCGAAGAGGACGTCGAAGGCGTTGAGGGTGTTGTTGCTCACCAGCCCGTCCAAGACCACCCCGTCCACGGTGAGATCGGAGTCGGGGAGGGTGACGCTACCCTCCATGTCCACGGGGACTCCGCCGCCCAGGGTCAGCGGCCGGCCCGCCGCGCGCGCCGCGCCCGACTCGGAGAGCACCGTGACGGCCGAGCCCGTGGTCACCAGGAACCGTAGCTCGGTGCCGTCGGCCGCGCGTACGGGCACCGTCATCCGGCCGGAGCGAACCTCCAGGGGGATCTCCACCGGCGCGGTGCCTGGGGTTTGAGCCGCCGCAGCCGTGCCGTCCGCCGCGATCGTGAGACCCGCCAGCGCCACAATCGTCATCGTCCTCATCCGCATCCCCTCGTCCGGTGGCAGCTTTTCTCACAATGTGAGATATCGGATGCTCACAATGTAGAAAACGGTTGTCGGAGGCAAGAGCGTCGTGAGCGTCGGCGTGTTTCGGCCGTCAGGGTCTCCGGCCCGTGGTCGTTCCTTCGATGTCGCGCCAGACCCGGCGCGAGACGCACCGGAACCCGCAGGTCGGAGGGCCCATGAGACGAGCTCTCGCAGGGATCCTGTCGACGATCGATCGCTCCTGGGCGAGCTACGCCTGCGGATCTTCCATCGAGGCGCGCAGGGCCTGACTTCAGAGTCCCGTGGCTCCGCCGTACACGATGACCTGGCCACGTATTCTCCGGTCCTCGGTGCGGATCATGGCGGTGCCGGTGAGGATGAACCCCTCATCGGTGGACTCGGGTCCGAGGATCAGGGCATCACCCCCGAGCTCCGCCGCCTTCGCCACCATCTCCCTGCGCAGGTCATCGAAGCTGTCGAAGGCCGAGCCGCTCTTCGACTCGATGACCGCGATGACGCTGTAGGGTCGCTGAGGCGCTTCGGTGAACACCGTGACGGTCTCGGGTGCCCGGACCGGCCGGGCGGTGTCGTCCAGCCGCTGGACGTGGGTGCTGGCGCACCCGGCGCCGAGGAGACATGCAAGGACTGCAGTGGACGTACGCATGACCACCTCCCCCGGGGCGCGCGAGTGGGTCTACAGTCTGATTCGCGCCCTGACTCTTGTACCGGGACCGGACCGGCGGTGTTCTTTCGACAGTCAAAGGGAGCGTGTGTGGCCTGACGAGGCGGATCACTGCTGGTTCCCGGGGGGCGAGCTCCCGCTGTCTACGCGGGGCCGCCCTCCCGCGGCGCCGCGACCAGCTCGTCGAGCTCCCGCTCCAGGACGGGCTTCGACACGATTCCCACCATCTCGAAGAGGGGCTCGCCGTCCCGGAAGAAGATGACGGTGGGGATCGAGCGGATGCCGAAGCCTCCGGCCACGCCCGGGGCCTGGTCCACGTCGACTTTCACGACCCGAACAGCGCGCTCGGCCCATTCCAGCGCGATCTCCCCGAGGATGGGCTCCATCATCCTGCACGGGGCGCACCAGGGCGCCCAGAAATCCACGACCGTGATCCCGGGCTCGGCGATGAGTTGGTCGAAATCGTCGTCGTAGGCGTGGAGAATCGGAGGCTCCACGGCGGGCTTCTTGCGAAAGAACATTTCGGTCTCCGAACCGATTGGATTCCGTGAGACGATGTGCGTGAAGATAGCCCGACCGGTCCGGCCGCGTTGCGGCCCGGCAGCTTCAGACCTTCAGGCATCTTACCGGATCGACGGAAGCCGCGCGCCGCGCCGGGGCCACGCTGGCGGCCACCGCCGCCAGGAGGAGCGCGACCGCCGCGACGGCCAGCACCGCGGGATCCCGCGGGTGGACCTCGTACAGAAGGCTCTCCACCATGCGGGCCAGCCCCAGCGCCCCGCCGATGCCCGCCAGCATGCCGAGCGCCACGGGCACCGCGATCCCGGAAAGGACCTCCCGCACCACGGTGCCGCGCGGGGCGCCCAGGGCCGCCCGCACCCCGATCTCGTACGTGCGTGCGCTCACGGTGAAGGAGATGACGCCGTAGACGCCCACGACGCTCAACAGGAGCGCCAGCAAGGCGAAGATCGACAGGACGGCGGTGCTGAGCCGCGAGTCGGCGATCGACAAGCGCAGCACATCGTCCATGGACGCGACCTGGGAGACGGGCACGTCCCCGTCCAGCGCGGCCACGGCTTCGACCACGCTCGGGATCAGCTCCCGCGGCGCGCCCGCCGTGCGAACGGTCACGTACATGGCGCCGACGCCGGGAAGCTGCGCATAGGCGAGGAAGGCTCCCGGCCCGGGAGGCCGGGCGAGACCGATCTCCCGCATGTCCGAGACCACGCCGACCACGGTGGCGTTGAACCATCCGAAGAGTTGGATCTCCTCGCCCAGAGGGTCGTCGTCTCCGAAGGCGGCCTTGGACATCGCCTGGTTGATCACGCACACCCGGGGCGCGTCCTTCCCGTCCGACGGCTCGATCCAGCGTCCGCCAAGCAGGTCCATTCCCAGCGCGCGGGCCACGCCCGGCGTGGTCACCTGCACCATGGCATATTCGCGCGGGGAGCCTTCGCGCTTGGGACGGTCCTTCACGGTGAAGAGCGTGGACATGTGCTGCGACGTCATGGGCAGGAAGGAGATGCTGCCCGAGGCCACCACGCCCGGAATCGCCGACAGGCGCTCGTCGATGCGGCGGAAGTACTCCACGCGCGCACCCTCCTCCTCGTAACGCCCGCTCGGGAGGTTCACGTGGAGCGTCAGCAGGTCCTCGCTCCTGAACCCCGGGTCCACGCGCTGCAGGACCCAGGTGCTCTTGATGAGAAGGCCCGCCCCCGTGAGCAGGACCAGCGAGATGGCGACCTCGAAGGCGACCAGGGTCCGACTCATGCCCGGCCGGCCCACGCCGGCCCGACCCGGGCTTCGCGCCTCGCCCCGGAGGGAGGCGCGCAGGTCGGGGCGCAGCGCCCGCAGCGCGGGCCACAGGCCGAAGAGGATCGCTGTCACGAGGGACACCGCGAGCGCGAAGCCGAGGACCGTCCCGTTCAGGCCCACCCGGTCGCCCAGGGGCAACGCGGTCGCGACATGCTCCCTGAAGGTCCACAGCGTCAGCCACGCCAAGCCGCAGCCCAGCCCGCCGCCCAGGAGCCCGAGCAGGGCGCTCTCCGTCATGAGCTGTCGGACGAGACGTCGGCCACTCGCCCCCAGGGATCTGCGGACCGCCAGCTCGTGCCCGCGCGACTCGCCCTTGGCGAGGAGGAGATTCGCCACGTTGGCGCACGCGATGAGGAGGACAAGCGTCACGGCCCCGGCGAGCACCCACAGGGTCGTGCGGAACGAGCCCACCGTGGCTCGCTGCAGCGACGTGACCGTGGCGGCCGCGACGAACTCGTCGCCGTAAACGTCGGGGTTCTCGTCGCGGATGGCCTGCGCGATGGGTGCCAGCTGCGCGTCCGCCCGCTCCGGCGTGGCGCCGGGGGCCAGGCGCGCCACGACGACCGTTCCGGCCGTCCCCTCCCAGTCGCCGAAGTCCGTCGGATCCGCGGTCTGCGGCACCCAAACGGTCCACGAGCGCCGGACGGGGCGATACCCCTCGGGCATGACGCCCACGACCGTGCGGGGGACACCATCCAGTCGGATCGTGCGACCCACGATGTCCGGGGCACCCGCGAAGGGCCCGCGCCAGAGGTCGTAGGCGAGGATCACCACCCCGTCCCTGCCGGGCTCCGACTCCTCGGGCAGGAACGCGCGTCCCAGCGCCGGGCGCACCCCGATCACGTCGAAATACGACGGGGCGACCTCCGCTCCCGACATCTCGGATGCCTGACCTTCACCCGTGAGGGCGTAGCGGCCCGACGAGAACCCCGATACCGCCTCGAAGGCGGTCACGTTCTCACGCATCTCCGCGAGGGTCGACTTCGACAGGGCCCGTCCGCCCCAGACCCTCACGACCCGCTCGGCGTCGGGGTACGCCAGGGATCGGAGCAGGACTCCGTCCAGGATGCTGAACACCGCCGTATTGGCGCCGACGCCCAACGCGATGACGAGGACGGCCGCGCCCGTGAAGCCCGGCTGCCGCATCAGTGCCCTCAGCCCGAACCGTACGTCTCTGAAAAGCTCACCCATGATGACCCACCCTCCCCTTGCCCTTCCGCCCAACCGGGCGCCGGCCCTACCGGATCGCCCGGACATCGTCTTCTCGGCGGGGATGCGCACCAGGCGCCGTCCGCGCGCCAGCAGCCTTCCGCCCACCGCCCTCCACGCCTGCCGCCGGTACCACCGCCGGGCGTGATCCACACCTGACACGCGCTCGGCCAGGTGCTGGAACTCCTCCTCGAGGTCGCCCGTGATGACCTCGCGCTCCAGGCCACGGAGGAAGACCGCCAGAAGGAGGCGGGAGAGCAGGGGTGGACGCCGGAGGCTCACGGCGTCTCGGGCTCCCCGGTCACGTCCAGCTGAGCCTCCACGCCGCGCACCATCACGCTGAACGTGTCGTAGGATTCACGTAGCGCGAGCAGGCCGGCTTCCTCCAGCGCGTACGCCTTCTTGCGCCGGCCACCGCGCACCGGGGTGGCTTCCCCGAGCTCGTGGGAAACGAGCCCTCGCGCGTCCAGACGCTCCAGAGTGGTGTAGAGCGCGCCCGTGGAGATCTCCTGGCCCGTCCGGCTCTCGATCTCACGCCGGATGGACACGCCGTCGGCTCCCGCTCCGAGGCGCAGCAGTGCGAGGAGGATCGTCTGCTCGAACCCGCCCAATGCCCGGCCCATTTCGCTTTCCGTCGCTCTTGGGATATCGAACGCACAGTGTAGAATAAATCGAGGGCTCGACGGTGTCCAGTGGGTTGCGCGAGGGGTTTGCGCCAGCCGATTCGAAGGTCCGCTGACGCCGGTGGCCGTGAGCGACTACCGTCCTCCCACGCCCGTCGCCGGGTGTCCGATCGGCACCAGGACCAGGGGCGCCTGTCCCTCCGGCAGCCGCAGCACTCTGCGAACCGCCTCGTCGTCGAAGGCACCCATGTAGACGCTGCCCAGGGAGAGGGCCGTGGCCTGGAGCAGGAGGTTCTCGGCGGCGGCGCCGGCCTCCATGGCGACGTAGCGGGTCGCGCGTTCGCCGTACTTGAGCGCGGTACGCTCGTGGACCGCGGCGACCACCACCACCGCTGCGGCCTCCGCAACCGCACGCTGGCCGAGCGCCGCGCCCGCCAGCTCCCCGGGTCCGCAGTCACCGACCCGGGCGAGGGCGTGCTCACGCGGCGCGTAGCGGTAGAGGCCGGGCTCCAGGTCCTCGACGGCCTTCACGGAGAGGTACAGCTCCAGGGGATAGAGCGCACCCGCGGAGGGCGCCGTGCGCAGGCCTCCCTGCCACTCACCCCACTTCCAGCCAGCCGGCGTGGGTGCCGTCTGCGTCACCCCCTGCGCTGCCCACAGCATCTGGGTCAGGTCGGGGAGGCGGATCGGGGCTTCCGTGAACGCGCGTACGGAGCGCCGGCTCGCCAGCGCCTTCGTGAGCGGCATGCCGCCCGCGCTTTCGGCGGCGGGGAGTGGGATCATGGGGGATTCCTGGGCGGACACGGGAAACGGCACGAGGAGTGCAACCGAGAACAGAAGTCCGGCGGCGGATGCCGGCACGAGGATGCGGTTGGTCCGGCCGGGGACCCGCCGGATGTGCGAGAGCATGTCGAGCCCTCCTGTAGAAGGGGTCGCCCTCGCGCCTCCAATGTGGCTCGTTCGGCCTCGAGGGACAAAAGGGAGGATCGCGCCAGGTGCATCTCCGGCGGAACCGTCGCACGCCGAAGAACATTCCACGGGCACCGGCATATTGAGGACCGCCGGAGCATCGACACCCCGCCCCGACCCTCCACTCTCGAAGAGCACCGACGCCATGACCGACCGACCGACCCCCCTGTCCACGCAGGACCTACATGCCCTCCTGGACGACCCCCGCGTGCAGCTCGTCGACGTGCGTCCCATCGACGCCTACAACGGCTGGCGGCTGCGCGACGAGGCGAGGGGCGGCCACATCAGGGGGGCCCGGGCCCTTCCCGCAAAGTGGTCGGAGTACCTGGAGTGGATCGAGATCGTCCGGGCAAAGGAGATCCGTCCGGATCACACGGTGGTCGTCTACGGCTACCACGAGGACGAGACCGAGCGGGTGGCCCGGCTCTTCGGGCGGGGCGGGTACGAGCGCGTCCGCGTCTACCACGACTTTGTCGACGGGTGGTGCGCCGACGATCGGCTCCCCATGGAGCGCCTGCCCCGGCACAGGCACCTGGTGCCGCCGGAATGGCTGAAGGCGGCGCTCTCCGGGGAGACGGTTTCGGAGCACGACGGGGGGAGGGTCGTGCTCTGCCACGCCCATTACCGCAACCGGGGCGACTACGAGCAGGGTCACATTCCGGGCGCGGTGGACGTGGACACCCTTCTGCTGGAGTCTCCGGAGACCTGGAACCGGCGCTCCCCCGCGGAGGTCCGGGACGCGCTCCGGGCGCTGGGCATCACTGCGGAGACGACCGTCGTCCTGTACGGGCGCTTCTCCTTCCCCGACAACGCGGACCCCTTCCCGGGGAGCGCCGCCGGACACCTCGGCGCGTTCCGGTGCGCGTTCATCATGCTGTGGGCCGGCGTGAAGGACGTCCGCATGTTGAACGGTGGGCTCCAATCGTGGATCGACGCGGGCTACGACGTCACCACGGAGGAGGGCGAGCGTCGTCCCGTGGAGGACTTCGGGGCCGAGATCCCGGGGGCTCCTGAGCTGGCGGTGGACCTGCCCGAGGCGAAGGAGATCCTGGCGGCTCCGGACAAGAACCTGGTGAGCGTGCGGAGCTGGCCCGAGTACATCGGCGAGGTGAGCGGCTACAACTACATCGAGAAGAAAGGACGGATTCCGGGCTCGGTGTACGGGGACTGCGGCAGCGACGCCTACCACATGGAGAACTACCGCAACCTGGACCACACCAGCCGCGAGTACCACGAGATCGACGCCTCATGGAAGCGAATCGGCGTGACGCGCGACAAGCACAACGCCTTCTACTGCGGTACGGGATGGCGGGGGAGCGAGGCGTTCTTCAACGCGTGGCTGCTGGGGTGGCCCCGCGTCTCGGTCTACGACGGCGGGTGGTTCGAGTGGAGCAACGACCCGTCGAATCCCATCGAGACGGGGATCCCGGAGTGGGCCCGGTCGTGACGGGCGCCGGAGACGGTCGTCGGCCTCCACCCCTCGATGCCGTCCAGGACGAGATCGTCGCCGAGATGGGCGGGCTGGAGGACGCGATGGCCCGGTACGAGTACCTGGTGCGCCTGGGCCGAGCGCTCGCCGTCCCGGAGGTGGGGATCCGGACCGACGAGCACGCCCTCGCCGGGTGTCAGTCCAGGGTCTGGATGCGGGGCGAGCTCCGGGATGGCCGCCTCCACCTGGCGGCCGACAGCGACGCCATGATCACCCGGGGCATCATCGCGCTCCTCCTGCGGGTCCTGGACGGCCGCCCGCCCCGCGAGGTCCTCGAGGCCGACCTGTACTTCCTCGACCGGACCGGGCTGCGCACGCATCTGTCCCCGTCCCGCGCCAACGGCCTCGGGGCCATGCTCCAGCGGATCCGCTCGTACGCGGAGGCGTCGGCGGGCGAGTGAGCGTCGCGGGCGGCCGTCGCATCGCGCGGGCCCGCGATGGGATCACGGGTCGTCCGCCCCCCGTTTTCGGTGCGCGCACATCACCATGCTCGCTGCCAGCTCCGCGGCCTTGCCATCCTCCAGCCCGGATCCCGTCAGCCTTCCCCATGTGTTGAAGTCCACCATGAGTCGGAGCATCGCGTTGAGCTCGGTCTTCCCGATGTTCCCGGCCGCCCAGCCTCGGGCCAGCATACGCACGACCCCCTCCATGTAGCCGTCCCAGAAGTCATCCATGACCTCGGCGAGCGCGGGCAGGAGCGCGGTGTCGCGCAGGACGTTGGCCAGCATGCCCTCCTTCGCGCGGTACCATCGATACAGCTCCTCCAGTCCCCCGACGAGGCGTTGCGCGGGGTCGGTGATCGCTGCCCAGGTCGAAGGATCCGGGAAGGGATTGTTCGCCGCCCAGTGGGTCGAGCAAGCCGTGAACAGGTCGACCTGGGTCGGGAAGTGGTTGTAGAGCGTCGCACGGCTCACACCCGCCAGCTCGGCCAGGTCCGTGAGCTTGGTGTTCGCGGGTCCGACGGTGCCGTGCAGCTCCACCGCCGCCTCCGTGATGCGCCGCCGGGTCTCTTCCTCCGCCTGGGCACGCTTACGCTTCCGGTACCGTCTCGTGGATTCGCCGGGTGTCATATTTTCACTGTACACCATGTGTGCCCAAGTTGACAAGTCGCCGACCCGAGCGTATGGTCCGTTATTGGCTGAACATCATGTCTAGTGAAAATGACGGTCCGGATCCTGCCCCCAGGTCTGACTGGCTCGGTAATCGAGTGGGGCCGGCGCTCATCCTCAGGAAAGGAAGGTCAGCATGGGTCCCAGACGTATCGCGACTTCGGTCGCGCTCGTCCTTTCGGTCCCCGCCCTCGCGGCGCTCTCCGGTCCGGGCACGCGGACCACGCCACGCTCGTGCGCCACCGTGCTGGAGTCGCAGGTGTGCACGTGGGCGGTGATGCAGGGGGACAGGGCCGTGGAGCTGAACGCCACAGTCCCCCTGGCGCTGATCGAGGCGGTCCCGTCCGACGCCGAGATGGTATGGCCCCCCAAGGAGCTGGCGACGGTGGCGCTGCCGGCCGAAGCACGCGAGGCGCTCGGGATCGATCACATGGGGATCAACTGGGAAGCGCACGGCCATCCCCCCACCCACTTCATGACGCCCCAC
>Ga0307423_1000474_pt1 | contig 27030 bp, 22 predicted proteins | sample SalMarWE160310MG_FD_202154 | JGI IMG/M metagenome (GOLD analysis project Ga0307423, IMG submission 202154) | Salt marsh sediment microbial communities from the Plum Island Ecosystem LTER, Massachusetts, United States - WE1603-10 | ecosystem: Environmental > Aquatic > Marine > Intertidal zone >... | reverse complement strand
CGTTGCTTCCCTCAAGGCAGGTCACCACATAGAGTTTGGCATCAAATGCCCGGGCATGCTTTTTCCCAACCTCGACAGCTTCCTTAGACGCATTCGAACCATCATATCCCACAAGAATCCTGAACCGTTTTTTCTCTGCCTCGTTCATGGTTCCCTCCGATCACTTTTTACTGATTCCAAGAATGGTGACCCGTGGCGAGGCCATAGCCCATTTAGATGGACTTGGAAACGACCCCTGGTTGGTGCCGGAAATAACTTTCAAGAGTCAAGACTGATGAACTCGTAAAAAGTCGGAAAATCGACTTTTCCGTCATACCGGCCCCGCATCAAGTGCGGGATAAACTGCAGCCGGTATCCAGTAAAATCAATAAGTTAAAACCCACCTGGACCCCGGTTTTCACCGGGGTGACGACTTTTTGCGAGACCATCAAAATTTCTAATGTTCTAAACCTGTTTTGAATTTCGGTCATTTGATATTGGAATTTGTTTAGGGTTTAGATATTGGAATTTGGAATTCTTAATGCCGTCGTCATCGGGTCGCAGCCGCATTGAGGCTTATACAATTGTTCCTGGAGCACAAGGCTAGTTCATAAGCCGGCCCCATATCGCCAGCGCCTCTTGATAAGTGACGACTTCACCGCCGAAACCCCTGGCAAACTTTTCAGCGTCCCCTCGCCGCCTGAAAGCAATAAACCCCGGCGACATGTCGGTTATTACGCTGCTTTTATAGACATAGAAACCCGCCTCAGCATCGAACGGCCGGTTGCTGAGAAGATCTGTTGCTGTGGCCGATTTCCATTTCTCTTTAAACCTGAGATGCAACGTGAGACCGCATTGCACCCCACAGGTCACATGGGTTTGGCCGTCGGTCGTTGTCACGACATACCGGGAATGAGGGTACTTGGCAACATCCATCCCGCATACCAGGCACCGTTGGGGATCATTCCCCCAGGCTGAAAGGCTGCAGGCCCAGAGCGCCAACCCCAAGAACGCCGCCAGAAGCCTTCTGCATCGAAAACGTTTCATAGAATTAGCCATCCTCTGCCTGCGGATAAATCACTCAAGTTCCCACCCCTTTGATATCGCAAAACCCATTCGAGCAATTCATCACGATCCCTGTTGGGGCCTTTGGGTCCAGATATAGATCGCAATGGCATGAAGTTCATCTTCAGGAATTTTACCCTCGTACCCCGGCATCTTAGAGGTTCCATCCATGATCGTTTCCTTGATTTTCACCCGGCTATCCATTCGGTTGGCAAACGCCTGGGTGTTCCAACCAGGGGCTGCCCCACCGGTTCCCCCTTCTCCATGACACGAATAGCATCCATGTTTTCCCGCCATCTCCCGGCCCATGGCCGCCATCTTGACCACCTTCTTTTTGATCAATGCCATGTCTTCTCCCCGGCCTTCCAAAGCCTGTTTGAGGGCATCGTCAAGGGTGCCGATGGTTCCGCCATGCTCCTTCTGATATCTGTTGGCGACATCGACAGAAGCAAAAGCGAGCTTGCTCACCGGCGTCATCGTGCCCGGCAGGTCGCTGCCGATCAGGAAGTGGGCCTTGCGAGCATCAATGAGTTTCTCTGTATCGTAATCCACGACCTCCCAGCGGTCGATATCAGCCGCCCTCTCCTGATAGGCCACCGAGGCACAGTGGATACTGCAGTACCCGGTTTTCGTTCCGTCAGAGAAGGTGAGCCAATGGCTTGTCTTCCAGAACATTTTCAGATTCATACTACAAAGGGGGCACCATTTTTGCTCATCAGCCTGCACCGCCGCAACACAGCATAAACCCAACGCCGCAACCAGAGTCCACATCACCATCCTCTTTCTCATCGTACTCATAACCTCCTTTTTTTCTTTTATAGTGGTTCTCATAAAAACGTTCCGAATGGCTTGAACCGCGGGGCGCTCGTACACTTTTGGCCCAACACCTCGCACGTAACCGTGCCAACCAAGTCAGACCTGATACATCCGTTTTGCTTGTTCCAGCCTCTTGACACATTCCTCCAGGTCCAAGGCTTCCAATTTCTCCTTTGTGGGCCAGCTCGTGTCTTTGTCCCACTCACGGAGGCGATAGTACTCGTCGAGCATCTCATCCCAATCCGTTTGCTTGAGTGATTCGCCCTTTAACGGGCCGGATTTGATCGGTTCGACCATCAGCCTTTTCGGGGGATAATCATCTTTTCTTGTAAACCCGGCGTGATAGACGTTAAACATCTTTTCCACATTGTGAATTCTCTCCCCCGTCCTCATCAAGTCAGATTCCGACGTTCCTATGCCGGTCGCCAGGGCGTAAAATTCTGCCAGTTCTCTCGGCGAGATACCCTCCGGCGATGTCCAGTTACCGGTAAAGAAACAAACACCGAGTGAGTTGAGAAGCGCGTGAATGCACTCAAAATGCGTGACGACTTTGGGTTTGCCGGCGTAGGCTCGGCTTTCTCCGGCCGTCTTAACCCCAAAAAGTCTTTGACTCTCTTCCGGCGCGTATCTTCTGCTTTCCGTGGCCGGCGCCCCCCGGGTATGAGCCCCGCCCCTTGCGGATGCCACCACACCCAGAGCCCAGCCCTTCATCGATCGGATGCCTTCAATAAGGTCCTGGCCCTTCAGGTGAAACACATATTTCTCCGATCCGTTTTCCACGATCTGCGAGGCCCTCAAGGAACCCTCGGCCAGGATATTCCCAAATCCCTCCCTGTAGGCAATCTTATGCAGCAGGTCGATGATGACCCCATGGTCGCCCCAATTCAGTTCGAGACCCCCTGTATCTTCCCTCGAAAGAACGCCGTTCTGGAAACAGTCAATGGCCCAGGCAATCACACTTGAGGCATTGTCAATGTCCAGCCCGAGCTGGCCACACGCCTCCTGGGCTTTCAGAATGGCACCGGCATCGTCTACAGCCAGCTTCCCGCCAAAATCCCATACACAATTGGCTTCAACCTTGCGGCACGTCGTTCCCCTGTAGGGGCCTCGATCAATGAAATAGACGTGACCACAGGGCGACGGGCAAGCTGAGCACGCATGGCGGTCTACTTCATAAATGTTGTGAAAGACTTCATGGGATATCTTTTGAAAATTCTCACGAGGGATGTAGTCATCATCATAATTTTTATAAGATATGGCTGATAACTCATTGTACAGCGGGGATGCGGACAAGGTGCCGAATTTTCTCCTGGCCCTGGTTCCCTCCAGTCCGCGGAGCCTCTCGGAGACTCCTTCAACCAGCGCCATGAACGCTTGCGGATGTTTGACTCGAATTGCGCCGGTCCCCTTCACGGCAATCGCTTTAAGATTCTTCGACCCCATGACGGCCCCCAACCCGCACCGCCCAACGGCCCGGGAGCCACTGACGAGGATGCAGGCCGGCCTGGCCATGTTTTCTCCCGCCGGCCCTATGCACAGGATCTCGACGTAATTTTCCCCCAGGTCCTCCTTGATCAGCCTCGCCGTTTCCGCCGTGGGTTTTCCCCACACTCCCGCTGCGGGCCTGAAAGAAATCTTGTCGTCTTCGATCCACAAATATACGGGCTGTCTGGCTCTGCCCTGAATGACGATGTTGTCGTAGCCCGCGAACTTGAGTTCGGCGGCAAACCACCCACCCGCGTTTCCCGACCCGATGCCTCCCGTCAGCGCATTCTTGGAATCGACATTCAGCCTGGCCGCCCCTGGGACGAGGGTTCCCACAAGGGCACCGGCGCCGAAACATATCAGGTTGGCCGGCTCAAAAGGCGTCACCCATGGCCTCAATGCTTTAAAAAGAATCCACTGATTGATGCCCATACCCCCCAGGAATTTGGGGACGTAATTTGTCGTGGGTTCCTCATGAAAGCTCGATGTCGTCAGATCGACTCTCAGGATTTTTCCCGCATATCCATGCCCTGACGGAGTCATGCCGGCGCCCTTCCTCTCGTGAGCACCCCTTCAGGACAAAATCTCACACAGAGAGGAGAATCCTCCCCCCCGCAGAGGTCGCATACGGGGCCGAATCCACCCTTTTCATGGCATATCGTAATTCGGGGCGCTACGTCCTGCTCAAAAAAGGACGTGTTGACTCTGAGGCTGGCGTGCCTTCTGGAAAACTCGCCCACATGGTGAAAAGAACAGGCCATTTCACAGATGAGACACCGGGTGCACGCTTGCGGTTTGTCAATGACAATCAAGGGGCAGCTCTCTTGAAAGATACGGTTCCGCCGTCGCAACCTCCTTTCTCAGAAGTTCCCAGCGGGGCGATGGCGGCTGATTTTTCTGTCGATACAACGGCGTCGGGTCTTAAAACGATCAAAGCCCGTACCATCGAACAAACTCGTCGATCTTCCGTCTGACGGAACGATACTGATTGGCGGGGGCTTCCAAATCCGGATACCCCGTGGAGATGGCCAGGACAAGGCATATGGTTTCAGGGATCTCAAGTTCTGTGCGAATGGTCTCAGGATACGCCGTGGGCATGGCCTGAGGACAGGCGCCTAAACCTTCGGCTTCAAGACTCAGAAGCAGGCCGTGAACGAAAAGGCCTAAATCAAAAAGAGACCAAGAAGTGAGGGTTCTATCCATACCGATGAACATGGCACAGGGGGCGTCAAAAAATGTGAAGTTCCTCAGGTAGCCCTGGCGGATTTGGTCCTTATCTGCAGGGTCTATCCCAAGGGCCTCATGGCGTCTCGCCATGTGCTCCTTTGCTCGCCGGCCTAAGGCTTCAGGCCACGTTTCAACAAAAGGAAAATCCGGTTTCGTGGTGGCCCCTGAAGATGCCTGTTCCATCAGTCTTGCCGCCAGGATGTCTTTCTTCTCCCCGGCCACCACAAACACTTCCCATGGCTGGGTATTCTTATAGGAAGGGCTCCGATTGGCAGCCTTCAAAATCCTCCCCAGGACCGTTTTCTCCACCCCCTTTTGAAGAAAGGCCCGATAACTCTGCCGCCCTTCCAGGCATTGAAAAAATTCCATGACGACCCCCATTCGATGTTCATCAACCCGGGACTTTTGCAGTAAACCTCCCCGCAGTGATCCGGCGGGGGCGATCACCCGCCTCGCCCCCCTGAAATCCCCTCTATTTCACCCCGCCCAACTAACGGCGGGTAAACTTTGATGAACTCGTAAAAAGTCGGGAAATTGACTTTTCCGTCATACCGGCCCCGCATCAAGGGCGGGATAAACTGCAGCCGGTATCCGGTAAAATCAATAAGTTAAAATCCCTCTGGACCCCGGTTTTCACCGGGGTGACGACTTCTTGCGAGACCGTCAACTTTCAAAAGGGGAGAAATCAGTTGCGCCCCCTCAATCTCCCCCTTTTGTAAAGGGGGGGGGATTTCGACGGAATGACATTAACCCTACAATTGTTTATAAACGAAGCCGCACGGGGGTGTCCAGATTTTTGTTGAGCCGCCGGCCTTTGCGAGCCATGTGGGCCTTGTCCTCAACCCGAACCCGGCACTTGCAATCTCACGAGCCTGGGGTTAGGCTGGGAACCCGTCGGTTAAACCCGTCTCTCGAACCTCAAATTATTTTGGACACTGATCCATGGCATCCGTGGAGCGAACAGAACGCAAGATCATCTTCATGACCTGTTATGGCCACATTCTGTGTCACATTTATGTCCTGATCCTGGCCGGCGCATTATTACCCATTGCGGAAAGTTTTAATTTATCCATAACCAGCATCACGACCATAGGAACCCTGTGCTATTTGCTCTTTGGTGTCGGGTCACTCCCTTCCGGAATTCTTACCGCAAAGACCAATGCCAAGTTTGCCTTGAAGCTGTTCTTTGTCGGCAGTGCTTTCGCTTCACTGCTTACGGGTCTTTCAAGGTCGGCGGGCGCTTTCACCCTGGGCCTGGCCCTCATCGGTGCGTTCGGGAGTCTGTATCACGTCTCTGGACTAACATTGATTTCGCAAGGGATTCGAAGGCAAGGCAAAATCCTCGGTATTCATGGCATTGCAGGAAGTGCGGGCATTGCACTGGCACCGATGATCACGGGCGTTATTACCTCCGCCCTCGGCTGGGAAAAGGTCTACCTGATCATGTCCATCGCCGGAGGCATCGGTTTTCTGTTTCTGGCTCTCGATCAAGACATACCCGAAGCCCAAGCTGTTGCTCACCATGAGAATGAGCCGGCAAACAGCACCCGTTCCCCCCTGCTTTTCTTTCTCTTGGCCCTTGTTCCCATGGGAATCAACGGGTTTGTCTATCGTGGTTTTTTAACCATGTTTCCGACCTATGTCTCCCAAGAAATCACCCTCATGAACACATCTTCCGTCTTGTCCGGAGGGATCATTTCCTCCGGCATCTTATCGGTGGGCATGATCGGTCAATACCTGGGCGGATATTTGTCGGACAAAGTAAAAATGACCAGGTTATATTTATTGACCATGTCGGTGACCCTGCCCTTCTTGGTTCTCATGGGATTTACGGGCGGTTATTTGTTGATCGCGGCATCGGTCGTTTTCACCTTTTTCCATTTTTCCACCCAGCCCCTGGAAAATCATATCGTATCGGCTTATATGCCGCCCCGGATGGTAAGCTCCGCCTATGGCGTAAAGTTTATCGTGGGCTTTGGCCTGGGATCCTTTGCCGCCGCTTTTTCAGGATATACCGCTGACCACCTTGGTATGCTCTATGTGTTTCCGGCCCTGGGTGTGGCTGTGCTCATCTCCATCCTCCCTGTATCGGCACTTGCCTGGCTGGACCGTTAGCGCCGGACGCTCTTGAACTATTGGCCCCAACATGTTCACGTAACCGAACATTGACAAGGTCGTCAAAAGTCAAAAAAATCCCCCCTTCTGTCATTCCGGCCCCGCATCGAGTGCGGGATAAACTGCAGCCGGAATCCAGTCTTTTCAAGATCTTACAAATCCCCTGGACCCCGGTTTTCACCGGGGTGACGACTTTTTACGATGCCGTCAACATTATGATGAGAACCACTCCATTACCCTTGAAAAGCAAGAGAGTTCACTGTATTTTGCATGGGTGCATATGACCGGCACGCTGTCTGTTTTGCTGAAGTCACCCAACGGGAATCCATAGCCGGTCTGAGGGTGGCCAGGAGGGAAGGAAACGTCCGACCATGACACAAGGGATCGAACTTATAGACCGGGCGGAAAGGTTCAAAGACAGGACAGCCGTTCTGTCCGCGGAAGGAGAATACACCTATGGCCATCTTCTGCGTGATTCCGCAGGGGTGGCGCGGGGCCTGTTGGCCTGTGTCCCTGAGGGAGCGCATGATCTGGCCGAAGCCCGGGTCGCCTACCTGACGCCCAGAAGTTACAGCTATGTGGCCATCCAGTGGGGGATCTGGAGGGCCGGAGGCATTGCCGTTCCCCTCTGTGAATCCCATCCGGCTCCTGAACTGGCTTACGTTCTGGAAGATTCCGGGGTCTCGATTGTTATTGCCCATCCGGACTTCGAAGAGCCTCTTCGGAAGCTGGCCGGGGAGCGGGGCCTTCACTTCTTCCTAACAGCCGATCTGCTGCCTGGCCGGGACGTTGCGTCTCGGAAATCCGCCGGCGAAGTCCCGGCCCTGCCTGAACTGGCCGGATCGAGGCGCGCCATGATTGTCTACACGAGTGGAACCACCAGTCGCCCCAAAGGCGTGGTCAGCACTCACGATCACATCAACGCCCAGATCCGGACTCTGGTCACAGCGTGGGAATGGAGCGACGGGGACCACATCCTGCTTGTGCTGCCCTTGCATCACGTTCACGGTATCATCAATGTTCTGAGCTGCGCCTTATGGGCGGGAGCCGTCTGTGAAATGCTCCCCAGATTCAACGTGGACCAGGTGTGGAAATGCATTGGGGAGGGCAGAGCCAATCTGTTCATGGCGGTACCCACCATATATGCGAAGCTGATCGCGGCCTATGACGGGTATCCTTCGGAACAAAAAGAGTCTCTGCGCCAGGCGTGTTCGCGTTTTCGCCTTATGGTCTCCGGATCAGCCGCATTGCCGGTCCAGACATTGGAGACGTGGCGCCAAATCAGCGGACACGTGCTCCTGGAACGTTACGGGATGACCGAAATGGGGATGGCCCTCAGCAACCCCCTTCATGGAAAAAGACGGCCCGGATATGTGGGAACCCCATTGCCTGCCGTGGAGATTCAAATCGTCGACGAGAACGGCCAACCGGTCTCCGAGGGAATCCAGGGTGAAATCTGGGTGCGAGGACCCAATGTCTTCAACGAGTACTGGAATAAGCCTGAGGCCACTCGGGAGGCCTTCCGGGACGGCTGGTTCCGCACGGGCGATGTGGCGGTACTGGACGGGGGAAGCTATAGAATCGTGGGGCGCGAAAGCGTGGATATTATCAAGTCCGGGGGGTATAAGATCTCGGCCCTGGAAGTGGAAGCGGCTCTTCGGGATCATCCTGCGATTAAAGAGTGCGCGGTCGTAGGCGTTGAGGACCCTGAATGGGGCGAGCGCGTCTCGGCTGCAACCGTATTGCGGGAAGGCTCAAACTTAACCCTTGAAAACCTCCGCGCATGGGCCAAGAACATCATGGCCGCCTACAAAGTCCCATCCCGGCTGCTGGTCCTGCCCGAGTTGCCTCGTAACGCTCTGGGAAAAGTGACCAAGCCGGCGTTGAAGCGGATGTTCTGACATGCCGAACACGAATGAAGCTCCCCGCCGCCCCGCCAAGACGGGATCTCCGCCACACCAACGGCGGACAAGTCCGCTGCGCTCCGACAAGCGGACGGGGTATTATATGGCAATTACCCCTTTCATAAGCCCGGAACCAAAGACAAAAGAGATTTATCACGAAAACACGAAATCTTTTGTTTTTTCGTGATTTCAACCTTTCGTGTCTTCGTGATTATGTTTTTATGATTTCTTACAAAAACGGCGCGCGCTCAAGAGTACTTTAAGTCCGCTGCGCTCCGACAAGCGGACGGGGTATTGAAATGGCTTCGTGGTGTTTTGAAAGGGAAGAAAAATGCTGAAAACCATCGAATGGAAAAACAACCAGGTCGTGATGATTGACCAGCGAAAACTCCCCCTGCAGGAAAAGTATGTCGTCTGCAAGGACTACCGCTCGGTCATCCGGGCGATCAAGGATCTTGCCATTCGGGGGGCCCCGGCCATTGGTGTGGCCGCCGCCATGGGCATTGCCCTGGGTGCGCTGAAGATTCGCACCCGGGACATGGACCCGTTCAGGGACAGGCTTGATACGATCTGCAAGGAGATGATCGCTGCACGGCCCACGGCCGTCAACCTCGCCTGGGCAGTGGAACGTATGAAACGGGTCGCCAGTGCGGCAAGCCACGAGGGGGTGGAAGCCGTGAAATCCCGGCTGGTCCGCGAAGCCCGGGATATGCTGGACGAAGACGTGGCGATCAACCGGGCCATGGGTCGCCACGGCCAGCGGCTGCTCAAAGATGGAACCCGCGTCCTGACCCACTGCAACGCGGGGGCTCTCGCCACGGGTGGCTACGGGACGGCGCTGGGCGTTGTCCGTGGAGCTGTGGAGGCGGGAAAGCGCATCGAAGTCCTTGCCGATGAGACCCGCCCGTTCCTGCAGGGGGCCCGCCTGACCGCCTGGGAACTGAGCGTCTCCAGGATCCCGGTCACGGTCATTACCGATAGCTCGGCCGGCTACTTCATGCAGCAAGGAAAGGTGGATGCTGTCATTGTGGGAGCCGACCGAATTGCCGCCAACGGGGATGTGGCTAACAAGATCGGCACTTACATGGTTGCGGTTCTTGCCAAAACCCACAAAATTCCCTTTTATGTGGCTGCGCCGCTCTCGACCATTGACATCTCGCTCGGGAGCGGAAAGGAGATCCCCATTGAAGCGCGGGACGAAGAAGAGGTCACCAGCTTTCAGGGCCGGCGAATCTCTCCCCGGGGCGTCCCCGCGGAAAACCCGGCCTTTGATGTAACACCACACCGTTATGTGTCTGCCATCATCACTGAAAAAGGCATCATCACCCCGCCCTTTAAGGCCAAGATACGTCGGCTTTTGTCTTAGCCCTGAAGTTTTGCACCCCTCTGGGCCCCGGTTTTCACCGGGGTGACGACTTTTTGCAGGACCGTCTATAGCGGTTCTCATCAATACGTTCCGATTGGCAGGAGCCGCGGGGCGGCAGAGGGATTCGGTGAACCCAGGCCAACAGCCATTTCCTGTAGCACCCCCCGCAAGGCTACTGAAGGCATTGTGGGCCGAAGTGAAGCGAGTCCCTTGCCGCCGGACGCTATTCCAGCCTTGGCCCAACACCTCTTTCGTAACAGAACATTATATGGATAATCAGTCACGCCATCGTGCAAACTCATGCCTGACGGCTCGTACAAGAAAGACCAGGAAACATATATAAAATTAAGGAGATAGCATGCCTCTGGTTTTTCCTTGATATCATGACGATTAAAGAGGCAAGCTGTTCTTTCTTAACGATCCGTAATGCATTCAGACCCCGCCCATGGCGGGACGCGATGACGTCACTGATCATCTATCGCGCTAACTTCTTGGCTTGAGCAAAAGAATACTCCGACTGCTCAAATAGTTGACAGCGGCCAGTGGGTTCGCTGATCGCGGCCTACGGCCATGTCCTGCAACGATCTATGCATACCCGCTAAAGGCATCGGAGGCCGCGAGTCCTCACCAGCCTCTGGCCTTAAGCTAAAACAGACAATCCCTTAAGTCGCCCGGCACCCCCACAAGTTGTTATTTTTTTTCTTGACAGGCACAATATATTGTGGTTTAGAGACTGCTTGTCTACTACATAGGTGTTGTTGCCCTGATCGGTCTATGCATGGGGGGAAGCTCGATCGGGAGCCGGTTTGTCACTTAACTGTTCACAGGAAAGGAAAAATATGGGCAACCTTCTGGAATTCTCCCAAGCCGATCGCGGCGCCGAGCATGGCCGAACCAGCACCGATGGGCGGATCTTTGAAACCACAGACATGGCCCTGTTTGTCCGGACATCCGACGAGGCCATCGACCAGTGGAATCGACAGAAGATTGTTGATGCCATGGTTCGAGAGGCTCTCGTTGACAGGGACACGGCTGAAATGATCAGTCTGGAGGTGCAGGAGATGGTCCTGGCTTCGGGCATCTCCATGGTCACGTCCCCCCTCATCCGGGAGCTGGTCGATGCGAAGCTCATTGAGCACGGCCTTGAGCACGCTCGCAAGATGCACACCCGTCTCGGCGTCCCTCTGTACGACGTTGAGCAGATGATCATGCATCCCAACAAGGAAAACGCCAACGTCCCCCATGGCCCGGAAGCGACCAATCTGACCCTGGCTGAAAGCATCAAGAAAGAGTATGCCATTCTGAGTGTATTTTCTCCTGACGTGGGAGACGCTCATATGCACGGCACCATTCACCTCCATGATCTGGGCTTCATTGACCGGCCTTACTGCTCAGGACAATCCCTTGAATATCTAAAGAAATTCGGGCTCAACCTGCCCAATTCCCTGGCCATGGCAAAGCCCGCCAAACACCCGGAAGTCTTGCTGGCCCACATGGTCAAGTTTGCAGCGGCCTTACAGAGCAATTTCGCCGGTGCCATCGGCTGGGACGCGGTGAATCTCTTTTTCGCCCCGTACTTGGAAGGACTTGACGATCTTGCCGTGAAGCAACTCGCCCAGATGCTCATCTTTGAATTCTCTCAGCAGGCTGTTGCACGTGGGGGCCAGGCGATCTTTACGGACATCAACCTCTACTGGGAGGTCCCCAAACACTTTGAAGATGTTCCCGCCATCGGGCCGGGAGGCGTGTATACAGGGAAGACCTATGCCGAATATGAAGGCGAAGCGCAGCGCTTTGTATGGAAACTTTTCGAAGTATTTAAGGAGGGCGACGGAGCGGGCAGACCTTTCTTCTTTCCAAAACCTCTCGTCCACATCACGGAGAAATTCTTCAAAACACCCGGCCACGAAGCCTTTTTGAATCACATATGCGACGTGGCCTCTGACAAGGGAAACACCTACTTTGTCTTTGACCGGGGAGAGACGGCGAAGATCTCCGAATGCTGCCGCCTGAGCTTCAAGCTGGAACGTTCCGATTTGGAAGACGCTAAAGAACCTTGGAAGATGCGCTATTCGGCCCTTCAGAACGTCACGTTGAATCTGCCCAGGCTTGCCTATGAGGCACAGGGAGACGATACCCGGCTCTTTGCCAAAATAGGCGAGCTGGTTGATTTGGCCGCCAAGGCCCACCAGCAGAAAAGGGACTTCCTCAGACGCCTTCTTTCACACAAGACCTCGGGCCCTTTGAGCCTCCTGAATATGGCCCTGGATGGAACCCCCTATCTGAGAATGCACCGGTGCACCTATCTGATCGGCATGGTCGGGCTCAATGAGCTCATTGAGTATCACACAGGGGAGGAGATGCACGAATCTGTCCAGGCCATGAAGCTGGGTCTGAAAATCATCGCCCACATGAAACTTCTCGCGGAGCGATACAGCCGCAAGTATGGCATGCGCTTCGTGCTAGAGCAAACGCCGGCGGAGAGCACGGCCTACCGTTTTGCAAAGCTTGACCTGAAGCATTTTCCTGACGAATCACCCCGGGTGGTGAAAGGAGATCAAGACAGAGGCGAAGTCTACTACACGAACTCGACCCTGTTTAATGTCGGTGCGCCCATGAACCCGGTCGAGAGGGTCATGCTTGAAGGCCGATTTCATCCCCTCATCGAGGCCGGCGCGCTGACCCATGTCTGGCTCGGCGAGGCAAGGCCGTCTGCGGAATCACTGGCCAATTTCGTGGTTAAGACCTTCAAGCAGAGCAAGAATGACCAGGTCGCCTTCTCTCCGGAATTCACCAGCTGCAAGCTGTGCGGCAAGATGGAGCGCGGGCTTCACGAAACGTGCTCCTGGTGCGGAAGCCCGGAGGTAGATGGTATTACCCGGATTACAGGCTATTTCACGCGGATTGCAAGCTGGAACAAGGGAAAACTCGGAGAACTCAAGGATCGATATCGGAATCAGGGATATTTCGCCGGTGACCAACGTGGGAGAGAGTCATGACGCTGTTTACGAAAAGTCTTTGCAGTGCTTGTCAGGGGATTAAGAAGGAGTTCGACCTGAAGGCCCTGGGCATTGAAGTGGAAGAACTCGGACCTGAAAATCCGGGAGCCCTCGCTCATCTGGCCTGGCATGAACTGGTGGAGACGGCTGAAAAGAGTCTTCCCATTCTGGTGCTGGATGATTCCTCGGCCCTTTCGAACGTCGACCAGATTCGGGGCTTTCTCTGGAAGGTGGTTACCACCCATTAGCCACCGATCCAACCGGCGGCACCCGTTGGGTTCCGCTTCTAACCAAATACCGTTCTGCTGAATAAACGCCCGAAGCACACCTTGCACAGGGGGCACGGAGACTTGATCTGGATGGCCAACTAAGGTATCCAGATCAAGTCTCAAACTTTGAAAAAGGTCCCTTTCTGCCCAATCTCGGCGTCGGGCTCCGGTTTTAATCCTCGAAATACTCTCAGTATTCCTGTGGTTAAAATCCTCGCCCTCCTTGACCTTGAACAGAAATGAACCTTTTCAAGGATCTCATATGGAGGCGCCGTCACAGCGAAATCTTTTTACCATGACAACAACCACGCTTCCCCTGATCAAAGGATTCATCGAAACGTCTTTTCTGGACTGGCCCGGCCAGATCTGTGCGGTCGTCTTTTTGCCCTATTGTAACCTCCGGTGCCCCTATTGTCATAACCACCGGCTCGTCCTGAAGCCGGACACATTGGAAACCCTTTCTCTGGACCGCATTCTGGAACGTCTGACCGCTCTGGGCCGTTGGATCGACGGCCTTTGCGTCACAGGGGGAGAGCCCACGATACACCACGGGCTGCCGCTCCTGCTCAAGACAGTCCATGAAGCCGGTTTCAAAACAAAACTCGACACCAACGGCACCCAACCGGAAATCCTTGATTATCTGTTTGCCGAACGACTGGTGGATCATGTGGCCCTGGACGTCAAGGCCCCCCTGGATGACACGACTTATTCACGCTGCGCCGGCGTTTATATTCCGGTGGAGATCGTTCGCAAATCGATCGAAGTCATCCTAAAACGAGCCGTCCCCTCGACGTTCCGATGCACGGTCACCCCCTCCCTCCTTGCCGAAGAAGACGTTTATCGACTGGCCAGGGAGTTGAGGGCCCTGTGGTCTGAATATGTGGATGATCCTGCGGCGGCCCCAGCTTTGACGCTTCAAAACTTCAACCCGGCCGACCCCATGGAACCAGCCCTCAGAGATGTGAAGCCCCTCTCCCCTGAGGTCCTGACACGCTTGCAGACCGAAGTGAGCCGCATCCTCGGATGAAAAAAAACATCCTGTTTGCCGCCGTCACGGTTATTAGCGTCCTGGCCTTGTCCGAGATGCTCCTCAGGCTCACGCTATCTCCCCTTCCAGCCAGGCCCTTTGAATGGCCCCCTGCCGACATGACCAAGCATGGACTGATGGCCGATGAAACCCTGTTCTGGAAACTGAGGCCGGATTACGACGGCCGGTGGCGCTTGTTCAAACTGGCGTACACCCACGAGCTCGTGAGCCGGCAGACCATCGACTGGGAGGCCCGAAAGCGGCTGGTCGCCCCCACTTACGGAGGGGTCACATGGCAAGTCAATCATCGTGGTTTCCGGGGCCCCCTGATCCCCCCTGAAAAAAGGGAAGGCACGGTTCGGATTCTTTTCATAGGGAGTTCCATCACCTTTGGCTGGGGCGTTCGGGCCGAAGAGGCTTTCCCGGAGGCGGTGCGTCGTGAGCTTGAGAAAATCTATCCCGGCACCTCATTTGAAAGCCTGAATGCCGGCGTGCCCGGCTACGCCTCTTATCAGGGGATGCGCTATCTGGAAATCATCCTGCCACAGTATAAACCCGATGTGGTGGTGGCCGAGTTCGGTGTCAACGACGGCACGCTGGCGACGGGCCGGGAAGACAAGGCATGGCAACCGGACCTCTTGAATGAGATTCGTCTCCGGTTGAAAAACACCGGATGGGCGAGGCTGGTTCTCCGGGTGTTCCCTCCCCGGGAGGCGCACGCTCCCATTGAAGATGTGAAGCAAACCTATGACGAAGCCCAAAGGAGTTTCTATCGCATCAGCATGACAGGAACTCGAACCCGGGTGTCCCCTGCCGATTTTGAGGCAAACCTCCATAGGATGGCCGACCTGTGTCGAAAACACGGTGCCCGCTTTGTGACTTACATGCCGTGCCTGTATAACGAGTATGGCGAGGCTGAGCTTATCGCCTCGGTCGATTTTGGCGGCCCGGAAGTCCTGTCGGTCGATGAGATCCTGTCCGCCTACCCGCAAGATGAACTTCAGACTTTTTTTCTCCCCTTTGACGAGGCCCACCTGTCTCTCAAAGGACACAGAATCGTTGCGGGCGGCCTGGTGCGCTTTTTCCGGGCTCACATCGAAGAGGTCTTCACCAGGACGACGCTTCAAGAAAAGGTTAAGTAAATAATTAGCGTTCACCAAACGGGGCCAACCCCAAAAAATCCTTGACAAACAGGTGGATGCCCGATAAACAGTGTCACTTAAAATTAGGTGTGTTGCCCCAGCAGAGGCCTGGGGGGTAAATTTTGAAAGAAAAGGAGGTGGTAAGGACTTTTCATTGCACCAAATTCACAGGAGGAAAACCCATTAAAACCAATTCACAGGAGGAAAACCCATGAAGAAATTGTCAGTTGTGGCATTGGCTGTAGTCGCCGTCATGCTCTTTGCAATACCGGCTATGGCCGTGGACGTTGACCTCACGGGGCAGTATCGGGCCCGTGGATACTTTATGGACAACATGTCGCTGAACGATAAATGCGATGCCCCCAATGCGTACTATGACCAGCGGTTCAGACTGCAGACCGTGTTCAAGGTCCATGAAAACCTGAGTGTGACCACGCGTTGGGACGCCTTTGACAACGTGGTCTGGGGCACGACAGATATCTTTGCCGGCTCCGACGACAGCATGCAGTGGGACCGGGCCTATCTGACGGCCAAGTTTCCCTGGTTCGTGCTGGATGTGGGTCGCATGGGCGCCGGTGTCTGGGGCACCATGTTTGCGGATTATGCGTACAACGTAGAGCGTATCAAGGTGACCTCAAAGGTCGATAACGTGGTCTTTGGCGGGATCATCCAGAAGCTCGCCGAAGGCGACGGCGGACCCCCCTCTCCCTTCGGCCCTGCCGGATTGCTGGCGGCGGTGGGCGAAGGCGGTGTGGATGAATGCATTGACTGCGGTGAAGGACCGAGCGATCAAGACCGGGATGTCTACTTCCTCTTCTTTGTGTACAAGGGCGAAGGCTGGGACGGCGGTCTGCTTTACGGGTACGACCGGAACCGGAGCAACGCGAACGTGGCCATCGACGAACACGGCTTTCTGCCGTACATCAAGGGCAAGTTCGGGCCCGTGCGGGTCGAGGCGGAAGCCTGGTGGCAGTTTGGCAATGCGGACGTAAAATATGGCGAGGATTATGATATCGATTCCTGGGCCTACTATGCCCAGGTCGGCGGCGACGCAGGACCTGTGTCTATCGATGTGGGATATGCCCACACCGACGGCCAGGACAAGCTCAAGGACGCGGGTGACGACCGCACGGCTTTTGTACGGGCCGGTGGCCGCGATTGGCAGCCGCTTTTGATTCTGACCGGCTACTACATGGATGCGAACCTGGGCTGCGTCGGCAACCTGAACATGAAAAATGCCAGCGGTAACCCCTGGGGCTACGACCTCCTCTACGGAACGGTTGCGTTCTCACCGGTGGAAGATGTCACCCTCAGCACCATCCTCGCCAAGGGCTGGGCGGACGAAACCGGCTATCTCGAGCAAGCCTTTGGGATCAATAACCTTGACGATGACTTCGGATGGGAGTGGGACATCGGCCTGAAGTGGCAGATCATGGACAACCTGGTATACGATGCCAAGGCTGGCGTTCTTTTCCCGGGTGACTTCTGGGAGTACAGCTGTGATAGCAGAGACCTGAGCAATGAGTACTCCGTCCTGCACGCATTGACCGTAACTTTCTAGTTTAAGCACTTAACCGATTGGCAAAAACCCTGGATGGCTTCGGCCATCCAGGGTTTTTTTTCGAGCAATGAAGCTCCCCGCCGAAAGCGGGTGGGGTGTCGCAGGAACAAGGAGAAAAGGAATCTATCACGAAAGCACGAAATTACGAAGACACGAAATACTTTGTATTTTTTCGTGCTTTCAGCTTTTGCGGCATTCGCCTTGAAAAGAGACGTGTTTTCGTGATTGCGTTCCTAACACTGCTGCCAAAATGAGCTGAGCACGAATTGAGAAAATGCCGTAACCCCGGCACCCCGCTAAAACGGGATCTTCGGCAAACAGCGGGGCATTAAAAAGGTAATCAAAGGCTCGGGGGCATGTCCGATAAACCCAAGATTATCATCATCTCAGGACCCACCGGCGTGGGCAAAACCCGTGTGGCCCTGGCTTTGGCCCAACCCCTGGGGGGTGAAATCATCAGCGCCGATGCCATGCAGGTTTACCGATCCATGGACATCGGAACGGCCAAACCCACCAAGGAAGAGCTGGCCCGTGTGCGCCATCATCTCATCGACGTGGTGGCACCGGATGAGCCCTTTAGTGCGGCCACCTTCAGGGTCATGGCCGATGCCGCGATCCGGGACCTTCAGGAAAAAGGGCGACCGATCTTTGTGGTGGGCGGCACCGGCCTCTACATCAAAACCCTGATCGGGGGCCTCTTTCCGGCCCCTCCACGAGATGAGAGAATTCGGAAAAACCTGCAAGCCGAGGCACAGACCTCTGGAACCGAGGGCCTCTTCGCCCGGCTCCAAAGGGTCGATCCGGCGGCAGCGGCAAAAATCCATCCCAACGATACGTACCGGATCATCCGGGCCCTTGAAGTTCACCAGGTCACGGGGCAACCGATTTCCGAGCTTCAAGAGAATCACCGTTTTCGGGACAATCGTTACAGGACGCTTTGGATCGGGTTGACTCTGGATCGAAAGATCCTATATGATCGAATCGACCGGCGGGTTGACCTCATGCTCTCGTCAGGATTGTTGGAAGAGGTCAAATGGCTCCTCGGACAGGGCTATGCATCAAGCCTTAAATCCATGCGATCGATCGGATACCGGCATATGACGGATTATCTTGAAGAAGGTATTCCCTGGGACGAAACCGTCCGCCTCTTCAAGCGTGACACGCGCCGGTATGGCAAGCGGCAATGGACATGGTTTCGCGCTTACGGCGAAATCGAGTGGAAGCGGCCTGAAGACCTGGATCTCATGGCGAGAGACGTGGATCGATTCCTGAAGCAATCATGATGAGGCCTTAAGAAGTCCAACCTTCGTCACTCCGGTGAAAACCGGAGTCCAGAACATATTAAAAATACTGGATGCCCCCGCATCGCGATGCGGGACGGGCTCCTCAAGTCCGGCATGACAAATGGTGACTTTTTACGAAGCCGTCAATAATCACCTTGCGAGATTTTACATGACCAGCGTTTTCAAAGAAAGACTGCGGCGCCTCCTTGGACTTTTTTCGAGAGAAGATCGCCTCCTGATCCTCATCAACCCCGACCCGGATGCCATGGCCGCCGCCCTGGCCCTCAAGCGCCTTTTGTGGCGAAAGGTCTTTTCGACCACCATCGCCGGCGTGGAAAAGATCACGCGGCCTGATAACCTGGCCATGGTGCGGTTGCTCAAGCTCGATCTCATCCCGGTCAAAGAGGTTGACCGAAGCCAGTTTACGCGATTTGCCCTCCTCGACTCACAGCCGAACCATCACCAGGCCTTCCAGGGCATCGATTATGACGTCATTATCGACCACCATCCCGAGACGGGCGCCACGGCCCGATTTTCAGACATACGTCCCCAGTTCGGAGCCACGTCCACCATTATGACCGAGTACCTCCGGGCGGCCAAAATCAAGCCGTCCGCCAAGCTCGCCACAGGGCTTTTTTACGGCATCAAGACGGACACCATGAACTTTCAGCGTAAAGCCCTGATAGACGATGTGGACGCCTTCCAGTTTCTTTTTCATTACGTGAATGTCCACTTGGCCCAAAGGATCGAGCAGGCGGAGATGACGATCGATTTTTTGAAATACTACCGAATCGCCCTGGAACAGATGCGCCGTCGAAGGCACCGTATCTACGCCCATCTCGGTCCCGTCAGGAACACGGATGTTTGCGTCTCCATTGCGGATTTCTTTATGAAAATTCACGACACGGCATGGTCCATCGTCTCAGCCATTTATCAGGGGCGCCTGGTCATCATTGTGAGAACCGATGGGATTCGAAAGGACGGCGGCAAGCTTTTGGCTGAAAAATTCGGTCCGATAGGCAGTGCGGGGGGCCACAAAGCCGCCGCGCGGGCTGAAATTCCCGTGGAAAACCTCAAGGCTCAGGTGGATTATATGGACAGCAAGGCTGTCTCCCGGTGGATAACCAGGAGACTGAACCTGGGATAGTGTCCAGTATCGGAAATACTTGATAAAGATCAAGCCAAGCTTGACCCGGCACCGTGGCTTGGCAGAAGGTGAAATCCTAAGCACCAAATGCTAAATTCTAAACAATATCAAAACTCATAATCTCTAATGTTCTAAATGGGTTTTGGAGTTCGATCATTTGAAATTAGAATTTGTTTGCGGCGAACGCCTTATGACGAGGCGGGTTTAGATATTGGGATTTGCGCCTGACGGCTTGAAACGAGAAGGATTTTTGATGCCGTCTTCACCGGGGCTATGTCATATTCAGAATTCGGATGCCTTGCATCTGTAGGTTATCCGACAGCCTCCACAACTGGGCTTGCGGAAAACGCCCTCTAGCGGTTCAGCAAGTCCCGAATGGCTAGCAATTCAGCCTTGACCTCCTCCAGTGTGATGGACTCAACGCGGTCGGCTTCCGGCTTGCCCGCTTTGTGATATTCTTGCAGATACTTCTTTGCTCCGGCAATGGTGTACTTTTTCTGGTAAAGCAAGTCCTTGATCTGAAGGACGATCTCGATATCGGCCTTTTTGTACAGACGCTGGCCGGAACGGGATCTGGCAGGCCTGATCTTAGGAAACTCAGTCTCCCAGTATCGCAACACGTAGGACTCAATGCCCGTCAAGGCACTGACCTCACCGATCCTAAAATACCGCTTTTCCGGTATCTCGGTCTCTGTGAGCTCCATTGACTCGCTCCTTAAGCTTGCGGCTCACTTTGAAGGTGACAACTTTCCGCTCGGGTAATGTCATGGTCTCCCCGGTCTTGGGATTCCTCCCTTTGCGGGCTCTTTTTTGATGCACAGAAAACTTCCCAAACCCCGAAATCATCACCGAATCTCCCCCAACCAAGGTGGATTTCATGATTTCAAGAGCCTTGTCAACAATCTGAGCTGTCTCCCGCTTGGGAAATCCGACCGTGGCCTGGATGTCCTCCACAATATCTTTCTTGTTCATCGCCTATCCCGATCCACCGGCTGGTAACTGGGCATTGAATTGTGAAAGCGTCTGGCGAATCACCCGCTCGTGGATGGCGTTCACCTCGGCGTCCGTGAGACTCCTCTCTGAAGATCGGTAAGTAAATCTCAATGCCATGCTCTTTTTCCCCTGAGGAATCGGAGCCCCCTTATAAACATCGAATATTTCGACCTTCTCAATCAGCGATTGACCCAACCCCTTCACGAAGTCCAGTACGATCCGGGCTGCCACCCGATCATCCACAATCATGGCCAAATCCCGCATAGTTGCGGGGAACCTAGGAAGCGCTTTCACACGCATTTCCTCTTGGACGTGTGCAATAAGCCGATCAAAGTTGAGTTCAAAGATAAAAGCTGACTGCTTCAGCTCAAAGTTTTCCAGAACCCCCCTGGAAAGCTCTCCTATGGCGCCCACCCGATCCTGACCGACCCGGATTTCCGCGGCACCGCTCGGAATGAGGTAGGGAAAATCCTTGACGGTTAAGGATACAAAGCTGACGTCGGCAACGTTGAGGCCCTCACACACACGCTCCACGACCCCCTTGATGTCATAGAAATCGACCGGGGTGTCATTGCGGTGCCACGTCTTTTCATGGCGCGCACCCGTCCAGAGGCACGATATCATCTCCACTTCTTCCGGAAGTTCGTCCTGGGTCCTGGAGAAGAAGACCTTGCCAAGCTCGAAGATTCTCAAGTCGTCGTTTCGCTTTGTGCTGTTTCGGTACGTGGTCGTCAAGAGGCCTGGGACCAAAGAAGTTCTCATGACGTCCTGGTCCTCCGTGAGAGGATTCAGGATGGATACTACGTGTCTCCGTTTATCCTGACCGTGAAGAAGAAGCTTGTCACAGGCATCGCCGCCGATAAAACTGTATGTCACAATTTCCGTACATCCGCAGCCGACCAGCAATCGGCGAGCTCGATCCCTGACCCGCCTCTTTTTTTCCGGCTTCTTCGCCACCACGTGAGACACCGGATGGGTTGTAGGAATGTCGTCATATCCGCTGAGCCGAGCGACCTCCTCCATCAGGTCCGCGGGTCGCGAAATGTCCACCCGAAAGCTTGGAGGCACCACGTTGAGTCGGTCGTCGTCAACACGCTCTGTTTTGAATTCAATGGATTCCAGATAGCTTGCGACCTCATCTTGGCTTGACCAGGTGCCCAGAAAACGGTTTGTCCGCCCGACGCTCAAGCTCACAACCTTTTCCGGGAAAGCTCCCGGAAAGGCGTCAATGGCCCCGTCGGCAAGCTTTCCGCCGGCCAATTCGACCATGAGCTGGGCCGCGCGGTCCAGAGCCCTGCGCACACCCGCCGGATCCACCCCGCGTTCGAAGCGGTATCCCGATTCCGTGTTCAAGCCGAGTCGCTTGGCAGTGCGACGGGTCGTAATCGGATTGAAATAAGCGCTTTCGATGAGTACCCGGGTCGTATGGTCCTCAATTTCCGACTCAAGGCCACCCATGATACCGGCAAGGGCTACGGGCCCCCGGCCGTCACAGATCATGAGCATATCAGCCTGCATGGTACGCTCCACCCCATCCAAAGTCGTGAACACCTGGCCCGCCCGTGCTGTTTTTACCACAATCCGATGCTCGGTCAGACGGTCATAGTCAAAGGCGTGAAGGGGCTGACCCATCTCCATCAGCACAAAGTTGGTCACATCCACCACATTGTTGATAGCGCGAAGCCCGACAGAGTGGAGTCGGTCCTGAAGCCGGAACGGAGATGGCGCCACCGTGACATCCGTGACGACTCGTGCCGCATACCGGGGACAATGATTTGGGGCTTCAATGGTTACAGAGGTGAGGTCCTCGATAGGGATTTCGCCGCTGGGAATCGTTATCTCGGGGTATTTCATGGGGGTTTTGAGGATGGCCGCCACCTCCCGGGCGATCCCGATGACGCTGAGGCAGTCTGACCGGTTGGGCGTCAGATCAAACTCCATGATGGTATCAGAAAGGCCGAGCACGCCGACGAGCCCGGCCCCCGGCCTGGCCGCCTGGGGCAGCAAAAGTATTTTGGTACGATCGGTGCCCAGAGCAAGTTCCGCCTCCGAGCACAACATCCCCTCGGAGCCCTGTCCCCGAATCACCCCGGCTTCGATCGTATCCCCTGACGGAAGAACCGTTCCCGGGAGGGCGATCGGTACAAGGTCCCCTGCCTTAATGTTAGAGGCCCCGCATACCACTCGCCGCAAGTCTTTTCCGATGTCGACTTGGCAAACGCTAAGGGCGTCGGCATCCGGATGGGGCGCCATTTCAACGATGGCGCCCACGACGACGCGGTCCAAGTAAGCGTAACGATCCACGAGGGCGTCGACCTCAAGACCCGCCATGGTCAGGGCTGCAGCCAAGGCCTCCACGTCAACGTCAATCGTCACATAGTCTCTGAGCCAACTCAGACTGACTTTCATGGTATATCACCGGTGGTCACGGGTCCTTCACAACCCCAAAAAAAATCACGAAAACACGAAAGAACGAAGACACGAAATCTGACGGATTGTTTTCCTTTCATTCCTATCCTTTTCGTGTTTTCGTGACAGGCCCTTCGACCGTTTCTTTCCCCGCTCTTAAAACTGCTGGAGAAACCTCATATCATTCTCGTAAAATTTCCGGATATCCTCGATGCCGTACTTGAGCATGGCAATCCGCTCAATGCCCATCCCGAAGGCGAAACCGGAGTAACGCTCCGTGTCATAGTTGACCATTTCAAGAACCGCCGGGTGTACCATACCGGACCCAAGGACTTCCAGCCACCCAGTGTGGGAGCAAACTCGACAGCCTTTCCCCCGGCAGATGACGCACCGGATATCCACCTCGGCACTCGGTTCCGTAAAGGGAAAAAAGCTCGGACGAAAGCGCAGACTCGTCTCCTCATCAAACATCTGGTGCACAAAGGTCGTCAGAATCCCTTTTAAATCACCGAAGGATATGTTCTCCTGAACCATCAATCCTTCCACCTGGTGAAACATGGGTGTGTGCGAGACGTCTGAATCGACCCGGTAGGCTTTGCCGGGTGCAATGATACGGACCGGTGGTTGTTGTGACTCCATGACCCGTACCTGGATCGGAGATGTGTGGGTCCTCAGCACCACATTTTCCGAAACGTAGAAGGTGTCCTGCATGTCCCGGGCCGGATGATCCCGGGGAATGTTTAGGGCCTCAAAGTTGTAGTGGTCCAGTTCCACATCAGGGCCTTCCACGACGGCAAAGCCAAGTCTCTCGAAGATCCCGCAAATGGCCTCCGAAACAAGGGTGATCGGATGCAGATGTCCCCCGGCGATTGGCCGTCCGGGCAGGGTCACATCCAGGGCAGCCCTGAGCTTCTCCTGTTCGAGGGCGGCCTCAAGATTTCTTATGGTCTCTTCAAAGGCCTTTTCAAGACGCTTTTTTATCGCATTAGCAAATCTGCCTGTTTCCGGTCGCTCTTCCGGCAGCAAGCCGGGAAGTTCTCGCAGCAGCAGCGTCAGGACCCCCTTGCGCCCAAGGTACCTGGCTTTCAAGGCCTGGATCTCTGCGAGGTTCGGGACCTCACGGATCGCCTCCAGGGCTTCTCGCTCTATCTTTTCTAACGCTTCTTTCATGGACGCGCTTTAGGACACCCCGCCTGCAGCCATCGTGGCCAACTGAGAAAAAGCTTTGGGATCCGACACGGCGAGTTCGGCCAGTATCTTCCGGTCTATATCGATATGAGCGCGCTTCAAACCTTGAATGAAACGGCTATAGGACAGGCTGTTAAGGCGGGCGGCCGCATTGATCCGTGCGATCCACAATCTCCTGAAGTCTCGCTTGCGCCGCCTTCGATCTCTGTAGGCATAGTGAAGCGCTCGGTCCACGGTATCGGCAGCCGTTCGGTAAAGCTTGCTTCGACCGCCCCGGTAACCCTTGGCGAGCTTCAACAGCTTACTTCTCCTCTTTCTGGCGTTAACGCCTCTTTTGACTCTCATGGAAAACCTCCTTGTTCGTTATCCGCGATTCTCGATAGACTCATGCATATGGAATCAGCTGCCTGACCCTTCTCTCATTGGTTTTGTCAAGCACCGCACTCTTTCGAAGGCCTCGCTTCCTCTTGGTCGTCTTCTTTGTCAGGATATGGCTTGCATTGGCCTTCGAGTAGACAATCTTGCCGGTGCCCGTCACCTTGAAACGCTTTGCGGCAGCCCGGTTCGTCTTCATTTTTGGCATTCTTCTTATCCTCTCTTATCGTTTCCAAAGCCCACCCCGCACGGCTGAGCTTCACTGATGTAAACTCCACCCCATTTTTTAAGTCCACAGCTTCTAAATCCGACGAAGAATTCCCAGGCGAGTTATTTAGGGGCGAGAATCATGACCATGACACGGCCCTCTCTTCTGGCTGCCTGCTCGACCACGGCAACTTCTGATATCTCCTCGACGACACGCTGCATCATCGATAACCCGAGATCAGCATGGGCCATTTCCCGCCCCCTGAAGAAGACAGTGACCTTGACCTTATCCCGGTTATCGAGAAACCGTTTGATGTGACGCATCTTGACCTGGAAGTCGTTCTCTCCAGTCATGGGCCGCATCTTTATTTCTTTGACTTGAAAGGTTGACTGCCGCTTTTTTGCCTCTTGCAGCTTTTTGTTCTGTTGGTACTTGTACCGGCCGTAATCCATGATCCGGCACACTGGCGGGCTAACGTTCGGTGAGACCTCAACCAGATCCAACCCGTGTGATTCTGCTGCTTCCAAAGCCTGGCCAACCGGCACGACGCCGACCTGGTTACCGTCAGGATCGATTAATCGCACCTCTCGAGCTCGAATTCTCCGGTTTATATTGATACGTTTAGCTATACTCTTCACCTCCCTGCAGGTAAGATTTATCTTTGTACTACAAAAACCAACCCTTAGACAAGAATTTTTGGGCTGTCACCCCACAAAAATCGGGCGCTTAGAAAGACGCCTCGGCAACGGCAAATCCAGAAAAGGCTTCCCTTCCATCTGGCGCTCAATCTCTGCTAAAAGCTCAGGCAGGGCCAATTCTCTCTGGGCGCCGTCCCTCGTTCTGACGTTGAGGCACTGCCGCTCAACTTCCTTGGCCCCCAAAACCAGAATGTAAGGAACCCATTCCCGCTCTGCCTCCCTGATCTTTCGATTCATCGACAGGTCCCGATCGTCAAAATCAATACGATAGGGCACCTTCTCCAAAATCTCTTTACAGGCGGCGTCAAATTTTTCCGATACCGGAATCAGACGCAACTGAATAGGGGCAAGCCAGAACGGAAAGGCCGCCTTCTTTCCTTTGCTCATCCTCATGGCCTGGGTCTCCAGGATGGCGTAGAGCACCCTGTCGATCGAACCGGAAATGGAAGCATGGAGAAGAAGTGGATACTGCTTGTCCCCCCTGTGGTCAACATAGGAAATGTCGAATCTTTGTGTGTTTTCAACGTCTATCTGGACGGTTGCCAGGCAGGCTGCCTTGTCCAGGGCATCAATAAAATTAAATTCCAGTTTTGCAACAAAGTAGAAGAACCGTTCATCCCACAATTCGATGAGCGCGGGACGGCCACAGCGGGCTGCCAGTTCGTCAGCAAAGCCGCTGTTCTGATCAGCAAAATCCCGAACAAACCGTATAGCCACCTCAAAATCAAGTTCAAAGCCCGCCATGCATTGGATGGCCAACTCGGTCTGTAAAATAAATTCTTCTTTGGCCTGCTCCATATCTTTGGCCAACGTATGCAGATCCGGCATAGTGAACGTTCGCAGTCGCTTGAGCCCGGCCAGTTCACCGGACTGCTCCCTTCTGAACGAATAATGGGTGAGTTCGTAAAGCTTGCACGGCAGGTTATGGTGAGAAATCTGCATGTCATGCTGAATCAGGTATTGCCCGAAACACGCGGCAAACCGAAGGAAGTACTCTTTCTGGTCTGACAGGAGCACATACTGCCTGGCCGGAAACCGCTGCAAATAAAGGTTAAGCTTGGGGTGCTGGTAATCATACATGATGGGTGTTTCCACCTGCATCCCCCCGTGACCGACAACCAGGCCACTCACGTAGCTCTCAGCCAGCCGCTTTATCAACTGGCCCTTGGGATACCAGCGCAAATTACCCGGGTCTGACCCCGGCTCATAATCAACCAGTTCCATGCGCCGCATCAACTCAATGTGCGGGGGTGGCTTATCCGAGACACGGGTGCCGGATGTCTCGTAACTGTACAATCGTTTCAGGCCCGGTCGCTTCCCGAAGGAGAATGCCTCAGCGGGCATCCGCTCTCCGGTCGGCGTCAAGATCATCCATTGGGACTTAAGCGCTTTTTCTGCTTTAAGGGCTTGTGACTCCGCACCACCCTCAGCCGACGCCTTTGCCGTTTTGGAAGCCGTAATGGTCTTGGCCAACTCCGACAGGGGGTGTCCCTTGCACGAGATCTCAAAGGACTTGTAGTAACCGAACGGCGCCCTCAAAATCCTGAAATCATCCCTGCTTTCAAGCTTCTCGCAGATTTCATCAATCAACCGCACCGCCACGCGCGGAGAAGACAGGGCGCTCGATAGATGGGCATATGGATAAACAACAAGTTGATCCGTGCCCACCTGTGCGGCCAGGGATAAGACCTGTTCGACCACCTGGCTCACCACGGAATCAAGGTCAGCGTCATCACCCTTCTCAGCGGCGGTAAAGACCACCAAGCACTCATCC
>Ga0307423_1000473_pt1 | contig 27116 bp, 26 predicted proteins | sample SalMarWE160310MG_FD_202154 | JGI IMG/M metagenome (GOLD analysis project Ga0307423, IMG submission 202154) | Salt marsh sediment microbial communities from the Plum Island Ecosystem LTER, Massachusetts, United States - WE1603-10 | ecosystem: Environmental > Aquatic > Marine > Intertidal zone >... | reverse complement strand
ACGATATCGTCCATGGGATCGCCATCGCCGTCGCTGTCGAGCATCCGGGCGAACATATCCACCGCCGACGGCGACGTCTGACGCGCAGCGTGCTGCTGCTGGCCGAGCGCGGCCGCCAGGCCTGAGGCGTCAAAGCCCTGCTCACGCTTCGCCTTGCCGAGCGCACCCATGATGAGGGGCGCCACCATCGCCATGATCTTGCCGACCGAGGCGAGATCGACGCCGCTCGACTTGCTGACCGCCGACTCGATCGTCGCCTGGCGTCCGCCGAGGACGTGGCCGAGAATCCCTGCACCGGCGTCGAGATCGCCGCCACCGCCAAGGTATCCCATTACATCGTCGAGGACGCTGCCGTCGTGATCACGGTCAAGCGCGTCGAGCAGACCGGCGGCGCCATCGCTCGCCGAGCTGTTGCGGGTCAGACCGGCCATGATCGCGGGAATTGCGCCACCCAAAACGGTGGTGACATCCGAGCCGCTGACACCGACGGAACGTGCGATTTCGCTGATTCCGCCGCCGCCCAGCTGCCCCATCAAGGAACCGAGAAGGTCGGCTGAGTCCGCCATGACGCTCAGCCCTTGAGGATGAAGGTGACCTTCAGGTTCACCCGGTAGGCGCTGACCTTGCCATCCTCGACGTCGACCTTCATTTCGCTGACCCAGGCACCCTTGACCTTGTCGAGGGTCTTGTCTGCGCGTTCGATGCCCTTTTCGATGGCGTCCTCGAAGCTCTTGCTCGAAGAACAACTGATCTCGGTGACTTTTGCGACTGACATGGTGTGCCTCCAGTTAGTTAGGGATCGCACAGCGACCCGGTTGATGATGACCGATGCGGGGTTGTCACGCGCCCCTTGTCGTAATCGGTGAGTTGGCGACGAATCGTAGCACGGATTGCTTCCGCGTTGCAGCTTGACCACCCAGAATTGTTGTGACACACTCGCCGGGTCTCGCGATCGGGGAGCAGCCCCGGTTGGCGGGACGTTTTTTTTGGAAGAAGGAGATCGATCCATGGCTTACCGCTCCGGTTTCGCCAATGAGTGGGTGCATTCGAATGGGAGAGGAAGGGTCGGTATGAGAAGAACCTGGCTGGGTCTCTGGATTCTGGGTGCGATCGGCCTGCTGATCCTGCTCAACCTCGGATGCAACGGCTGTGGAAACTCAGCCGGGGATGCGTCTGAAGACGCCTCGGACGCCGCAGCGAAAGCGGCCGCGGCTGCCGGTGCGGCGATCGACAAAGGGGCGAAGGCCGTCGGAGAAGCGGCCGATCAAGCTGCTACGACAATCGGTGAAGCCGTCGATGAGAGCAGCGAGGCTGTCGGCGAAGCCCTCGATGATGCCAAAGAAACGGCCGGAGACGCGGCTGTGAAGGCTGGCAAGGCGATTCAGGAAGCTGGTGAGGCGGTTGAAGAAGCCGGCAAGGCGGCGAAAAAGAAGGGTGACGACACGTAGCTGCCAGCTTTCAGCAATCAGCTATCAGTTCTTTCCTGGGTGGGTGGGGGAGCTGATGGCTGAAAGCTTCGCTCTACCATCCCCCACTCGCGCCACCACCCCCGAAGCTTCCGCCGCCTCCCGAGAAACCACCTCCGGAGAATCCACCTCCCCCGCTGCCACCGACGAACGGGCCCCAAAAGGTCCCGCCCCTCGTCCCGGCGCCGCGACCGATTGGAGTCTTCGGCCAGATGAGTCGCAAAAGAGGGAAGGCGATCAGCCAGGCGACTGCGACAACGGCCCCGACAGCGAGACCGAAGATTGCCGCAGGAAAAGCGAAGAAGAATGGAGTCAGGAAGAACCCCATCACCCAGCCGGCCGCGCCGCGGGCCGACAACGCTCCACCAATGAACGGCAAACCGAAAATCAGAAAGAAGATGAAACCGGCTGGGTTGATGCCGCTTGATCGGGCGGGTTTCTCGGGAAGCTGCACCGGTTCGCCGCGGATCGCAGACGAAACGGCTTCGACCGCCGCGCCGACGCCGCCGTCGAAATCCCCCTCGCGAAACCTCGGTGCCATCAGGCTATCGATGATGCGGCCGCTCTGCGCGTCCGTGAGGACGCCCTCGAGGCCGTAGCCGACCTCGATCCGCATCCTGCGTTCGTCCCGGGCGATCAGGATCAACACGCCGTCGTCGGTGTCAGCCCGACCGAGCTTCCAAGTCTCGACCACCCGCATCGAGAAGTCCTCGAGAGAGTCGCCCTCGAGACTCGGGATGGTGAGCACCACCACCTGGGCGCCGGTTTCCTCCTCCAAAACGCGGAGGCGCTCTTCGAGTTGATTCTCGAAACCGTCGTCGAGAAGGTTTGCCTGGTCGTTGACCCTGCCCGCGAGGTACGGCACCTCAAGGGCTGACACGCCTGACATCCCTATCAGGACGCACGCCATGACCGCAAGGATCGGCGGAACCCTCGATACCGGATGCCGGATGCCGGATCCCAGATCCCAGTTGTCAGATAATCCCGTTCTGGGGCGGGTGGCGGGATCTGGTATCTGGCGTCTGGTATCTGGCATCTGACACCTGGGTGTAAGACTTCCCTGCTTCCTGCCCATCATCGCTCCCTGATCCGCGGCGCGTCGGGCAGCTCGTCCTCGTCGTCGGGCCGGCGCACGACCTCGTAGCGTTCCAGCAACTCGCCGCTGCGAGTGACGGCTTCGACGAGGGCCGCGGCTGCGCGTTTCGCCTTGATGCCCGCTATCAAATCATCGACCAGATGCTGCCACTCACCCTCTGGCACCGCACGGTGGATCCCCTCGTCGGCAAGGATCACCGCTCGACGTTCGAAGAGCGCCAGGAAGACCAGAATCCCGGTTCGGTCGCGGGTCGCGAAGACCTGCTCCTCGAGGAAGGCGGCCTCGGCCCGGAGTTGGACAGAGCGCTCGATGTGGTCCTCCGGAATGAGACGGCGGCCGACGGTGTCGAGCCCGCCAACCAGGTAACCCGCGCCGGCGCCGACAACAGTCGGCAAGGTGATCCACCACACCCCGAAACCACCCCAGAAGTCGCCGAAGGCATTGACCAGGCCCGCGACCAGCGCGGCACCGAGGGCGCCCAGGGTCGCACCGCGCCATCGGGCGGTATCGCGATCGACCACCCGTTCGACAATGTACGGAACGATCTCGCCGGAGGTCCGTGACTCACCAGCGGAGGTCGCCTTCCGGATCGCCTCGAGATCATCCTCGGAGAAGAGACTGTGGATCCGCATGAATCTGTTCTCTCAGATTGTGAACATCAGAATTCGACCTGCGGCGGTTCGTCTGCGCCGGGCTTCGATTCGAAGTACCCCTTGTCTTCAAATCCGAAAAGTCCGGCGATGAGAACCGCCGGGAACCGACGCCGGGCCGTGTTGTAGCCGCGCGCCGCCTCGTTGTAGCGATTTCGCTCGACGGCGATTCGGTTCTCGGTCCCTTCAAGCTGCACCTGGAGATCGCGAAAAGCCTGCACCGCCTTGAGATCCGGATAACGTTCCACCACCACCAACAATCTCGAAAGAGCGGAAGACAAGGCATCCTGGTTGGCCTGGAAGGCCTGCATTTGGGCCGCGGACGGCGCCCCTTCGATGCTCATCTGCCCAACCTTCGCCCGGGCTTCGATGACGTTTTGCAGCGTTTCCTGTTCGAAGTCCGCAGCACCCTTGACCGTCGCCACCAGGTTCGGGATCAGGTCCGCCCTTCGCTGATAGACGTTCTCCACCTGTCCCCAGGCCGCGTCCACGCCCTCCTGGAGGCCAATCAGGTTGTTGTAGATACCGCCCACCATCAACGCGATGAGAAGAACCAGCCCGACGACCGCGAGACCACATCCGATCAGTGTTTTGCTCATTGTTGCCGCCTCACTTCCAGAGTGTTTTTCGTGACAGGCATTGTACATGGCGCCCGTCGCTCGATGATGGATACTCTCAACGGCGATTTCATATTCCATCGCCCGAAGGTCGGTGGCTATCGAGATCGCAATCGGGATCGCTATCGAAAAAAGGCTTCGAAACTGGAATCTTCGATAGCGATGGGCGTTCAGAGGCTTGCACGCGGGCCGTTCTGGATTGCCAACCGCGGTAAACTAGATCGCTGAGGATCTATGGACGACAATAACCTCCCAGTCGTGGACGAATACCGGCGGATTGGGCGGCGTGAGGTGCTTCGGCAGTGGATTCCGCCCGCAGTTGCGGGCATCGCACTGACCGGTCTCGGCTTTGGCCTGATGAACCGGCCAGGCCGTCACCAACCGCCGTCGGTCGAATCACTGCCCCATCCGCGCGACTGGCGAGTGGACCCGAGTGCACCGGGCCGGCTGGCAACGGCCTGTGGCGGAGGGCCGAAGGAGAACGTTCGCCGGGCGGTTGCGGCGCTGGGCGGTATCGAGGCCTTTGTCAGACCCGGTGAACGGGTGGCCATCAAACCCAACTGCGCGTGGGACCGCGCGCCCGAACAGGCCGCCAACACCGACCCCGAGCTGATCGGCGAGCTGGTCCGCCAGTGTCTTTTGGCGGGTGCCGCCAAGGTCACCGTCCTCGACAACTCGTGCCACGATCCCGGCCGCACCTTCACCCGGTCGGGGATCGAAGCCGCGGCACGCGAAGCAGGTGGCACCGTCGCCAACCAGCGCAACGCCGGCACCGTGCGCCTCGATCTCGGAGGCATCACCCTCGGAATGTGGGAGGTGTTGAAACCCATCGCCGAGGCCGACCGCGTCATCAACGTGCCGGTCGTCAAGCACCACTCCCTGTCTCGCGCGACCCTGGGCATGAAGAACTGGTTCGGTGCGGTGGTCGGCCGACGGTCCAGTCTCCACCAGAGGATCGTCCAGGTCTGCGCCGAGCTCGGCGCGGCATTTCGCCCCACCCTGACGGTCATTGACGCCACCCGAATTCTCACCAGCGGTGGGCCGACGGGAGGCTCTCTGGCGTTGGTCAAACCAGTCGACTGCGTAGCCGTTGCGACCGACCCGGTGGCGGCCGAAGCCTGGGGCGCCGGCCTCCTCGATCTCGGCCCGGAGCAGCTGCCCCACATTGCCATCGCAGCGCGTTTGGGGCTCGGAACCCCTGACTGGAAGTCGGTCGTGGTGGAAACCTGAACATGATTTCGGATTTCGGATTTCGGATTTCGGATTTGCCACCCACCAGCACACGACGCGGGTCGATTCCGAGAACGATAGTGTCAGAATTCAGAATTCAGAATTCAGAATTCGAGACGAATCCGAAGGATTCGGCGCGATGAAGCTCCCTCGCGCACGCCACTTCCGGATCGTGGTGCAGGCCGGGTTCCTGCTCGCGTTCGTGGCATTGTTCTGGGGTCTCGGCGAACCGCGTGTGCCGGCCTCGATCGCATCGATCCTCCTCGCTCTCGATCCACTGACCGCGATCGGCACCGCCCTCTCCGATTGGACCATCGTCGGCTGGACGTGGCTTGGGCTGGCGGTCCTCGCCCTCACCGCCGTCTTGGGCCGGTTCTTCTGTGGTTGGATCTGTCCGCTCGGCACGCTCCAACATCTGGTGTCGTGGATCGCCGGGCCGGAGCGACGCAAGCTCCCGAAAATCAACCGCTACCGCCGGTGGTTTTCGATCAAGTACATCATTCTCGTCGTGCTCGTCACCTGGGCGGCGCTCGGATCAGACCACTTCGGCTGGCTCGACCCGATCCCTTTGCTCCACCGGGCATTCTCCTCCGGAATCCGCCCCCTGTGGCACGGTGGCCTCTCTCCGGGCGGCTGGGTGTCGTTCGGTCTCCTCGCGGCCATCCTCCTTCTGTCGGCATGGACGCCCCGGTTCTTTTGCCGAGGAGTTTGTCCGTTGGGCGCACTCATGGGTATCGTTGCACGACTCGCACCGCTCAAAATTTATCGCGATGATTCGGGCTCCTGCACCGGTTGCACTCTTTGCGTGTTTGCCTGCCAGGGCGCTGACGAGCCGCTCGACAAACATCGGGTCAGCGAGTGCCATGTCTGCCTCAATTGTCTCGGTTCGTGCGCCGAGGAGAGCCTGCATTACGGCCTGGCCGGAACCGCAGCTCCGACACCAATGCCCGCGCTCGACGTTGGTCGTCGCCGATTCCTGCTGGCCGTGGCGGGTTCGGCCGCATTCGCGCCGGTGCTCCGCGCCGCCGGCAGCGGTGGCGAGGGGAGCGCACACGATGCCATCCGACCGCCCGGCGCTCTTGCCGAAGAGGCATTTCTTTCGCGTTGCATCACCTGCGGAGCATGCTCGGCATCGTGCCCGACCGGCGTTATTCATTCGGACATCGGCAAAACCGGGGTCGAAGGTCTGTTTACCCCGATCCTCGATATGCGCCGGGGTTGGTGTGAGCCGTCCTGCATCCGTTGCGGCGAGGTATGCCCGACCAAGGCGATTGCCATGGTCGAGCCGGAGGCCAAGCAGGCGATCGGCGGTCCGGCCAAAGTCACCATCGGCACCGCGTTCATCGACCGCGGCCGCTGCCTGCCGTGGGGCATGGAAACCCCGTGTATCGTCTGCGAGGAGATGTGTCCGACCTCGCCCAAGGCGGTGTGGTTGGAGACCGTTGAAATCACTCGCCGCGACGGCAAGCCCATCACCCTGCAGCGGCCGGCGGTCCAACCCGAACTGTGCACCGGCTGTGGCCTGTGCGAGAACCGCTGCCCGGTCGGCGAGCGGGCCGCGATCCGGGTCTCGTCCATCGGTGAGAGTCGCGATCCGCGCAACCAGTTGCTGCAACGGCGATCGACCACCTGAACGCTGATCGCCAGACTATTGTAGAGGCGGGATATGTCCCGCCCTCGCTCGTTCCGGTATCCGATACATTTGTGGTGCGGGTGTCCCGCCCGCACAATTCCAGTCGTCGAAGAAGTGCGGCCGAGACGGCCGCACCACAATAGGACGGCATGTATGCCGAACCTGCAGATGGGTGAGTTGGATCGCTAAATCGGTCCCTGGGTGCGTTGCCACCACAAGACTCTGGGGCCGCCCTGGAGAAAGACTCTCGCCCGAATCACCGAGCTCCATCCGTCGCGGCTGCCGACGGAAATGACCTCGACCTCCCACTGGCCCATCGGCCGCACGGTGCTCGACATGGCTCCCCCTTCGAATCGGCGCTCCGGGATCCCCGCGAAGTCGATGCCTTGGTCGGACAGCTCTGCGAGGGTCTCGGCCATCGCTGCGTCCGACAACGCGGTGAGGCGAACCGAACGTTCCTCGATCACAACGCCCGCACCACGAGTTTGGATCTCGGCAGTGACCGCGGCGATCGTGATCGCAATCAGCGTCAGGGTCGCCAACGCGAACACGAGCGCCGATCCGCGTTCTTGCCGAATCACCACCTCGTGCCTCCCCCACCGCCACGAATCGCGAACCGGAGGTTCTCCTGCCGCCGCTCGAGCGCGTATCCGACATCGCGTGAGGACTGGCGTTCGGGCTCCGGATTGACCAGATACGTGATATTGAGATCGACGACGTCCTCCACCGGGTTTCGCCACCACCACGAGGTCACCCCACGCAGAATCACCCGACGATCAGAAGGCGCCCCCGGTCCAGCCATCCGTGTCCGCACGAGATTCCCATCCTCGAGCGCAATGCCTGTCAACGATCCGTCGTGATTGACGAGGATCAGTGGATCTTCACTCCATACCGATTCTTCCCGTTGCAGGGCGGCCGCCTCCTGGACATCGTGTCGGAGCCGAGAGGTGACGTGGACCACCAGCGGGTTTCGGACCGCGCGGCCGGTCGCGCCAAGCAGCTCCATCGAGTGCACCACCAGCTGCGCTCCTACCAAGACCATCACGCTGAGCAGAGCGAGAACGACCAGGAGCTCGACCAGGGAGGTGCCGCGAGCGCTTGAATTCACGGCCGCCACACCTGGGTGGTAATGGTGACCACCATGTCCTCCGAACGGACCATCGCCCGCGCCTCGACTCGGAGAGAAAACAGACCGTGCGGGTTTTTCTCGGTCACGACGACCCCGGTCCGAACTCGGATCGAGGACAGGGGTTGGAACTCGTCGGTCAGGTCGACCTCACCCGAGGCCAACGGCAAAGTACCGCCGCGCACGCTTTCGAGCACCGTCTCAGCGGCTCGCACGAGATCGGAGCGCGCCTCGAGGCGGCGCGCGGCACTCATGTGGGCGTCGAGGAAGCCCGCGGCGACGACCACCGCCATGCCGAAGATCGTGAGGGCGGCGAGCGCCTCGATGAGGCTGAAGCCGTTTCGTCCGTGGCTACGTGGATATGCCTGCGGGCTGTCCTTCTCGGGCACGGAGACGGAGACGGAAACGGGCACGGGATGGAACCGGCCGGCGCGGTGAATCTCTCTCAGACCGCGAATCCCAGCAGCTCCTTCAGCTTCGCTCGCGATCTCTCCTCTACCTCCACGTGTAGTGAACCACCGTGGGAGTCCATCGTCACCATCACTGGAAAACGCTCGACTTCGATCACCCACAGCGCCTCGGGCACGCCGAACTCGGACAGCATGAAGACCTTTTCGACCCGCGGGATCGCGCGGGCCAGCACCTGGGCGGCACCACCAACCGCGTGGAGATAGACCGCGCCATGCTGAGCCAGGCCAGCGAGGGTCTTGGGACCCATGCCGCCCTTGCCGATGACGCCGCGCAGACCGTAACGACCGATGACATCGGCCTGGTAGGGTTCCTCGCGAATCGAGGTGGTGGGACCTGCAGCAACAAAATCGTAGCTCCCGTCTTCGTTCTCCGCCACCACTGGACCGCAGTGATAGATCACGGTGTCGGCCAGATACGGCGCCACCTCTTCGCGATACTCCTCGATCAACCATTTATGGGCCGCGTCGCGGCCCGTAATCATGCGACCGGTGAGTTCGACGAAGTCCCCGACCTTGAGGCTGCGGATCGACTCTTCGCTGACCGGAAGTTTCAGCTCAGCCATGTCACGCCTCCTTCCAGGTCGATGCTGACGGCCGCTTTGCGTGCCGCCCAGCACATATAGGAAATGGTCACGAAGTAGCACGCTGGGAGACGGTCGAGCACGCCAACCTTGACCGCCAGCAGCGTCGTTTCACCGCCGAAACCCATCGGGCCCACTCCGAGCTCGTTGCCCTCCTTGAGAATGCGCTCCTCGAGCTCGGCAAGCGCCGGGGTCGGATTTGTGTCCTTGAGTGGACGCAGGAGCTGGCGCTTGGACTCTTCGAACGCCGATACCCGGTCGCCGCCGACGCAGATCCCGAGCACCCCGGGTGCACATCCCTTTCCCTGTGCGTCGACCACCGCATCAAGCACCACCCGGCGCACCCCATCGAGGTCGCGGCCGGCGCCGAGCTTGGCGTCGGGCAGCTTGTATTGGGCACCGACGTTTTCGCTGCCGCCGCCTTTGAGGATCATCCGAACTTCGACTCTCGGCTCATCCCATTCCTCGAAATGGAGAAAGGGGATGCCACGCCCCGCGCCATCGCCGGTGTTCGATCCGGTGAGCGTATCAACGGCGTTCGGACGCAGGTACTTGCGGGAGGTCGCCTCGCGCACAGCCGACGTGAAGTCATTCTGCAAACCCCTGGTGCTGACGCCGGTCGGGTGATGAACCCAGACCACAGGAGTGCCGGTGTCCTGGCAGATCGGCGCCGAGCTCTCTCGTGCAAGATCGACGTTGTTGAGAATCGTGCCGAGAGCAATGGACGCGAGCCCGTCCAGCTGCTCTGCCTTTTTCCCTTCTTCGAGGGCCTCCAACACGTCGGCGGGTAGCTCGGTCGAGGCCCTCCGAATCAACTCGACAAATGTCTCGGTATAGCTTCCAGAAACGCCCATTCGCGTACCTCCTGACGGGCAAGTATACGCCTTCCACCCACCCCGCCGGATGCTCGATGCTCGACAAAACCGGAAAGCGCTTCTCGCTTCGGTGTGTCAGGTGCCACCCTTCGCATTGTCACCTGCGCGATGCGAATGGCGAGGCGATAATGACAATGCAAAGGGTGGCACCGGCGTCGTCGAAGCTGTTTCGCGCTTTAAAGGGTGGGTGGGTCCAGGATCCAGTATCGGGCGGGTGGATGGGGCTTGTATCTTGGATCGTGTATCTGGTCGGGCGGGTGGGTGGGCCGTCAGGCCAGAATCTTCTTCCTCATGATCAGAATCTCGAATGCGAGACCCGCCTTCTGCACGGCATCGACAAGCCTCTTTCGATCGGGCCCGGACACGATCCTGCCGGGGGCATCACCGACCAGGTATGCGATGACCCGGTTTTTGACCAACACCGGGAAGGCGCCGAGCTCAACGGCCTCCGGATCGCCGAGGATCTTTTTCAACGCGTCGTTGATCTCTCCCGGTGGGGCCGGTCCCCAGAAACCATCCAATGTGTTGGCCTTGGAGAGCACCGACGGCGCATCCTGCTGAAACGCGAATGACTGTACATCGTCGACAACGACGCCGGCACCCTTCGCCAGCCACCCAACGACCTTGCCGGAGTGCACAGCCAGCAAATAGCAGCGATCGAGGAAGGCAGTGGATCGCCGCAGCAGCAGATCTCCGACCTCGTCCCTGTGCGTGACCTCACGCAGGAGCTCGCGGTAGACCTTATCATCGAGCGGGCCGCCGGCAATCGGCCGGCTGCTCTCGGGCACGGGTGCAAGGCCCGGGTAGGTCGAAGCCAGCGGTGCTCTGCCGCCATCCTTTTCCCGCCGCGGCCTCAGGAGATCGGTTGATCGCAGCTTTGGCGGAGTCCACAGTCGGTCCCAGTCGTTTTTGGCACCGACAAAACCAACCATGGGGGTCTTCGGCGTCGCGGTGGTCGGTTCTTCTTCCTTGATCTCGGCGAGGGCGGTCAGGATCCCGATCTCGGTCGCGACATGGGGTTTGATGTCAAGCCCGAGATAGCTGACGACCTCTTCAATCGCGGCCGGACTCCTCGGCGTCGTCATGGCCACGCCCAGGTTGCCCTCTTTTTTCTCAAAGACCACAACTTGGAGACGCCGGGCGACGTGCAACGGAATCATTCGTCGCAGGCTGTCAGGGGCCCGCCGCAAAATGGCGGACGATACCGACGGCACACCCAGCTGTTCCGAAAGCGCATCGAGGAGAGCGTGTTCGTCGACAAATCCGAACTTGAGAAGTTGAGTGCCGAGCCGGCCACCGCTGTAGTGGCACGCCTCGAGACCGGTGTGGAGCTCAGCGATTGCGATCGCTCCACGTTCGAGCAGGATCTCGCCCAGTCGTTTCATTCTCACCATATTAACGCGAACCCGTTCTGGATCCGCCCACCCATTAAAGCGCAAAACAGCGTCGACAACACCGGTGTCACTCCTCGCATTGTCATCATCGCCTTGCCATCCGCATCACGCAGGTGACAATGCGAAGGGTGGCACCTGACCCACCAAAGCGAGAAACGCTTTCCGGGTTTCGGCTGTGTCAGTTCCGGCCGCGAAGGATCCCCGTCAGCGCTTCGCCGCTCGCCCGAGCGGCGGCCACCAACTCGTCCACTACCGCATCCGGCACTTTTCGGCCCGGGATGTCGCCCAACAGAAATCCCTTGGTCCGACCCTTCATCTTGAGAGGCAACACCAAGGCTTCATTCGGCGGCGGCGCGCCAAGCACTCTCAGCAGATCGTCATCTACCGGACCGCCCGGGATCGGACCGATGTACTGATCGTTCTCCTCGAGCTCCCAGAAAATCGACGGAATCTCCGCGAAGACCGAGAAAGATCGAAGGTCCGCAGCATCGAGCGGCAGCCCACGGCCCATCCAGCCCGACACCTTACCGTGATGAACGGCAAAAAGACACAGGCGGTCGAGCCGTTGGGCGGCGTAGTGAACCAGCATCTCTCCGATCTCGCCGGCGGTTGCAGCTGAGCTCAGCTGGCGGAGCAGCTCAGTGTTATCGATTCTGGCTCCCCGCATTCTGCCCTCGCCCGATCCCACAGGTACCAGCCCGGGGAAGCTGGCCACCAGAACCATGCCGGCCGCCCGCGGCCGGCTGTGCATTTTCAGGAGGACCTCGGGTCTGATTCGTGGTTGCCACAAGTCATCCCACTCGTAGCCGTTCTGCTCCACCACAACGTCGGTCAGGAGATCTTCCGCCGACTCGACAGGGACCGGGACGACATCCTTGACCAGCTCGAGCGCCCGGGCGACGGTGCGATCCGAGGCCACAAAGGGTTCGACGTGGAGCTGGGTGTAGTTGGCGATGCGATCAATGACCCGGGCATCTGCCGGGTTGCTCATCGCCACCTGTATTCGGTCCATCACCTTGCGAAACGGAACCACACGCAAATCCTTCAACATCGAACGCGGCATCACGCCGTAATCTAGGGTTTTCAGGAAATCGACGAGAGTGGGCTCCGAAATGAACGGCACGCCGTGCTGTTCCGCGAGCGCCTCGAGCAGAGATCGTTCATCGATGAAACCGTAATCCACGAGATACGTCCCGAGCCGCGCACCGCCTTTACGGCACGCCGCGAGGCCGGTGTGGAGTTGTTCCACCGAAATTGCCCCGCGCTCGACGAGCATTTCTCCCAACAGTCCCATGCCAGTATCTTACAACTTTTGCACAATTCGTTCCATAATTCATTCAATTCAGGAAGGTTTTGGTCCGTAGACGCTATTATTCATCAGCGGAGGTACGACGATGGCGACTCGAATCGAAGAGGACAGTCTCGGAGAGGTGGAGGTTCCGGCCGACCGGTATTGGGGGGCGCAAACGGCCCGTTCCCTGGCAAATTTCAAGATTGGCGAAGAGCGCATGCCTCGCGAGCTCATCCGTGCGTTCGGCGTGCTCAAGCAGGCCGCCGCAATGACCAACGCCGAACTCGGAGTTCTCAGCCAGGAAAACGGCGAATTGATCGCTCGGGCGGCCCAAGAGGTCATCGATGGCCGGCTCGACGACCATTTCCCTCTCGTGGTCTGGCAAACCGGCAGCGGTACCCACACGAACATGAACGCAAACGAGGTCATCGCCAATCGCGCGATCGAAGCGGCAGGAGGCCAGGTCGGTTCCAAAGACCCAATCCACCCCAACGACCACGTGAATCGTGGCCAGTCGTCCAACGACACCTTTCCGACCGCGATGCACATCGCGGCCGCCGAACGCATCGTCCACCACCTGCTGCCGGCAATGGCCCATCTTCGAGATGCGCTGGCCGCCAAGGCGGCCGAGTTCGACAACATCGTCAAAATCGGCCGCACCCACCTCATGGACGCGGTGCCGTTGACCCTCGGCGACGAGTTCTCGGCCTGGGTCCACCAGCTCGACAAAGACATCGAAAGGGTTCGCGGAACGCTTCCGGATCTCTATGAGCTGGCATTGGGCGGCACCGCCGTCGGCACCGGCCTCAACACCCATCCCCAGTTCGCCGGGCGTACCGCCGCCAGAATCTCGGCAATCACCGATCTTCCCTTCAAACCTGCACCGAACTTCTTCGAGGCTCTTTCCGCCCATGACGCCATCGTCCAGGCGAGCGGCACCCTGAAAACGGTCGCGGTCTCGCTGATGAAGATTGCCGACGACATCAGGATTCTCGGCTCCGGCCCCCGTACGGGACTCGCCGAGATCATCCTGCCGGCCAACGAGCCCGGCTCGTCGATCATGCCGGGCAAGGTCAATCCCACCCAGAGCGAGGCCCTGGCCATGGTCTCGGCTCAGGTCATGGGTAACGATGTCGCGATTTCCGTCGGTGGATCCGGTGGATTTCTCGAACTCAATGTCTTCAAACCCGTGATGATCTACAACCTCCTGCAGTCGGTCCGCCTGTTGGGTGACGCCTGCCGCAGCTTTGCCGACAACTGTGTATCGGGAATCGAGCCGGATAGAAACCGCATCGCCGAGCTCGTGAATCGCAGCCTGATGCTGGTCACCGCCCTCAATCCGAAGATCGGCTATGACAACGCGGCCAAGGTGGCAAAGAAGGCACACGCCGAGGGCATCACGCTCAAAGAAGCAGCAGTCGCGTTGGGGTTCCTCACGGCAGAAGAGTTCGATGAGTTGGTGCGGCCCGACAAGATGGCAAGGCCGCAAATTGGGAATTAGGAGTTAGGAATGAGGAATTCCCACCCCTCCCCCCTGTGATCGTGGAGTCCGTGGGGTCGGGTGGAAAATCCGAAATTCGAAATCCGAAATCCGAAATGGAGGGGTGGGCGGAATTCAGAATTCAGAATTCAGAATTCTCTTCGTCATAACAACCGCGTCCTCACCATCCTGGTAGTAGGAGGGGCGGCCGCCGACGCGCTGATAATCGAGGGCTTCATACAGGGCGATGGCGCCGGCGTTCGATTCCCGCACCTCAAGCGTCAACGACTCCCCGCTCATCTCCTCGGCGTGGTCCTCTGCAAGGGCCATCAGCCGCCTCGCGATGCCGGTCCGCCGAAACTGAGGCAACGTCGCAACCTTGAGCACGTGAAGGTCGAGGTACTGCCACGCGCAAAACAGGTAGGCCACCATGGAGCCGCCCGCATCGACAAGAAGCCGGTTGAATCGTCCATCGGCGACAATCTCGGACACGAAGAACTGCGGCGGCCAGGGGTCCGAGAAACACAGCAACTCCGCCTCCGCCAGCGACCGCGCGTCACTCAGCTGCGGAGGACGAACCGACAGACGCAGGTTGCTCATGTCAAGCCTTGACGTCGTGTGGGTGGACAGGCGGGCCCTCGACGTAAAGTGGGTCGGGCACGTCGGCTGGGGCGCCCTGCCCGGCCAGATGGAGCAGAGCCTCCGCAGAGCTGCAGACTGGCACGGCGCGCGCGGCCTCGCCGAGATCGAGAGCTTCGGCGGCGATCCACGGGCCTCGTTCCCCGACCGCCGAAATCGAGAGTATCTCGATCTCACCCAGGGCCGCCGGAGTTCGACCCTCGACAATCTCATAACGTCGCGCATAAACCTCGCCCCGGCGCCCCGGCTGGGCACACCAGACCCGGTCAGGGTCGCGACACCGCGCGGCCAGCATCAGCAGCGAATCGTAGGCCAGACATTTCGCGCCGACCGCGGCGACAATACCGGCAGCGGTCGCCAGCCCGGCCCGGATGCCGGTGAAGGAACCCGGGCCGCGAGATACGACGACCTCATCCACGGAACCACTCGTGAGGCCGGCGTCCTCGACCAGCAGATCGACGGCCGCCAGCACAAGGGTCGAGCGAGGCGTCACACCGCCAAGCCGAACCATTGAAACAACCCGTGAGGAAGCAACCTCGAGTGCTACCTCGAGCTGGGGCCCACAGGTCGCCAGGGCGAGGCGGACGAGACCACCTTCCGATTTCGCTTGCTCGTGGGCGGTCTTAACGCGCATATCTCACCGGGTTTCGTCGCGAGGGCGGCGAGGTGCCGTGCCCAGTGGGGTTTGCGACCCGGAGGTCCGGCCGCAGCAGAAAGCTGGTGAGATATGCGGGTTAATCATCGACCCTTGTCACTTTCAGCTCCTTCGTCTGAGCAGGAATGAGCTCGAGTCTGGCCCTCGCCGCCGCTTCAACCGCCTCGCGACTGAATGGGAAACGTACTGCTTCGACGTTGAGCCAGCTCGAGATCTGGTTCGAATAGTGCCGCGACCATGGCCGCCCACTCTGGCCGACCGGGAGGACCAGGACGGTGTCATCCCAGTTGCCGACGTCGGCAACAAATCGCATGGCGGGGATGGCTGTCACCGCGAACGGGTCTCGCTCGCTCCAATAATGAGCGTTGATTGTCGTATTGCCTCCTCCTACGGCATACGGGCCTCTGCTCCACGAATCGGCCACCAGCGAGCGAACAAACGAAAGCCGAGTCAGCGGATGGCCGAAAATGACCTGGTGGACCTCCCCCCAGCTTTTTTGCGTCCCTCTCCGGTCGAGGTCCGCGAGCACCCGATCGAGAATCTCCGCCCTTGTCTGGTTTCCGGGTTCGCCGACGTCGTTCCACCACGACTCGTCGAGACCGCCCGCCAACAAACGCAGCAATCGCTCCTGTCCGAGGGGATTCCATTCAAGCCCATCACGTTTCGCCTCGTCGTCACCGACGGCGGCCTCGAGCTCCAGCATGAAAGAGGAAAAGAGGGTGGCCGCGGTGGAGCCCGCATCCATCCTCGCGTCCCACGCCATCAGCTGTTCAGCGGTCATCCCCTTTCGTTCCTCGAACTCAGGCCTGAGCAGCCTGAGGGTCGCAATCGCGCGACCCGACACCACATCTCCCTGGAGATTGGAAAAACTGTCAACCGTCCAGTCGGAGCGTGCGGCGAGGGCCTTTCGTATCCGCCGTACCCTCCACGGAGGCGCAAACTCCCCTGGGAATCGATCACGTTCCGGGAAGTCGCCCTCGCTGAAGAAGTCGTGGTTGGCTGCGGCCACGAAACCGTTCGACGGGTCCAGCCGGGGCTCTGCAGCAACCCTACGAAAACCGCTCCAGGCCCACCGCGAGTCGGAGCCTGGCGAGGGCAATCGACCGGCGCCAGTACCGCGGTCGGGCACCCAGCCCACGACTTGGTGGAGGATATGCCCGTTCGAATCTGCGGCCACGAGGTTCATTGCGGGGCCGAGGACCCTGTCCCATGCTGCGCCAGCTTCCGCCACTGAACCTGCTCGGTTCATGCCGAGAATCGCAGACGCCATGCTCGGGCCATGAAGACCGGTCCACGAAAGCGCGAGATTCTCGCCCCTTTGCTCGCGAACCAACGGGCCGTGCCGAGACAGGCGGACCTTGAGCAGCACCGGAGCCTCCTGCCATCTCACCGAAATGTATTCGGTCACCGTCCTCAGCGATTGCCACCTGCCATCAATCAGTTCACGGTGTCCAGCCTCATCGAGAGTGACAGTGAAAAGATCCTGGTCGTCGACCATCGCCAACGTGAGACCCCAGGCAACATCCTCGGTATGGCCGATGACGACTCCCGGGATGCCTGCGATCGATGCCCCCGCAACGTGTGTCCTCGGTCCGCGGAGGTGAACCGCAAAAAAACTGCCGGGCATCTGTACTCCGAGGTGAGGGTCATTGGCCAACAACGGTCGTCCCACAGCACTGCGCGCCGGCAACACGGCCCAACTGTTGGACCCAAAACCGGTCATCGGAAGAGTGATTGGTTCGTAATCGCGGCGCGGCTGGCTCACGCTTTCGCCGGGCGGGATCCAGTCACGTGCCTGGGCCCGCGTCCAGCCCCAGAGATCGACCGCCCTCTCGCGGCCAAGCCGTGCCAGCTCGACCGCTCGCTTGAGCTCCTCGCCCATCGCCCAACTCAGATTGAGCTGCATGAGGAGTCCGATTGTCAACGAGTCTTCGATCTGCCACGGCTCGGGGTCAACACCGATCAACCAGGTTTCCGGTGCGATCCACTTGCCGAATCGATTGAGGGCCGCGTTGACTCCTGCCGCATAGGATTCAAGGACCCTTCGCTCTTCGGGCCTCAGCAGGACGCTCTGGCGTCTGGCGGACGCGGCGAGGCGCAGCGTCCGCATCTTACGATCGTCGTCGAGGGCCGACTCGCCGAATAATTCGGCGAGTCGACCCGCGCCAGAACGCCGTGCCAACTCCATCTGGAAAAACCGTTCGCGAGCGTGCAGATATCCGAGACTGAACCACATCGCTGACTCGCTGTCCGACTCCACGTGAGGAATCCCCCGCCCGTCGAGCAGCACCTGGACCTGAGCAGGACAACCAACGACGGTCTCGGTCACAGATCCGCTTTCAGGCAGACGGCTCGACGCGGCCCGCATGCGAAGGTGGGTCAGCGCGAGAACGGCCACTATTCCCAGCGACACGGCGATCGCCAGAAGCAGGAACCATGCTCGACGGATCATGACGTTCGTCACCTGCCCATTCTATTGTTTGCCCTGGCTGAAGGGTTGCCCCTTGCCCGTTTCGCAGTAGGCCTTCAGACTTCGCATATAGAAACCCCAGTGGAAGTTGCAGGTGGCAAAGAAGTCGTTCATTTGGCGCCAATTGCCATGCGTGAATCGCAGGACCGTCGATCCGTCACGACTCTCGAGCTCGAACACAAACGTCGTGTTGACCCACTCGGGGTCACCGTCGAGACAGGTCCACTCGACTCGAGAGTCCGCCTCGAGCACCTCGATCCGCATCGTGTTGTGATAGCGATCGCCGAACCTGAAACCTGCGATCGAGCCGACAATCGGATTTGCAACCGTGTCGGTGGTCCACCAGCCGGCAAGACCTTCCTGCTCGGTCAGCGCCATATACACCACCGGGATCGGAGCGTCGATGGTGACAAGATGTTTGATGTCGTACATGCGCGATCCTTTCAGCGAACCTCCAGAATCAGGATACAAGATGCGCCCGCACACCCCTCAATGAGGAGTTGGGAATGAGGAATTCCCCTCCACCCCCCTGTGGTTTGGAAACCCGAGAGGGTGGGTGGTCGGCATTCCTCATTTCTCATTCCTAATTGGGGGGGTGGTTAGGTGGGTACGGGTATACTCCCCCGTTGGAGCCGAATGAACCTTCATCATCGAATCTCGCTGTCAGTCGGGCATTGGGGGGCGTCATGAGCCCAGCCATGACCCCAGAGAAGCGATTGGAGCGGCTGTCGTCGGTTCTCAACGGCGCCCGAAACATGCTCATCATCGTCCAAAACACGCCGGACCCCGACGCCATCGCGGCCGCCGCCGCCCTCCGTGAGCTTGCCAACCAACGCCACGAGATTGCCTGTTCAATCGGCCACTCGGGCGGCATTTGGAGAGCCGAAAATCTCGCGCTGCTCCGCTACCTTTCGCTCAACACTCGCCCGCTCAGCGAACTCGACATCGATCGATTCGACCGGTTGGCCATGGTCGACGCCCAACCCGGTGCCGGCAACGTCAGCTTTGATGCCTCTGTAAGGCTTGACGTCGTCATCGACCACCACCCGATTCGCCGTGAGACTCGTTCCGCCCGGTTCACCGATATCCGCAGCCGTTATGGAGCGACCTCGACAATTCTCTATGAGTACCTCAAATCGGCGAGGATCGAGATCTCGACTCCGGTCGCCACCGCGATGATCTACGGCATCCGCTCCGACACTCAGGACCTGGGGCGCGAAAGCACCAAAGCCGACGTCGAGGCCTTCCTCGGACTCTACCCCCTTGCCAATGCTCGCGCCATCGGACGGATCGTCCAGGCGCCACTGCCCAGAAGTTATTTCTCGAAGCTCCGCTCGGCTCTCGACGATGCGAGGGTCTACGGCAACCGAATCGTTTCGTTCTTGGGCCAACTGGAGTCCCCGGAAATGATCGCCGAGGCCGCCGATCTCCTGCTGCGCGCCGAAGAGGTCCGTTGGACCATGACCCTGGGGGTGGTCGACGGCTGGCTCCACGTCAGCCTTCGCACCATCGACCGCGATCGTCACGCCGGCCGCATCGCCCGAAACCTGGCCGGCAGGCGCGGCTTCGGCGGCGGCCACCAGGCGCTCGCCGCGGCCCAGATTCCTTTGAACGGATCCAACAGCGAACCTCAGATCCGGAAAATGGTCCGCGACCTCACCAGACGCTTCATTCGCGCGACTGGAAATCGGAGCGCGACCGGGGAACGGCTCTGTACCTAGTTTTGAGTTATGAGTTTCGAGTTTCGAGTTGCCGCCCGTCCATCCTGAGCCTTGGTCGGGCGGGGGAGAACTCAAAACTAAAAACTAAGAACTCATAACTGGACGGGCGGTAGGTGGGATCAGCCTAGGGTCTTCTCGTAAATGCGGTAGATCTTGTACAGCTCGCCATCCATCAGCCGCACGGCGCGTTTTGTGAGCTCGTTGTCCTCGAGAATCCAGGAGTACTCGCACCACTTATAGCCCACATCGAGGCTGACTTTGAGCCCCTCGCCGAGGAGGATGCCCTCGATACCGCGTTTGCGATGTTCGGGCTTGGTGCCAAGGGTGAAGAGACGCAGCCCCTCCATCGTTTCGGGTTTGCTCTTGAGGACGTGCTTGAGGGTCCGGAGCGGGTGACGCAGCGGCGAGCCGTCCAGGTCGGCCAACACCGGGTTCCAGTCGGGCATCGTCAGGAGAAAGGCCACCGGTTCATCGTCATAAAGGGCGAATCGCAGCAGCTCGGGGTGGACGAGCGGTTTGAGCTCTTTGGCCAGCCACTCGATCTCGGCGTCCGACATGGGAACGAATCCCCAGTTTTTCTCCCACGCGGCGTTGTAGATCTCCTGCACCAGCTTGACCTCGCCGTGAAAGTCCGCGAGGTTGGCGCCGCGGGTTGTCAACCCCGGGTTTCGCGCCCGCGTTCGTTCGGCGAGCTTCTGCAGCCGGCCGAGGCTGGCGCCGTGGACCGGCGATATGTAGGCGTGCAGGTCCTTGACCTTGCGGTAGCCGGCGCCCTCGATAAGACGGACATAGGACTGCGGATTGTACGTCATCATCAACGCCGGCGGACGTGCGAAACCCTCGATCAGCAGGCCACACTCGTAATTGGTGGACGGGTTCATCGGGCCGCGAACCGCGGTAGCGCCGCGTTTGGCTGCCCAGCGTTCGACAGCCGTCAAGAGCCCCCGCGCCACGTCGGGCCGATCGATGGTCTCGAAAAACCCGAAGAAAACGATGTTTTCTTCGTGGACACGGTTGTGGTTGTGATTGAGGATGGCGGCGACGCGACCGACGACATCGCGACCCTCCCAGGCGACAAAAAGCTCGGCCTCGGCGGCATTGCCGCCCTCGTAAAACGGGTGCTTCGCGGTATCGAGCAACGCGCGAACCGACGCCTTGAGGGGTGGCACCCAGTTGGGATCGCCGAGATAGATCTTCCACGGCAGATCGATGAAACGCGCTCGATCGGCGCGGCCCCGAACAGTGCTCACTCTCACGGGATAATTTCCATTTCGCGACCCACCTTGCGGAAAGCGTCGAGGGCACGGTCGAGATGATCGCGAGTATGGGTCGCCATGTACGAGGTCCGCATCATCGCCCGCCCCTTCGGAACCGCCGGCGACACCACCGGGTTGGCGAAGACCCCCTCCTCCTGCAGCCGGATGGTCATCTTGAACGCGGCCACGTCCTCGCCCACCACCAGGGGAATCACCGGTGACGCAGAGGCTCCGGTGTCGTAGCCCATAGTGGAGAACTCGCGCTTCATGTAGTCGGTGTTCTCCCACAGCCGCAGTCGGCGCTCGGGCTCGCGCTCGATGACCTCGAGAGCCTTGATCACAGAGGCGACCGACGCCGGGGGCGGGGCGGCCGAGAACATCAGCGAACGCGCGTTGTGCTTGATGAAATCGATGACCCGGCTGTCACCAGCCACGAAACCACCGACCGTCGCCAGCGACTTCGAAAAGGTCCCCATCACCAGATCGGCGTCGTCCTCGAGCCCGAAATGTTCCATGGTGCCGCGCCCATGCTCGCCCATCACGCCGACCCCGTGCGCGTCGTCGACCATTAGACGAGCGTTGAACTTCTTCTTGAGTTCGACAATCCGAGGGAGATCTGCGAGATCACCCTCCATGGAAAAGACCCCGTCGACCACGATCATCGTCGCTCGATTGTCTTCCACGCTCCGAAGCCGCTCCTCCAGAGCATCCATGTCATTGTGCGGGTACTTCAGCACCCGGCCGAACGACAACCGGGCGCCGTCGATAATGCATGCGTGATCGAGGTTGTCCAGGACCACAACGTCATTGCGTTCGACCAGACTCGAGATCACTCCCAGGTTGACCTGGAACCCGGTCGAAAACGTCAACGCCGCCTCTCGTCTCATGAATTGGGCAAGCTTCTCCTCGAGCTCGACGTGGATTTCGAGGGTGCCGTTGAGGAACCGCGAGCCGGCGGTGCCGGTGCCGTAGCTCTCGAGCGCGCTCGCCGCCGCCGCCTTGATTTCCGGATGGTTGGTCAACCCGAGGTAGTTGTTCGATCCGAGCATGATGACCCGCTGCCCATTCATGGTCACAACCGGGTCCTGGCCGGAGGCGATCATCCGAAAATAGGGATAGACCCCCATGCCGCGGACCGCGTCCGCATCCTTGAAATCGAAGCATTTTTGAAAGACGTCCACATTCACTCCGTTGTCAGCCTTCAGCCCATGCCACACAGCTGTCAATATAGCAGCGGCTGCAGCGCGGTCATGATAGCAGGAACGGCGCTGGTCTCACCTCAGCCAGCCCTGATTTCGATACCAGTCCCACGTCTCAGCCGCGCCCGCGTGAAAGGGCCTTAGGGCTTTGATTCCCAAGGTTTCCAGGCTGTCGGCGGTGCGTGCGGTCCAGTGTCGCGCCAGCAGCTCTCGACTCTTGTCCGAGGTCAAAGCAAGACGGCGCCAGCCCAGACTCTGCAGGGCACTGCCGATCGCCCCGGCTCCGGACACCAACGCCGGCGGCACCCGCACAACCCGCGCCCGCACGCCGCCCGCGTTGCAGAGTGTTGTGATGAGCTCATCAAACCGCATGGGGTTTGGCTCTCCAATGTGGAAGAGGCTGCCGGCTGCAGCCGCAGAAGCCGCGAGGATCGACCGCACGACGTCTCCCACCCAGGCGACCGTCAGCCAACGCTCGCCGCAGGGCAGGGCAACGAGGCCCCGATTGGCCATCCGGAAGAACTCGAAGACATCTGTGTCACGCGGACCGTAGACGGCGGGCGGGCGGAGGATCACCCACCCGGCGCCATCGGTCCAGCTCCGGGCCTCCCATTCGGCACCCAACTTCGATCGCCCGTACCACGAGATCGGTGCCGGCTCGGCTTCGGGGCCGAGTCCCTCCGGGGTCGGCGACGGTCCAGCGCCAGCCAGAGATGACACATAGGTCATACGCGCCGACCGAGCGACCTCTCGCATAGCGGCAACGACATTGGCGGTTCCGAGGCGGTTTCCGGTGTCGAAATCACTCTCCCGGCCGGCCCGCAGCACACCGGCCAGATGGACGACCGTCCCGGCTCCTTCAACCAGCCGCTTCAAGGCCTGCGTGTCGGCCAGCGTGCCGACCACCCAGCCCACGGGCGCCTCGGCGATCCAGCGCGGTGCGCCCGGATCACGGACGAGAACGCGGGGCTCGATCCCGGCTGCGCACAGCGTGTCCACAAGGTGCGAGCCGATGAATCCCGTTCCGCCGGTGATCGCGACTGGTTGCTGGAGGCCATCGAGCCAGTGATGAACTGTCTCAACGGGAACGAGAGGGTTGGTGTGGGAATAATCCTCCATAGACGGAACAGTATTGTAGCCGTTGTTGTTGAGTGCTCAATTCTCAATTCTCAATTCTTCATTCCCGTCCAACCCTCCTGGTCCTTTGGGCGGGTGGGCTGCAATTCAAAATTGAGAATTGAGAACTGAGAATTCACCCCTGGGATGAGCGGGCGGGACACCCGAAATTCGAAATCCGAAATCCGATATATCAAGTGAGCGGAAATTCGGAATTCCGAATTCAGCATTCCGAATTGGGGGGCGGTTGGGAATTCCTCATTCCTCATTCCTCATTCAAGGCCGACGTATTCCCCCCACGATGTGGACGTCTCCCAGACTCGCACGCGCTCGAGCTCGAGACCTGCAGGGATCTTGTATTTCGCGCCAGTCGGTGTCTGGACGGTTTCGCCTGCGGCGAGCCGTCCGGCCATCTGCTTGAAGATCCACCGCGCCAGTACCTCGGTGGTCGGATCGCAATCGTCGAAGAGCAGCACCCTATCGCCGATCGCCGCCAGTCCCTCGAGTTGTGGATCGGAAGAATTGAGGGCCATCGCGTGATCGAGACGATCAACGATGTCGATGACGAGCATTTTCAGCGCCTTGTAGTCACAGACCATATCGTGGTCATCGAGCTCACGCCCGCGCGCCACGACTTCGATGCGAAGGCTATGGCCGTGCGGGAAGCGACATTTCTCCGGGTGCTTGCTCAGCCGGTGCCCGTACTCCACCTCAAACGTCTTGGCGATCCTGAAAAAACCCATTCACACTCCCGGGCCGCCTCCGAAGAGGTCCAGATGTAGACGGGGAGTGTAGCGAAAGCCGTGCTCGAGACACAAGGCCGCGATTGCAGGTGCGCGTGCCGTCACCTCGTCAAGGGTCCGGCCCTGAGCCATGAGCAGGACCCGCGCCGGCTCGACATCACCGAAACCTGCCAACATCTCGAGGATTTCGGGCATGTCCTCGGCGCCCTCGACCACAAACTTGAGCTGGTGCTCCGGAAAGCGCTTGAGAAGCCGGACTGCCGGTTTTTGGTCGAGCCGCAATCGACGATGCCGATCGCGATGCCTGCCCGAAGGATCGGAGTTGGCGGTCTTTGGCGACAGTGAGAGGAGATCGCAGTGGAACGGCGGATCGACAGTGCCGGCGGACTCCACCGTGACGTGGAGCCCGGCCGCGGCGAGACCCTCGGTGAGAGCACCGATCTCTCGCTGCAACAGCGGCTCGCCGCCGGTCACCACTACGTGCCCTACACCGGAAGCTCGCGCCCCTTTGATCAGCTCCGAAACCTGGCGCCGTTCCCCGTCCGGCTCCCACGATGTGTAGGGCGTGTCGCACCACCGGCATCGCATATTGCACCCCGAGGTGCGGATGAAGTGCGAGGGCACCCCAGCCAGGAGGCCCTCCCCTTGAATACTGGTAAACGTTTCTGAGACGAACATACGGCGTCACGATACCACCTTGAATTTCGGATTTCGGATTTCGGATTTCGGATTTTTCCCCCACCCACCGAAATAGGGCTTGACTATTTGGGTGCACACGCCTTCGCCGGACAAAACCCCCAGATTCAGTGCGCCATGATTGGCGAGTCCAAACTTCACGGCCCACCAGCGCTTCGACCACATAACGTCCGGCCTGGGTCAGCCAGCTCACGAGGGAGGGCGGGTGGGAAATCCGAAATCCGAAATTTCCCTGACTCAGCCTTCGGCGGACGACTCTCCGGCATGGAGGTGATGCCAGAGGTGGCGTCCGAGTCGTGGGCCGAGCGCGCGTTGCAGCTCGTCGACCGTTGCCCGCTGGACCCCTCGAACCGATCCGAATCTGTTGAGCAACGCCCGGGCCCGTCCAGGGCCGATGCCGGGCACTGCCAGAAGCTGGGTCGAGAGAGTTCGTTTCGACCGCCGCGCCCGGTGACGTCTCACGGCAAAACGATGGGCCTCGTCGCGGACCTCACGCAGCACCAGGTGGGCGGGATCTGAAGGGTCGAGTCGAAGCGGCTCCGACGCAGCCGGAAGCCACACCAGCTCCTCCCGTTTGGCCAGCGCTGCGATCGGCAGGTCGAGTCCGAGCGAATCGAGGGCCGCCATCGCGGCATTGAGCTGACCGACCCCGCCATCGATCAACACGAGATCGGGCATCGGTCGTTCTTCGTCACGCAGGCGGCGGTAGCGTCGGCCAACTGCCTCGGCGATGGCCGAGAAATCATCGACGCCCTCGACCTCGCGGATATTGAAACTGCGGTACCGGCGTTTGTTCATCCGCCCGTCCAGCCAGACGACGCACGAGGCGGTCGTCTCTTTTCCACTCGAATGGGAGATATCGAAGCACTCGAGGTGAGTGACCGGCCCGGGCAGACCGAGCGCCTCACCGATGCGGCGAGCCAGATATTGGGCCTGGGAGCGGGGGGCACGGAATCGGAGCTCAAACGCGGCCCGCGCGTTGTCGAGGGCGAGCTGGACGCGTCTCGCACGCGCTCCTCTCTGGGGTCTCGAGATTTCCACCGCATGACCCCGGATGTGTTGGAGAAACGCACGCAGCATTTCGCGGTCATCTCCTTCCAGCTCCTGCACCATTTCCAATCGGCGCGGAACCGACGGGTTCGCCTCGTAGTACTGGGCAAGAAAGCTCACAGCGAGCTCGTTCGCGGAAACGTCTCCAACGCCCTCGAAGTGGAACTCCCGTTTGTCCACCAATCGCCCCGCACGATACGGCAGGAGGCACACCGTCGCGTGCTCGCCGTCGGTCCAGACCGCGACCACGTCGGCGTCACCGCGACCGGGGCGCTCGACATCCTGTTTTTCTCCGAGACGTTTGACGACTGCGATCAGATCGCGGTAGCGCGCTGCGAGCTCGAAGTCCTCGCGTTCCGAAGCGGCCCACATAGTCTTTTCGAGCCGGGGCATGAGTTGGCGGTGACGCCCGGCGAGAAAGAGACGCAGCTCTTCGACCACCTCTGCGTAATCTTCAGGTGTCGTGAGACCTTTGACGCAGGGCCCCAGACAGGCCCGCATGTGGTAGTAGAGACAGGGCCGCGCAAGACGACCATCGATCTCGATCTGGCAGGTCCGCACCTGGAAGTGGGTGCGGGACAGATCCATCAGTTTTCGCGCCATGCGCTGGCCCATGAAGGGCCCGAAGTAACTGTGACCGTCATCTCGGACGCGGCGGGTCAGCTCGACCCGCGGCCACGCCTCGCCGGTTGTGAGCTTGAGGTAGGGATAGGTTTTGTCATCTCTCAGAAGGACGTTGAAACGCGGGCGGAGGCGTTTGATCAGGGTATTTTCGAGAATGAAGGCCTCGGCCTCACTGGCTGTGACGGCGAAATCGAGACGGCGGGCCTTCTTCATCATGTTCTGGGTTCGCTCCGGCAGGTCCTGCCTGCCGAAGTACGAGAGGACTCTTCGCCGGAGGTCGCGCGCCTTGCCGACGTAGATGTCCTTCCCCGTCCGATCCTGGAATCGGTAGACCCCGGGTTTCTCGGGTGCCTCCTTGGCGCGCTCCAGAAGTGGATGGGGGTCGCTCATCGGGACATCGTACCTCTCCCCGAACCGTCCAATTTCGGATTTCGAATTTCGGATTTCGGATTCACCTCCCACCCGAGGTGCGATCTGCGAGGCGAGGGCGCCATACCGTACGTGCCACTGGGAACGATTTTGGCACGAGCACTTTTGATTGGATATTTGCGCCAGAGGCAAACATCGTCAGCGGTGGCACTCTCCGGACGCGCTCTGACAGAAGGCCGCATCGAAACCAGCCAGCACGCATCACTCGTCGGGAACAAGCCCCAATCGCACGAGGGCGCGGCGAGCAGCCTGATGCTGTGCCTCGCGTTTGCTGACCCCTTCGCCTCGAGCCACCTCCTCGCCATCCCAGATGACGTCGTAGACCCACAGGCGGCGGTGGTCGGGCCCCGACACACCGACCTTTCGGTACTCGGGCAATGGCAGGCCGCGCGCCTGGGCGACCTCCTGGAGCGAGGACTTGGGGTCTGCGAGAGCCAGGGTCCGCTGGTCGAGGTTCTCCAGGTCGTGGGCGAACTGGTCGTGGATGAAATCGAGGGCCGCCTCCCATCCACCATCGAGGACGATGGCGCCGACCACCGCCTCGAAGAGGTCCTCGAGGAGCGCCGACCGTTCCCTTCCCCGCGCCAACTCTTCACTCGGCCCCAGAAC
>Ga0307423_1000472_pt1 | contig 27123 bp, 19 predicted proteins | sample SalMarWE160310MG_FD_202154 | JGI IMG/M metagenome (GOLD analysis project Ga0307423, IMG submission 202154) | Salt marsh sediment microbial communities from the Plum Island Ecosystem LTER, Massachusetts, United States - WE1603-10 | ecosystem: Environmental > Aquatic > Marine > Intertidal zone >... | reverse complement strand
ACCACCTTGGCCATCTGGGCCTGCACCACCGCCGACTGACCCGCCAGGGAGCGGGAGACGGTGCCGTAGATCAGGTTTCTCGCGTTCTCGATCTGGATGGCCATCTCCACCAGATAGTTCTGGATGATCTGGAACTGGCCGATCGGCTTGCCGAAGGCCTTGCGCTCCAGTGCGTAGTCCAGGGCTAGCTTGTAGGCGGCCTTGGCGATTCCGAGCGAGAGGATCGAGGTGCTGACCCGCTCGATGTTGAGCAGCGCATTCATTCTCGGATCGCCTTTCGCGGGACCACCGATGGCCTTGCCGGACTTCTTGCTTCCCCCTCCTCCCACCAGGAACCGATAGGCCCCGTTCTTGGGCCCGATCAGGTTCTCCTTGGGGACGCGCACGTCCTCCAGGAAGATCTCGCTGCAGGCGCAGGCGTGAATCCCCAGCTTGGGGATCTTGCGGATGGTGACGCCGGGGGTCTTGGCGTCGACGAGGAACACCGACCAGGATTGGCTTTTCTCTTCCGCCTTCGGGTCGGTGATCGCGATGACGATCAGGTAGTCCGCCACGTGGGCCGCGGTGATGAAGACCTTCTGGCCGTTGAGGACGTAGTGATCCCCGTCCTCCACGGCGGTGCTGCGCAACGAGCCCAGGATATCGGTGCCTCCCCCGGGCTCGGTCAGCGCCATGCACATCTTGACCTGACCGGTGGCCAGCTTGGGTAGGAACTCCTCGCGCTGCTCGGGAGTGCCGAGCATGGCGATGAAGCCCTGTCCGAATCCGATCGAGGCCCCGATGGCCAGCATCACCGCCACCGAGGCCGTGGCGATCTCCTCCTGGATGATCAGGAACTCGTAGGGAGAGCTGGCCAGGCTGCGATCGAAGATCCCGTGCTCCGCGAGCTTCTTCCAGAGGTCGTCGGGCGGGAAGTCGCAGTTTTCGTCCATCCAGCGGACGTACTCCGGGCTGAGCTCAGCCTCGCAGAATTTCTCGATCGAACCGCGCACCACCGACAGGTGCTCCTCGTCCCATTCGAAGTAGGGCATGGCCTGGTCTCCCTATGTCTTCCTTTCGCCGGCTCTCCTCCTGCGCCTTCGATCCGATCCGGGTCAGGAGCCGGCCGCTCCAGCCTTGCGGAAGGCCTCCGTGACTTCCGGAAGGGCGCCGCTCTTCCGAGCGGCTTCCGCGAGCTCCCGCAGGTTCTCCATCCCCGGTACCGGAATCTCCGGGAGAGACTTCAGCACCCGCTGCTTCTTCCGCGCCCGCGCGGGCCGGTGGTACTCGGGCATGAAGCGCTCCCGGCCGAGGTTGGGATTGGTCGAGCAGCGGACCGTCAGCCCGCGGGCGGTGCGAAGCAGGCACTCGTTGCAGCGGGCGCACTTGTCGTACTTCTCGCCGGCGCGCACCTTGTTGGCGTAGTCGGGGTCGGCCAGCATCTGGCGCCCCAGGGAAACCATGTCGATCCGGCCGGCGCCGATCGCGGCGGCGCTCTTGGCGGGGTCGTGGATGGAGGCGCAGACCACGGGGACGCCCTTGGGCAGCACCGACTTGTAGCTCTCCGCGGGCTCGAGCATGGTGCCGTCCTTCTCCGGGAAGAAGTACTTGAGGGCCTCGTACGAGCCGTCGGAGAGGTGCACGTAGTCGATGCCTCGCTCCCCCAGCGTCTTCACCACGATCTTGAGCTCGTCGTGGTGGATTCCTTCCGGCATGTGCTCGTCCCCGGAGAGGCGGACCCCGATGGGGATGGCGTCACCGATGGCGGCCCGGGCGGATTCGTAGCACTCGAGCAGGAAGCGCATCCGGTTCTCGAGCGAGCCGCCGTACTCATCGGTCCTCTTGTTGGACCGGGGTGAGAGGAACTGGTGCTCGAGATAGCCATGGGGGGCGTGGATCTCGAGCCCGTCGAAGCCCGCCACCACGGCCAGGCGACAGGATCTCCCGTACTCCTCGATCTCGGAGTGGATCTCCTCCCGGCTCATCTCCCGGGGCATGTCGGCCCGGGAGGCGAAGGGTGTCTCGGGGTGGAGGAACCAGGAGAACTCCTTGGTGGCGTTCTTGAGCACGGTCTTGGGGAGCCACTCCGGGTCGGTCTGGTAGGGGATCGCGGACGGGGCAGGGGGAGACTCGTGGTCCGGGTTGTGTCCCTGGCGGCCGAAGCCGATCGAGAGCTGGATGAAGATCTTGGAGCCGAAGGCGTGAACCGTCTCGCTCAGCTCCTCGAGTCCGGCCAGGTGGGTGGTGTTGAAGAGGTGGAGATTGGTCGTGTAGGGAAAGCGCGAGGCGAGCCGGGTGCCGAGCACGCACTCGGAGATGAGGAGGCCGGTGCCGCCGCGCGCTCGGGCCGCGTAGTAGGCCAGGTTCTGATCGGTCACCAGGCCGTTGTTGCCCGACGACATCAGCACGTTCATGGGAGCCATCACGATCCGGTTGGCGATCTGGCAGTTCCCAATTTTGATGGGCTGGAACAGCTCCGGATGGTGGACCTCGGGTGCGTCTTGCTTGGCGCTCTTTCGGGCGCCCGCGGCGGACTCGCGGCTGGGCTTGGCCATGGGTCGATCTCCTCTCTGGGCCCGTTGCCTGTCGGGGCTCGTCTGGGGCCGGGTTTGCTGAGACTGCAATAATCTGACATAATCATCAGAATAGATCAAGTCCTCTATTTCAGCTTTCCGGCGACGCCGCTAGCGTCTCTGCCGGACCGGCGCCCCACGGGGGGACGAGTCCCCGAGAAGAGGAGACACACCCATGCTCGCTCCCGATGCCTACCAAGCCATCCGCATTGAAAAGCGGGAGAACGGAGTGGCGCTCGCCACGCTGAACCGACCCGAGAAGCGGAACGCCGTTGACGACACCATGCACCGAGAGCTCGGACAGCTCCCCCGCGATGCGGACGCGGACCCCGAGGTGAGGGTCCTCCTGATTACGGGCGCGGGCCGCGCCTTCTGCGCGGGCGGGGACTTCTCCGGCGGCCTTACGCCCAACGAGCGGATGTGGCTGGAGGCACGCCGGGTCGTCGATGGCATTCTCGACTGCCAGAAGCCGGTCATCACCGCCGTGAACGGCTACGCAATGGGGCTGGGCTCCACCGTCGCCTTCCTGGGGGATGTCGTCTTCGCGGCCCGCAGCGCCACCTTCGCCGACACCCACGTGCGGATGGGAATCGCGGCCGGTGACGGAGGCCAGGTGATCTGGCCGCTGCTGATGGGGGTCAACCGAGCCAAGTACTATCTGATGACCGGTGAGCGGATTCCCGCCGAGGAGGCCGAACGGCTGGGACTGGTCAACTTCGTCGTCGACGACGATGCGTTGATGGACCGGGCGCTGGAGCTCGCCGACCGGTTGGCGGCCGGCCCAGGGGTGGCGATCTCGGCCTCCAAGGTCGGGGTGAATCAGCTGATCAAGATGGTCTCGAACCTGGTGCTTCCCCTCTCACTCAAGCTCGAGGAGCGGACCATGGCCACCGAGGACTTCCGGGAGGCGGTCATGGCGTTCGCCGAGAAGCGGGAGCCAAAGTACAAGGGACGCTGAGGCTCTCGAAGCCCGCCGACGCTCGATATCGGTGCCGGTGGGATCGCTCAGGCGGCGGCGTCTCGGCTGCCGAAGGGGATCTCCGGGAGCGGGCGGCTGGCGATGGCCTCCGCCTGACGGGCCGAGAGTCCGACGAGCTTGAGGGCGATGGTCGCGGCGTTCTCTGGCGCATCCACACCGAGCTCTCCGTGGAGGCATCCGGCCAGGACCGACAGCGTCACGCCCGCGATCGCCAGCGTCGCGTAGGTGACGTCGCCTACCCGGAATCGCCCCGCCTCGATGCCGAGGCGGATGTCGCGCATCAGGCGCCGCCCGAGACCGGTGCGGAGGGCCTGCGCCAGAAGGGCCGAGCGCAACAGGAACCGGCCCCAGGTGGGGTCACCGCTGCCTCGCATCACCACGTAGCGCACCGAGGCCGCCACGATCTCGGCGGGATCCTCCACCGCGTCGGCGATGTGGTCCAGTGCGTCACCGTAGCTCTCGATGGTCTCGTCGATGATGGCCTGGACGATCGCCTGCTTCGACTCGAAGTGGTTGTAGAAGGAGCCGAAGCCGACGTCGGCCGTGTCGGTGATCTCCTGGATGGTGGTGGCGCCGATTCCCTTCTCAGCCATTAGCTCGTGCGCCGCGCGGATCAGCTTGGCGCGGGTCTCCTGTCGCCGACGCTCCCCTCTCCCCGCGAGCCGCTTTTCTCGGGCTGCCACCGCTGGCTCCTCCAGGCTGATGTAGGAGTCTAGCACTCTCTAAGGATTTCGTCATACTTGAGTTTTTCATCATATCAACAATTGGGCCGAATCGGATCACGCCCACGGCTCCCGCGTTCTGGTAGAAGATGGGATCAGTTCCATGAGCATCGAGCCGATCGAGACGGATCTCCTCATCGTCGGAAGCGGCTTCGCGGGTCTGTGGGCGGCGATCAGCGCGCGAGAGGCCGGCGTCGGGCGCGTGGCCGTCGTCGACAAGGCGGCGATCGCCATGTCGAGCCAGTCGCGGCTCTGCGCCGGTGCCACCATCTACTGCCTGCCGGAGGATGACTCGGAGGCCTGGCTCCGCGACATCGTCGAGGCGAATGGCTTCCTCTCTCGCCAGCCCCTGGTGGCGGAGATCCTCGAGACCTCCTACGACAGGCTGCGCAGGCTCGAGGAGTGGGGTGTCTCGTATCCGAAGGGGAGGGCGGGCGACAGCTACGCTCGGATCCCCTCGCGGGGCCTCCCGCACGTGATGATGATGGTGGTGCCCCGCTTCCGCGATCGCGTCGGCGGCTCGGCGGTCGTCGATGCGCTGCGGCGCCAGGCGATTCGGGTGGGTATCAGGCAGTACCCCCGCGTATTCGTCACGGATCTCCTGCGAAGCGAGGGCCGCGTCGCCGGGGCCGTCGGCCTGGACCGCACCACGGCGGAGCCGATCGCCTTCGCCGCGCGCGCCGTGCTGCTCGCCACGGCCGACTGCAGCTTCCGCGGCAACTACGTCTGTACCGATGGAACCACCGGCGATGGCTTCCGGCTCGCCTACGACCAGGGGGTGCGCCTCTCCAACATGGAGTTCCTCTCCACCAACACCGGCTCGCCCAGGTTCGGCTTCGAGGGCACCGGTGTGGCGCTCAAGTGGGGCGGGCGCCTGCTGAACGCTCGCGGCGAGACCTTCATGGAGAGCTACCACCCGGATGCGAACGCCGCGGAGATCCACGAGCTCACCCTGGCGATGGTGCGCGAAGCCGAGAAGGGCCACGGACCCCCCTTCTACATCGAGATGGGTGAGGCCTGGAAGACGCGGATCGGTCCCGCCCTGGCGGGCATTGGCGGCTTCATGCCCATCAACCTGGCCAAGCTCGAAGCCGAGGGCGTCGACCTCGGAGGGCGACAGGAGTGGGTCCCCGCCGTGCAGACCTTGCGCGGCGGCGTGCGTATCGACTCCGACGGCCAGTCGGATCTGCCCGGTCTCTTCGCAGCCGGAATGACCGAGGCGCTGGATCCCGGGCTCTTCAATGGCTGGTCGACGATGCGCGCGATGGGCTCCGGGGAGCGCAGTGGCCGAGGCGCGGCGGCGTACCTCAGCGGTGCCGGACCGGTCTCACTCGACGCCGATCAGATCGCCGCACTGGTCGCGCGGGCGACCGAGCCAATGGAGCGGAAGGCCGCCGGATCGCCGCGGCCCGACGATCTCATCGAGCGCGTACATGCGCTGATCTTCGATCCGGAGGTCAGCATCTCGAAGCGAGGCGAGAGGCTCGGTGCGGCACTTGGTGAGATCGAAGATCTGCGCGTCGCCGCTCTTCCCGATCTCGCCGCTAGCGACGCCCACGAACTCGTCAAGCTGCACGAGACGCGCAACATGATCCAGGTCGCCGAGACGTTCCTTCGCGCCTCGCTCACCCGTACCGAGTCTCGCGGGTCCCATTTCCGCGCCGACCATCCGGCGCTCGACAACCAGCACTGGCTCTCCTGGGTCAACCTTCGCAAGGGCGGGGAGGGTGAAATGCTGGTCGAGACCGAGCCGGTTCCCATCGACAGCTACCCGATTCAGCCTCGTACGGAGGAGCTGAGCGCATGATCGAATCGCTCGACGAGCAGAAGTGCAGCGGCTGCGAGATCTGCTTCAACGTCTGTCCCTGCGATGTCTTTCGCACCCTGCGGCAGAAGCGCCTGGTTCGCATCGCCTACCGGGAGGACTGCCAGACCTGCTTCGCATGCGAGCTCGATTGTCCGGAGGATGCGATCTGCGTCGGGCCGATGCGCAAGCACCGCCGGCAGGCCTGGTGAGCGGAGGCGCTCCGCGCGCGGTACGGCGCGAATAGAGGAGGTGGAAGATGGCATCGACCTGCGTGGCGATCCTGAGCCCGGGGGACATGGGCCATGCGGTGGGTGCGTTGCTCCGCGAGCGCGGCTTTCGGCTGGTCAGTGTCCTCGCCGACCGCAGCGAGCTGACTCGTGATCGCGCCGCCCGCGCCGGGATCGAGGACGCCGGAGACCTTGACGGGGTGCTGCGCGCGGCGGAGGGGATGCTCGCGATTCTTCCGCCCGCGGAGGCGGAGCCCCTGGCTCGCCGCGTCGCGGAGGCGATGGCGCGCACCGGGTGTAAGCCCATCTACGCCGACTGCAACGCGGTCTCGCCCGCCACCGCGAGGCGCATCGGTGATGCGATCGCGGCGGCCGGTGCCCCGTTCATCGATGCGGGCATCATCGGCGCGCCGCCCGCCCGCGGCCGCGGGGACACGCGCGTCTACGCGAGCGGTCCTCAGGTGAAGTGGCTGGAAAGCCTCGCCGGGCGGGGTGAGCGGGGGGGAATGGCAGTCATCGCTCTCGGCGACGAGATCGGGCGGGCCTCGGCCATCAAGATGGTCTACGCCGCACTCACCAAGGGCACGATGACGCTCCAGGCCGCAGTGCTGGTCACGGCGATGCGACTCGGCGTCTTCGAGGAGCTGAGCCGAGAGCTCGAGAAGAGCCAGGCGGAGGCCTGGGCCCGCATGGGGATCCTTCCCTTCCTGCCGGCGGACTCCGGGCGCTGGATCGGCGAGATGGAGGAGATCGCCGCGACCTTTCGCGACGCCGGCGTGCCGGACGGCTTCCACCGCGGTGCTGCGGCGATCTTCCGAATGATGGCAGCGACGCCATTCGCCGCCGAGAGCCGCGAGACTCTGGACCGGAGCCGCAGCCTCGAGGATGCGATTCGGGTCTTCGCGGAGCACCTGCCCGCCGCCGAAGGAGAGGATTCCGCGAGCGGTCGCTGAGCTAGCCTCGCTGCGGCCGCGGGCTTCTCTCCCCCCCGGAGGGCGCGTTTGGGTGCAGACGCCCGCACCCGCACCTGCTCGTGCCGGGCCATTTCCTCGTTTCTCACGACCTGCCCGATACGCCGGCCCCCGCGCCGTCCGAGCTGTGCTCGTGGACCGGCAGCCGACCCGCAACTCACGTCGTAACCGACTATGGTTACTCGATAAAATTCCTGGGTGACCCCAGCCAGGTCAGGACTCCAGCCACTCCAGGACCAGAAGCGCGCTCTCCGGCGGCCGAGCCGGGAGATCCGGCCAGTGTTCAGCACCCGCGCGCGGGTGTCGATAACTCAGACGTAGGGGAAAGGACACGGAAGAGCGACTCGTGATCATCGCCCTCATGGCCGCCAACCCGGGCGCCAGCGCTCCAGATCGCGCTCCTGATGATCGGGTCATGACCCCGGCAGAGTTCTGCGAGGACACCCCAGCCCCCCGGCATCGATGCCTCACATGGACTGGCGACCGAAAGGAGAAGCACGATGACGAAGCGACTCGCGGCGCTGGTCATCGTGGCCATCATGGGTACTGGATGCGCCTACCTCCAGATCGACACCAATGAGAAGCTCTGGGGCGTCACGCTGGTCCCCAAAATCCTCGGCCGGGTCGCGTGGGCTGTGCCCTCGCTAGGGACGTCAGAGCTGGTGTACGCCTGCGCGCGCCGGCGCGGCGGTGGGCCCCGCAATTTTGATATTTGTGGTTACGGCGACGGAGCTGGCTACAGCGGCGGTGGCTACTCCGCGAGCTACAGCCAGGCGCCTCCCCCGGCGCCGCGGCGCAACCCCGACCAGGATCTTGTGGACGACGGCATCCGGCAGACGGAGGCGGCGCAGCAGCAGCCGGAGCTACCTGGAGATGGAGAAGCGCAACCCTACTATCCGGCAGCCATGCCAGATTGACACCACCTGCAACAACTGCGATGGGACGACCACCTGCTCTCGTTCCTGCCGCCCTGCGGGACACCTGCGCTGCCGAATCGCGCGCCCGCTATCGACCGCGTCTGAGCACGCGCCCTGCGTTTGCCTCGAACAGCTGACCGTCCTTGACGGCGTGTCGTCCGTTGACGAAGACGTGCAGGATGCCTTCCGGATACCGGCGCGGGTCGTCGTATGTCGAGGTATCGATCACCCGATCGGGGTCGAATACGACCAGATCTGCCTTCATGCCGGGGCGGAGGATTCCGCGGTCGCGCAGCCCCAGCCTGGCCGCCGCTGCCGAGGTCATCTTGCGGATCGCTTCGGGCAGCTCGAGGATACCGAGCTCGCGGCAGTAGTGGCCCAGGATGCGAGGGAAGGTCCCATAAAGACGCGGATGCGGCTTGCCTCCGAGCAGTCCGTCGGTGCACGCCATGTGCAGGGGATGCCCGAGGATCGTCTGCACATCCCCTTCGTCGGCGATGAACAGGATCATCGAGACGTTCAGGTCCTCTTCGATCAAGAGGTCGCAAACGGCGTCGATCAGCGGCTTGTCGAGGGCCTCGGCGACCTCCAACAGGTTCATCCCCTCCAGGTGGCGGTTCTCCTCCGAGCCGACGCTGGCAACGCGGATGTCGGTGATGGCGACGGTCGAGGAGCCCCGCTTCGCGATCTCGGCCGTGATCCGCTCTCGCACACCGGCATCTCTCAGCCGCTCGATCATCGCGTCGGGGCCGCCCTCCTGTAGCCATTCGGGAAGGATCGCGAACAGCATCGTGCTCCCGGCGGTGTAGGGATACTGGTCGAAGGTCACCTCGAGTCCGCGCTCGCGGGCCCGCTCGATCTTGCCCAGCAGCTCCCCCGCCTTCCCGAACTGCGGCCTCCCGGCCACCTTGAGGTGCGAGATGTGCAGCGGAGCGCCACTGCGCTCGGAGACGCGAAGCATCTCGTCGAGGGCTTCGAACACCTTGGCGTCCTCGTTGCGCATGTGGACGACGATGAAGCCGCCGTAGTCGACCAGCTCGGCGCACAGGGCAGCCATCTCGTCCTCGTCGGTGTACGAGCAGGGCGGATAGATCAAGCCGGTCGAGAATCCGACGGCACCGGCCTCCAGGCACTCGCGCAGAAGGGAGATCATCTCCTTCAGCTCGGTGGGGGAAGCCCTTCGATCCTCCATTCCCATGGCCCAGAGACGCAGATTCCCGTGAGGCACCAGACAGGCGAGGTTCGTCCCTGGCGACGCCCCATTCAGGGCCGCGAGGTACTCCTCGAAGGTCGACCACGACCACTCGAGCTCGGGATTGCCGAGCAGTCCCGAGAGATGCCGGCGCCAGTCGCCCTTGTGCTCGGGCCGGATGGGTGCGGCGGCGATGCCGTCCTGGCCGAGAAGCTCGGTGGTGACGCCCTGCATCAGCTTCGGTGCGATCGACGAATCCTCGAATACCAGGAGATCGGAGTGGCTGTGTGCGTCGATGAAGCCGGGAGCGACGGCCGCGTTGGCACAATCGATCTCGAGTGTCGCCCGAGCGCCCCCGAGCGCGCCCATGGCGGTGATCGTGTCGCCGTCGACGGCGAGATCGGCCCTGAACCAGGGGCCGCCGGCTCCGTCGAAGACCCGCGCGTTCTTCAGCAACACATCGAAGCGGGTGTTCTCGGTCATGCAGGCCACTCCCTCTCGCTTCTCGCTCCGCGCCGATCGGCAAGCATATCTTAGCGGCCGCGCCTCTAGGCAGGAGATCAGTCCACGAGAAGCCAGTGGAAGGTGCTCGAAGTGTGTTGGTAGCCGCACTCCTGCCTGGCGAACGCCAGACCGCCGCCGCGAGAGAATCCCACCTCGGCCGTCAGCCCGTAGCTACACGCGGGCAGTGGAAGGGAGTCGATCTCCGCGTAGCCCGCCGTGTCCCAGATGGAGAGCGCTGTATTGGTGCCGATCGCGAGCCGCCCGCTCGCCGGATCGAAAGCCACCGCCTGGGAGGGAGCATCGAGGAGGAAGGTCCCGAGCAGGACGCGGACGTCGGTCGGAGACCAGTCCGTCGCGGCGGCTTCTCCTCCATAGCTGTTGCTGGCGTAGGCCAGGTGCTGATCGTCGGGCGACATCGCCATGTCGTGTCCCTGGTAGCCGGGGGAGTGGTTCGTCTCCAGCTCCAAGAGCGAGGTCCCGTTCCAGGCGAAGCGTCGCAGCATCGCGCTGGAGCCGATTCCACCGACGATGATCTCGTCGCGTGTGCGGTTGTAGACGATTCGATCGGCTGTTCCCAGGTACCAACCACCCTGAAGCGGCGGCGCGCCGCCCGGCAGGCGAAAGATGTAGTCCAAGCCCGAGTAGGCCATCACGAGCCACAGGTCTCCCCCGTTTCCGAGCGACAATCGCGTCGGAGAGCCAGGAAGATTGATCGTCGCAACCTCCCCGGTGACGAGATCCACGGCCGCCACCCCGGCCCCGCCCGAGAGCGCCACGTAGAGCAACTTCGCCTCCGCGTCGAGCTCGAGATCTCCCGGCTTGCCCGCCAGGGGAACCGCGAGGCCGAGACGACCCGAGGCCACCTCGCGGGCCACGACCTGGTATCCGCCCCGGTCGCCGTAGAGGATCCAGCCGCCACAGAGCGGGACGAACCCGCTGGCGGGCTCGACGGAGAACGCGCCGCTTGGAGGTAGCGCTGCCACGTCGTCCATGTCGCAGAGCGGCGTGGCCGGATCGGAGGGGACCACCAGCGCGAAGTCGCAGATCCCGCCCACTCCGTGTTCCGGAAGCTGACAAGCGAAATCCAACGGGAAGGCGTCGAGCACCAGTCCCGTGGTGCTGTCGCCGGGACCCATTCCGGGGTTCCAGGCGTCGGGCCCGCCGTCGCCGTCACTGTCCAGGGCGGCGGCAGGATCCGTGGGGAAGGCGTCGTCGAAGTTGTCCGTGCCGTCGCCGTCCGCGTCGTCGAGCGGCTCCCACGGATGGAAGGCCGGAGCCCCCCCCACCCAGGCGACGACCAGCGTGCCGCCGGTCCAGCCGAGCACCCGACGCGGCTCGCCCGGGAGGCTTTCCTCCTGCCAGAGAGAGAGATCCGGGCCGCGTTGTCCCGCCAGGGTTCCGCCGGCGCCATCCCCTCGCACGGTGAGGATCCGGCCGTCGGCGGTCCAGAGCGCGTCGGTAACGCTCTCCGGCAGCACCTCGCGGGCGGCGAGGGTCTCGCCGTCGTAGAGCTGTCCGGTACCGATCAACACGCGGGTGGCGTCGGGTGAGGGGCGGATGGGGGGCTCCAGAGGTAGCCCCGAGTACCAGGCTCCCTCGCGCCGGTCGCCGATGCTGCCGTCGGGTGCGATCTCCTCGGAGACCATCGGCAGGCTGCTCGTGCTGTCACCGAAGTAGTACAGACGGCGATTCGCGGGGCTCCAGCCGAAGCCGCGTGAGTCGTAGTTCAGCTCGTCGAAGGATATCAGCGAGCCATCGGGATCGAAGCTGTAGTGCACCGCCCATCCGCTGGTCCGGTGGACCGCGACGACGAACTCGCCCGCGGTGGTGAGGCCACTGGGCGCGGTGTAGGTGACGCTGAAAGGCGTCTCTGCGAGTGAGCTGGCGAGGTCGATCTGGGTGATCGCCCCGCTCGGGTACGCCAGGTAGAGGCGGTGGGTGGTGGGCGAGTAGGCCATGTGGGTGGCGTCGGCCCCGATCACGATCGGATTCAAGTACTGCTCCCCGGCAGCGGACCAGCGGTGGATTCGCCCGTCCTCGGGGCTGAACAGGTAGACCACGTCGTCCACGCCCATCGCGATCTCAGCCGGATCGTAGGGCGGGATCGCGGTAGCGATGTCACAGACGCCGCCCGTCCCCTGCTCGGGCAGCCAGCAGGCCGAGTCGAACGGGAAGGCATCGAGAACGAGCCCGGTGGTGCTGTCGCCCGGGCCCATGCCGGGGTTCCAGGCGTCGGGGTGGCCGTCTCCATCGCTGTCCAGCGAGGCGGCGGGATCGAGCGGGAGGGCGTCCTCGGGGCTCGGTACGCCGTCGCCATCACCATCGGTTCCGAGCTGGTGCGGGTGGAATTCGGGCTTCCCCCCCACCGAAGTCACCACCACGAACCCAGCGCTCGACTCCAGCACGCGCAGCGGCGCTCCGGGAAGCAGCCGCTGGGTGACCAGCGCGAGCGCGGCGTCCCATTGCTCGACCAGCGTGTCGCCCGCGGCAGTCGAACGCAGCGTCAGCAGCCCGCCGTCCGCGAGCCAGATGGCATCCACCGGATCGACGGCGAGGCTGCCCGCCAGGTCGAGTGTCGAGCCATCGCGGAGCACACCGGTTCCGAGCAGCACTCGCGACCCATCCCGGGAGGCGCGCAGCGGGTAGCCCAGCGACCACGATTCAACCGAGGCATTCCCTACGCTCTCTCCGATCTCGCCCGTCGCGGGGTCGATGTCTTCCCAGCGAAGCTCCTGGGGCGCGAGCCAGCTGCCGGTGCTCCGGCAGAAGTACATGCGGCTGGTGGCGGGGCTCCACTCGTAGTCGGCGGAGGCGTAGTTCGAGCCCTCCCAGGAGATCCATTCTCCGGTGGGGGCAAACGTGTAGTGGGCCTGGTTCCCGGTCGAATCGGCCGCCAGCACGAACTCGTTGGCCGTGGCCAGGCCGTGGAGGTTCCAGAACACGACGGTGAAGGGCTCCTCCGCCACGGAGCTGGCCAGGTCGATCTGGGTGATGGCGTTGCTCTCGTACCCGAGATAGAGCCGATGGGTGACCGCCGCGTAGGCCATGTAGGCGGGTTCGCCCCCGGTCACGATCGGGTTCAAGGGACGGCTCTCGGCCACGGACCAGCGGAAGATGCGGCGGTTCTCCGGGCTGAGCAGATAGACCACGTCGTCGATGCCCATCACGACGCGGAGGGGGGCGTAGGCAGGCAGCGCGCCCGCGATGTCGCAAACGCCGCCCGTGCCCTGCTCGGGGAGCCAGCAGGCCGAGTCCAGGGGGAAGGCGTCGAGCGCGAGACCCGTGGTGCTGTTGCCCGGACCCATGCCGGGATTCCAGGCGTCGGGCTGGCCGTCGCGGTCGGTGTCCTGGGCCGCCGCCGGGTCTAGCGGGAAGGCGTCCTGCGGATTCGGCACCCCGTCCTGGTCCGGGTCGTCGGTCGGGACGTAGGTGGCGACGTTCGGCCGCTTGCTTCCCTGGCTGACCACCAGGTAGGAGCCCGGCGTCGGCGCCTCGAAGACCCGGATCGGCAAACCGGGGAAGAGCTGCGAGTTGAAGAGACCCCGAGCGGCGTCCCACTGGTTGAGACGCGTCTGGCCCGATTCGGTTGCCGTGATGGTGAGGAGGCCTCCGTCGTCGAGCCAGAGGGCGTCCTCCGCGTCCACCGGAAGGGCCTCCTGGATCTCGAGGGTGTCCGCGTCGAAGAACGTCCGGGCGCTGAGCAGCACCTCGGCGCCGTCCTTCGAGACCCGGATGGGATAGCCGAGGGGAAAGTCGCCGTGATAGGGCGCGCAAACGCCGCCGCCGAACTGGCCCGTGACGGTATCGATCGCCTGCCCGCAGAGATCTGCCGGACTGCCGCTGGTGATCCGGTAGAACCGACCGCGGGCGGGGTCCCAGGTGGGGTGCCCCACCTGATTCCAGGAGCCGTAGCGTTCGTCGGCCTGGGAGCCGTCCGCGCGGATGGTGTAGATGTGGTTATAGGTCGCGACGACCAGGAACGAGGCGGCCTCGCCCAGCCCGTAGACGGTGCTCGGGAGCTGCAGGAACGGCTCTGGCAGCGGAGAAATCGCGGCGAGATCGATCTTCTCGACTTGAACGCCAAAGTACGCCACGTAGAGGGCGTGGTGGTCGGCGACGTAGGTCACACACCGCGAGCTGGGTCCGATCGGGATCTTGGAGAGATAGCGGTTCTCTGCGACCGAGTAGCGGAAGATCGCCTCCTGGTCCGGCGCATACATGTACAGAACGCCGTCGATCCCGAGGTGCACCGACTCCGGCTCGAAGGGCACCACCTGCGGCCAGCAGCTCGCGGAGATCAGTAGGAGCGAAGCGAGAGCGAGGCTGAGGAGACGCATGGGATCCCCCCTGATGGGAGAGGGCGCGTTCTGCTCATCGGTTACCCGAGCGGGTGACTTGAAGAGGTATGCAGAACGCGAGCCGATGAACCCGGTCTCCCCCGGTCACGATCACTCTCATATCTTCGCCATGACCTCTCTGGCGAATGCTGGGCCTCTCCTGTTCTGGTCTGGCGACGAGAAGGTCGACCCTGCTGCACGTGCCGGGCGCGGTCTCGAACATGACGATGGAGGCCCTGGCCCCCTCCGTGCCCCGTGGGAGCTGCGCGCGGCCCATCGACGCAGAGATCTCCCGATAAGTGGCTATGATTCGACGAGAATCGGGTTTTCGCGGAGCACCTGCCCACCGCCGAGGGAGGGGAACCGCGACCGGCATCTGAGCCGGCTGGCGCCGCCCGAGAGATCGGGCGATTCATCACCGAGAAGGGCTGTCGCGGGCTTCGCGCTGAGCGGAAATGAGGAAGAAGATCTTCTACGGCTGGTGGATCGTCCTGGCGACGAACCTGATCTGCATGGTCGGCTACGGCACCTGGCTCTACTGCTTCGGTGTCTTCTTCAAGCCGATGTCGACCGAATTCGGCTGGACGCGCGCGATGACAGCCGGCGCCTATTCGTTCCGGGGAATCCAGGGAGGGATCGCATCGCCGGTCGTGGGCTGGGCCGTGGACAAATACGGATCGCGCGGCGTCATCATCCTGGGAGCCATCTTTTCCGGGGCCTCGTTCGCCCTGATGTACTTCGTCGACTCACTGCTCGGCTTCTACCTCGTCTACGGGATCCTGCTGTCGATCGGAATGAGCGCGATGCTCTATCTGCCAGCCTGGACCGTCATCGCCAAGTGGTTCAAGCGCCGCCTCTCCCTGGCCATGGCCCTGCTCGCGGTGGGCGCCGGATTCGGTGGTCTGATCTGCGCTCCCTCGGCGGCATTCCTGATCGAGCGCTTCGGATGGAGATCGGCGTTCGTGGTGCTGGGGGGGGTCATCTGGATCGTGGTGATCCCGCTGGCCCTCGTGGTCAGGAACAGTCCCGCCGAGATGGGACTGGCACCCGACGGTGATCCGCTGCCCAAGCGGACGCCGCAGGGGATCGATTCACCAGCGGAGGTGGACGGAGCTGCACCGGATCCTTCGACGCCGGCCGAATACACCCTCAAGCAGGCCCTCAGGTCCTCCGTCTTCTGGATGCTCGCACTGGCCTTCTTCTTCTTCGGCATGGCCCACTCCACCGTCACGGTCCATACCGTCCCCGCACTGACCGATGCCGGAATACCGGTGGCGAAGGCGGCCTTCAGCATCGGCCTGCTCACCCTGGTGAGCGTGATCGGCAGGCTCTCTTTTGGCTATCTGGGTGACCATATCACCAAGCGCTACCTGTTCATGGTTGCCTACGCTCTCACGGGGCTGGGTCTCCTAGTCCTGATGAATGCCACGACCATGGGAATGGTGTACCTGTTCATCTTCCTCTTCGGCGTGGGCTTCGGGGGAACCGTGCCGCTGATGCCGGCCATCTGCGCCGAGACCTTCGGTCTCGCTTCACTGGGAAAGATCCAGGGCTTCATGAACCCCGTCATGATGTTCGCCGGCGCCGTCGGTCCGATCTTCGCGGGCTCCGTCTTCGACGCGACCGGGTCGTACCGGACCAGCTTCCTGGTGACGGGTCTCCTCAGCTTCTGCTCGGCCATCGCCATCTTCTTTGCACGGCCGGCGAGACCGCAGCAGGAGGTCGAGCCGCAGGCGGCAGGAAGCGCCGTGAGCGGGTGAGCCGCAAGGCGCAGCGAGAGGAGCGAGTCGTGACCGAGACAGCTTCCCAGGAGGAGCGCCACCTGCTCGTCGAGAAGCGGGAAGGTGTCCTGATCCTCACCATGAATCGCCCGGCGGCGCGCAACGCATTGAGCCCCCAGATGCTGGTCCTGATGGCCGAGGCGTGGCACGAGTTCCGAGATTCGAAGGATCTTCGCGTGGCAATCCTCACCGGTGCCGGCGGCGAGGACTTCTGCGCGGGGGGGGACCTCAAGCTGACCATGCCTCTCATCACCGGCGCGCGGAAACCCGAGGATGATTGGGACCACCGCCTGGTCTCCGATCTCACCCAGTTCACGGATGCCATCCTGCGCGGCTTCGACCTCTACAAGCCCGTGATCGCCGCGGTGAACGGGAACGCGCTGGGCGGCGGGAGCGAGCTGACCAACGCCTGCGATCTGCGCGTCGCTTCCGAGAACGCCGTCTTCGGGATGCCCGAGGCCAGGGTAGGGCTGCTGCCGGGAGGTGGATCGATCAGCCGTCTGCCCCGTCAGATCCCCTATGCGAAGGCCATGGAGATGCTGCTGATCGGCGGCTCCTTCGATGCACGGCAGGCGCTGGAGATGGGTCTCCTCAACTACGTGGTGCCCCTCGCGCAGCTGATGGACAAGGCCTTCGAGCTGGCCGACTTGCTCGCCGCGAACGGACCCCTGGCGGTGCGGAAGATCAAGGAGGGAGTGGTGCGCACCAGCGGCCTCCCCCTCGACCGCGCCCTCGAGATCGAGAACGAGGTGTCGGTGGCGGTGGTGACGTCGAAGGACGCTCGGGAGGGACCCCGCGCCTTCGCGGAGAAGCGCAAGCCCCGCTTCACGGGTGAATGACGGGCGCAGGGGTCCCGCTTCGACCGCCGGCCGCCGACGGATCGCCTCCAGCCAGCGCACGACGCCGGTGCCTCCGACTTCTCGGTTCCCCGGACCATGGATCTCAGGGATGGTAGAGTCGCCTCGCCTCGTCGCGCAGCCAGTCCCGGTGATCCGGGTGTGCCACGGTGATCAGCTCCTCGGCGCGCTCGCGGACGCTCTTCCCCAGCAGGCGCGCCACGCCCTGCTCGGTGACGACGGTGTCCGCGAGCTCGCGGGGGATGGAGACGATCTGTCCCTTCTCGAACTGCGGAACGATGGTCGAGACGGTGCCGCCCTTTGCGCTCGAGGGCAGCACGGTCACCGCGCGGCCCTTCTTGGAGAGAAAGGCCCCGAGGTGGAAGGCCAGCTGCCCCCCGGTCCCGCTGTAGACCATCGGCCCGATCGCGTAGACGCCGATCTGTCCGCTCAGGTCCACCATCAGCGCTCCGTTGATGGTGAGCATGCTCTGGTGTCGAGCGATGATCGTCGGGTCGTTGGTGTATTCGTAGGAACGGAGCTGGAAGAAGGGGTTGTTCTCGATGAACTCGAGATCCTCGGGGCTGTTGCCCACGTAGGAGGAGACGAAGTGTCGGGGATGGAGCTCGGCGTACCTGCAGGTGATGATGCTCCTCCGCACCAGATCCACCGTCCCCGGCACCGTGAGCTCTCCGAAGTAGCCGAGATCGTTGGCGTCGTCGAAGGCGCCGAGCAGCGGGAGGGCGCCGGTGTGAGTGCCCAGACCCAGCTGTAGGGTGTCGCCATCGTTCACGAGAGACTTGACCTGTGCCGCGATCTGGCGGTCCACCTCGGGAAAATCCGCCGGGTCGGGGTCGGGCGCGGCGAGACGCGGGCGATCCCCCTCCACGATCGCGTCGAGCTGCGAGACGTGGATCCAGCTGTCGCCGCAAGTCCGCGGGATACCCGGGGAAAGCTCCACGATCACCCGCCTGGCACGCCGCGCACTGGTCACCGCGTCCCAGACCGAGTTGCCCACACAGACCCAGCCCCGTTCGTCGGGGGGCGAGACCACCAGCAGGAGATCGTCGATCGGTCGCCCCTCCCCGGGCCGGCTGTCGGCCGCCTTGTGCTGGTTGATCATGTGGAGCGGGTGGAAGTCGACGAGGCGGTGCACCAAGGCCTGGCGATTGTCCGGGGCGAGTGCGTACTGCACCTGCAGGTCCCAGGCCTTGCGCGCGTCCTCCCGGAACCAGCCCATGTCGGGAATCACCACGCTGCGGATGGTGACGTCGCGAAGCTCCTCCTCCCGCGCCGCGAGCGTCGCCAGGATGGCCGGCGGCTGGTGCGCGCTCGGCATCCAGACGAGATCGCCCGACTCGACGAGGCGCGCCGCCTCGTGGGCCTCCATCCGCTTGCGCTCGAACTCCCTCTTCGGATCGACGCTCAGATCGAGCTGGGCCACCGGGAACTGGACCCTCCCCGGCGGTCAGCTGCGTGAGCCCCGAGCACGAGAGGCTCCGGGCCGGCTCATGCATGCGTCGAACCAGGCCTTCACGCGGGCGAAGCTCGAGAGGTCGAGGCCCACGAAGATCGCCCAGGAGAGCACCGACGCGACGTTCAGGTCTGCGATGGTGAAGGCGTCTCCCAGCAGGTACGACCGGTCGGCGAGCGCGCCGTCGAGCACGCCCAGCGGCGCCTGCAGAGCTGCCGCGGCGGCCTCGGCCTTGGAAGCGTCGCGTTGGTCCTCCGGCAGCATGACGCGGTTCAGGAGCATCGTGAGCAGGTGAGGCTCCAGCTCGGTCATCCCCCAGAAGCTCCACTGCACGGCGCGGGCCTCGTCCTCGAGGGACTTTGGCTGCAGACCGCCGTCGTACTTCTTGGCCAGGTAGAGATTGATCGCCATCGATTCGAAGAGGGTCAGGTCACCGTCCACGAGCGCGGGAATCCGCCCGTTCGGATTGATCGCCAGGTACTGGGGCTTCTTCGCATCCTCGAGAAAACTTACCGGCACGTTCTCGTATTCGACGCCGATTTCTTCGAGCGCCCAGAGCGGGCGAAAGGTGCGCGACATGGGAACTCCGTAGAGCTTGATCATGGGGGTCTCCTCAATGGGGCTTGGGGGTACCCTCTAGAATACTCGATCGCGAGCCTGGTGACCGGTCTCATCGAAATGCGTTGGAGCGTTCGATGAGTCTCCGCAGGCTCACTGCAGGTAGCCGAGCACCTCGAGCATCTTGCTCTGGATCGGGTCGAGTGCCGGCGCCTTTCTGCTCAGCTCCGGCTCCGGCACCCGAGCGCTCAGATTCGTCTCGCTCCCGGGGAAGGGCCGCTCCTCGCCCGGGTCCAGGCTCAGGTCGTATCCGGAGTCGGAGCCGTCCGCAGCCACGATGCGCTTGAGGCGTCCGTCCACCACCGCCTGCTTGCGGGCGAAGAGGTAATCGACCTCGGCGGGCCGCTGGTGCGCCCAGCCGTGGGCCAGCGTCTTGGGACTGAACTCCTCCGCTCGTACCGGCTGGCGCTCCAGCGTCCCGCCTTCCCGAAGGAGAGGGCGCAGATCCGTGCCGTCGACCGCCGCCGGCTGGATGCCGGCCATGGCGAGGAGCGTCGGCATGATGTCGACGAGGGAGACCGCCTCGTGGACGACGAGTCCACTGGGAAGGGCTCCACCGGCGATCACCATGGGGATTCGGATCAACGGCTCGTAGAGGGTGTTGCTGTGACCGAAGAGGGTGTGCTCTCCGAAGAGCTCTCCGTGATCGGAGACCACCACCACGATCGGTGCCTCTCCCACCATCCCGAGAACTTCCCCGAGCATCGCGTCGGCGGCGGCGATGGCTCCGTCCAGCAGATCTCGGCCGGTCGCGATGTCGTCGTCGGAGAGCCGGTTCCCGTTCTGCGTTGCCGTCATCACCCGCGTCCCGATGGCTTCGAGGGCGTGAAGCGAGAGATCGGCATCGGTGAAGCGCCTGCGAAACACCCGCGGGACGTGTTGATAGGGTCCATGGGGTTCGAAGAAGTTCACGAACAGGAAGTAGGGGCGCGTCCTGTCGCGCTCCGAGAGCCAGCGCCGAATCGCGGCGACGGTCTCGGCTCCCCCCTTGTCCCAGTCGGGCGCCATGAGAGCGTAGTACACGCGATTCGCCAGCAGCATGATGTCGACGTGGTAGCTCCGCCACGACTCGTGGTTCAGCTGGAAGCCGCGGGTCATCCCGGTTCCCGGCCCGATCCAGGCGTTCCCGGTGAAGTTGGCCGTCTCGTAGCCGTGCTGCGCGAGTATCTCGGCGACCGTGGGGTGGCGATCGTCGAGCGCGAGATGCTCGTTGTGAGCGCCGTGGCGGCTGGGGAGGAGCCCGGTGAAGAGAGAAGCGTGGCTCGGGAGCGACCAGTGCCCGGTGGCATAGGCGTGCTCGAAACGGACCCCCCGTGCCGAGAGGCGAGCCAGGTTCGGTGTCGTGTCACGCTGGTAGCCGTAGGCCGAGGTGTGGTCTGCGCGCACCGTGTCGAGAACCACGACCACGAACGAGGGCTTCGCGAGCGGCGCCGCGGCTGCCTGAATGGAAGCGCTCTCTGGGTTGGACTCCGGGAGCGATGGACTCTTGATGGACGGGTAGAGGGCTACGGCGGCCGCGACGGCGGCGAGGGGCCACGAGAAACGGCCGAGCGCCAGCAGGGCGAAGAGGGCCGCCACGGCCAGGAGCGGCAGGGACCGGGCTTCGCCCGCGGCCAGAGTGAGCCCGATCCCGACCGCCAGCACCGCGCTTCCTCGGATCCAGATGGAGCGCCGCGCGGCGCCGGGCGTGAGGAGCTGCACGGCGAGATCGATCCCCACGCCGAGCAGGGCGTACATTCCCAGTGCACCTACCAGGATCGGCCAGAGGGAGCCCGCATTGAAGGGGCCCATGTAGGGTCCAACCACGAACAGGCAGTCAGCGACGAGCAGTCCCGCTGCCAGTGCGATTCCCACGGTCGGCCATCCCGGACGCTGGCGGAAGAAGAACCTCACGAACTCTCTCCCTCGAAGGCGCGAATCACCGACTCGTCCAGCTCTCGAAGCAGGGCACCTCGGCAAGCCCACCCTCCATGGGCGATACCAGGTGGTCCATCGCCCAGATGCTCTCGCCCCGGGTCTCCTGCTCGAGGAAGTGCCAGAAATCGAGGAGCTCGGACCAGTCGACGTTCTGCTGGACGGTCTGGGCTCCGAATCTCATTCTCACGCTCATGGCGGATCTCCCTTTTCGAGAGCTGATGGGGTCGCAGTGGCTCTCACGACCTTCAGGATGCCCCTGGCTGCCGCAGCGGTCCTCCCGGAGATCTGCTGATTCGCTGTGAATTCTCTGTGCCCTGCGCCCACACCTTTTTCTCTGTGTGGACGCCGGGTTACAGTCTGGCTGGTGACCTTCTCATTCGCCGACCTGGAGCTCGACGCAGGCTGATCTCTCGCTTCGAGGCGCTCGACCGGCTTCGCCCCTCCGCCAGGTCACTCACAGCAACCCCGTTTTCCGAAGGCAATGGGCATCACCGTCTCCGCTCGCGGAGAGGTTGGGTCGGCATGGCAGCACGCTGGTCGGGGACACGGGGTGAACCCGTTCGCACCGCACTCTACCCAGATGCGCCCGGGACGGGTAAGCGTTGAAGGCCTCGTCACGGCCGGGGCGTGAACGCACCATGACATCCGGCCCGCTCCCTTTCCCCTCGCGGATCCCTGATACTCCACGGCGCGCGCGAAAGGAGCACGGCAGGTGAGCAGTGGGCGGGTTCCGAACGGGGGTCCGGAAGGCGAGGCCCCGGCCGCGCCCTCGTCGCGCCGGGCGCTTCTCGGGCTCGCCGCCCTCTTCGCGATCGCGAGCTACGGCACCACCCTGAACGGCGTCGCCGCGCCGTACCTCGCGCGAAGCTTCGGTCTCGACGACGCCGCGATGGCCCGCATGTTCGGCTGGATCGCGCTGAACGGCGCCCTGGTGCTCTGGCTCGCGCGCCTGCTCGACCGGCTCGGGCGCCGGCGCATCCTGCGCGTCTCGATCCTCGGCCTCGCCGCGGGCGGGCTCGCGACCGCGGGCGCGCCGACGCTCTTTCTGTTCGTGGTCGCGCAGATCGGCGCGAACGCGTTTCTCAACACGACGATCACGGCCGGCACGGTGATGGTCACCGAGGAGCTTTCCGTCGAGCAGCGCGCGCGCGGCCAGTCGATGACCGCGTTTCTCGGAGGCTTCGGATCGGGGGTGGCCCTGCTGCTGGTCGCGAGTCTCTCGGATCGGGATTGGGTCTGGCGGCTGGGGTGGGGGCTCCTCGCGGTCCCGTTGCTGGTGCTCCTGCGGCACTTCTCGGCCCTGCCGGAGACACGTCGCTGGCAGAACGCCGCGGGGCGCGGCGAGGTCGCGAAGGCCCGCGCCAGGGACGCGTGGCGCGGCGCGCACCGCCCGCGCACGGCCGGTCTCGTGCTCCACGTGTTGCTCGGAAGCATCGCGGGCACCGCCTCGGGCTCGTGGCCCTACTACCACCTGGTGCACGCGCTCGGGATGTCCGCGTCGACCGCGAGCGTGATCCTCTTTACGGGCGGCGCCGCCGGCATGGCGGGTTTCTTCCTCGCGGGCCGGTTCTGCGACCGCTTCGGCCGACGTGCCACGCTCGCGGCGGCGGCCCTCACCTTCAACGCGACGATGGTCGCGTTCTATCTCCTGCCGGACATACCGACGGTATGGCTCCCGCTCGGCCTTCTCTTCGGGCTCGCGTCGATCGCGGGCAACGCCAGCATCGTCGCCTTCCGCACGCTCGCGACCGAGCTCTTCCCGACGCGAATTCGCTCGACCGTCATGGGCTGGTTCTCCGTCGCGGGACTCGTCGCGGCGGTGGCGTCGAACTTCGCCACCGGCGCCCTCACCGAGGTGACGGGCTCGCTCGCCGAGGCGATCGCTTGGATCGCGCTCCTGATCGTCCCCGCGTGCCTGGCGCTGCTCGGCCTCGTGCCCGAGACGCGCGGGCTCGCGCTCGAGGAGGCGTCGCTCGAGAGCAGCGAGGAGCCGGCGGGGTAGGAGGCCGACGCGGGGTCGCCGTGGCCCAGGTTGCCGGTCGGGATCACCACGGAGTTCCGCGCTCGCCTCGGCGGGTCGGCCACGCGATCCATCGTCTGCTCGATCTGCGGCTGGATCCGGTCGAAGAGATCCCAGGAGCCGCTGAAATCGAGTTCCGTGTGACAGACGAGAACGACGTGAATCTGGTTGATGGCGTCAAGGTTCTTTCGGCGAACCTGAAGATATCGTTTCCGGCCGCGGCTTTCATGAGGTCGAGTCCGTAGAACCCCGCGTCGACGATGATCGGAACGGCCTCGCTGGTGCTGTCGCAGGTGTGCAGCCGCGGGTGCATGCCGTAGCAATGGACGCGGCCGCCGCGGGCTCTAATATCCCGTCCGCCAGCGATTCTGATCGAGGAGCCGGGCAGCGTGAGCCCCGAAACTTCCAGCGCAGGCGACCGGGAGGGAGGGGGCCTTCGTCCGTTTCGGGCGGGTCTCTTCTTTGCCGGGGCCAACGGCGTCACCTGGATGGTGGGCATCGGCTCGCCGATGGTGCTGATGGCCGAAAGGCTCGGCGCCGACGCCGCGCAGATCGGGCTGGCCTCGGCCTTCGTCTTTCTGGTGCTGCCCATGCAGGTGCTGGCGACCTCGACCCTCTCGCGCCTCGGTTACCGGCGGCAGATGGTGCTGGGATGGGGCGTGCGGGCGCTCTTCCTGACCGTTCCGCTCGGGCTCGCCCTCTACGCGGCCGAGGAGCCGCCGGCCTGGATGTCCCAGCTGTTCGTGGGGAGCGTCTTCGGCTTCTGCTTCTTTCGCGCGTTCGGCGTGGCGGCCCACATCCCCTGGCTGGCCAAGATCCTGCCGGTCTTCTTGCGTGGCCGCTTCTTCGCGACCGAGGGCCTGGTCACGGCCACGGTGGGTGTCGCCACCCTGCTGCTCTCCTCGGCGCTCTTCGCGCGGCTCGAGGCCTATGCGGCCTTCGCCTGGATGTACGCGCTCGCACTGGTCGGAGCGGCCGTGGCGATCGCCTCCCTTCATCGTCTCCCGGATGCGCCGCCTCCTGGCCCGATCCGCGTACGCTCGCTCCATCGCGAGGCGCGAAGCCTCTGGCTCGAGCCGGGCGACTTCCGCTTCTTCCTGGGGCTTTCGCTCCTCGGCAACCTGGTCGGCTCCTCGTTGAGCCCTTTCGCGACCTACTACCTGCGTAGCGAGGCGGAGTTCTCCTCCAGCGCCATCCTCGCGTTCGTCGCCGCCACGTTCGCGGGGCAGATTGCCGGGCTCGTCGTGATCCGCCGCCTGGTGGATCGCGCTCCGTTGCGCCGCTTCTTCCGGGCGGCGGCCCTGGGAGTGATCGCCGTCGAGCTGTTCTGGCTCGCCTATGTGGCAGGGGCAAGGGGGCTCGAGGCAGGGCTCCCCCTGGCATACTTCGTGCTGGGGATCGCACTCGCGATCCACAACACCGCGCACACCACCTACCTGCCCGAGCTCGCCCCCGAGGAGCGGCGCCCGGTTGCGCTCGCGGTGTTCACGGCAACGCTCGGAATGCTGGCGGGTCTCGCGCCGATCGTCTGGGGTTTCGCACTGAAGCGCCAGGACTCGCTGCCGGGGATGCGCGTGGATCGCTTCATCGCGTTCTTCGTCCTGGGCATCGCCTTCCAGCTGCTGCTCTTCTGGCTGCAGGGAAGAATTCCCGACAGGCGCGGTAGAGCCTCGAGCCCCTAGATCGCGTTCGAGGCCCCCCCGCTCGTTTTACCCACTTCCCCGGGAGCTTGCGGTTCCTGCGTCATCGGACGTTGGAAAGGCCCGCTGATGATCCCTATCCCCCGGAGTCGTCACCACGGCTAGTAGCGAGCGATGAAGGGCTTGACACCGAACTTCTCAGCGCAGGTCCTCGGGGGTTCTTCCAGAGGGACGTCGAGGAAATCGGCGATCAGCTGATCGACGCAATAGTTGCTGGCGAAGACCCCGTGGCCGAAGCCGGGAAACACGAAGAGGTGTGCGTTGGAGAGATGGCTGGCGGCCGATCTCGCCCAGGTCGTTGGGGTCGAGGCATCCAACCCGCCCGAGAGAATCAGCGTGGGAATCTCCGACGCCACGGGCTTCGCCTCCACCGGATCCGCGGTCCCGCTGCCCCATGACTTGCAGACCTTGGACTCGATTCGCAGGAAGGCCCGATTCGAGGCGCGAAAGCGCGGGTGGCGCTCGGCTTCCTTGGCGGCCCGACGGAGGTCGTTGAAGGGAAACTCGTCCCGGCAGGTCGTGGAGTAGTAGAGCCCGCTGCTAAAGTCGACGCCCAGATAGGAGGCCACCAGCTCGCGCACCAACGGTGCGGCGAGGTCGGTGCTGCCCCGATGCAGCGAAGTGATGATCCGGGGCAGCTCCGTGATGGCCCAGGTCGACTGGAAGGCGAAGGCGACGATTTCGGTCAATCGCATCTCGTCGATCACGACCGGAACGGGCTCGAGCGTCTTCGGGTGGCTGACGCTCAGCGAGATTGGCTCATTCCGCAGTCGCGTCCAGAGCTCGGCGAAGATGCTGCGCAGACCGGGGTACTCCGTCTTGCAGAAGTCGTCTGCTTCGCAAAGCAAGAAGAAGTCTTCGAGTGCGTTCGCGACCGCGGTCATGGAATCGGCGTATTCGTCGATCTCCGGCGACACCAGGGATTCCAGAACGGCGCTGCGAATCGGCCCAGGATGCTCGCGCATCAGGGTCAGCGCCAGGCGCGAGCCGTAAGAGGTACCCCAGACGTTCCATGACGAGATGCCAAGAGACCTGCGCAGATCTTCGAGGTCGTGCGCACTTTCGACCGAGTTGTACGCGGTGAGGTCCACGCCGCTGGCGCTGAGCCGATCTCTGCAAACCTCCGAAGCTTCGACGTAGCGCTCGATCAACGAGTCAGCCCACCGCTGGCCGAGGTCGGCACGAGCCACCTCGTTGATCTCGGGGCATGCGATCGAGGGATGCCCGCGGCCCACTCCGCGCTGCTCGGCCAGGATCACGTCCCGCCCGTTCGCAAGCGCGACGGTTGCGTAGGTCTCCCCAGCGTACCGCATCTGGGCGGGCGAGAGCCCGATCGACGAGCCCGGCCCGCCTCCACCCGGGATCACCAGAGGGTCGGCTCGGCGGCTCTCGCTCCACGAGTGCAGGATCACCACAGGAAAGCGGATCGACCGTGTCTCGACCGCCTGCCTTTTCTCGGGCACGTGCATGTAGCCACACGTGGCTCGTTCATCAGAGGGAATCTGAAACCAGCACTCGACCGTCTCGAAGCGGGCTCGGGAGGCGCCGCCCGTCTGCGCCCCACAAGCCGTGGGGAGCAGCCAGGGCAGCACGACGGCCGCGAGCAGCAGCGGGAGCCGTACGGGCCCGGATGACGTAGACATCGTGACCTCACTTCATCCGTGATCGATCACGCCGCAGGGTAGCTCAACCAGGTGTTGCCGAGAGTCCCCGTCTTGCCCACCTTCCCACGCAGTTTGCAGCTTCCTCATGATCGGACATTGGGCTAGCGACTCTTGGGTTCGGCGTGGATCATCCTCATCTGTATCGCCTGCATTGTCTGGATCGCCTCCACGACTCCGTTGGGACGGCGCTGGCGGCGGCGTCTCGGTTTCGACCGCTCCGGCCGCGCGTCCAGAGACGACCGCGAGTACCTGCTCCGCGTGTGCAACGGCGACGCTGCGCAGGTGCAGCGCCTGCTCGATCACGAGCGGCGGGGGCAGCCCGAGATGACCGAGGCACAGGCCTATCGGCGCGCCATCCGGCGCTACCTGCGCGACCGGATCTAGCCTGCATTTCCCACCAGCTCGCTACTGTGGCCGCCGATAGCACCGCATCTTCGCGACCTTCTCCCTCCGGCGTCCTCGACGTACTGTCAAGTACGCCTCCGGAGCCCTTCGGTGCGAGGGCCGCGAATCTGCGGCACTCTCGGTGCCCTCGCTACGCGACCTGGTGAGAAATGCAGGCAAGGAGCGTTGAGCGGGGACGCTGTCTGCTCGATATGGGGCTGGTCTGGCTCCAATGCGGCGCCGCTCCACCCTCAGCGAACCTGCGCGGAGTCCGGGTCGATCATCAGGCTCGAGGCGTCGACGGCTTCGAAGTCCGTGCCGCGGAGGGTCCGCAGCTCACGCAGGACGTCGTTGTCCCAGCGCGGGTCGGGGACGCCCGAGAGGAACCACGGGGAGCCGTTGTCGGCCAGGATCATGCCGTATCGCTGGAGCGCCCGAACGATGGGCCGGGTCTGCGGTGAGAAGTCCGCCGGATCGACCGAGGGCTTGAGCCGGAACCACGCGCCCATGGGCGGAAGGTC
>Ga0307423_1000471_pt1 | contig 27134 bp, 27 predicted proteins | sample SalMarWE160310MG_FD_202154 | JGI IMG/M metagenome (GOLD analysis project Ga0307423, IMG submission 202154) | Salt marsh sediment microbial communities from the Plum Island Ecosystem LTER, Massachusetts, United States - WE1603-10 | ecosystem: Environmental > Aquatic > Marine > Intertidal zone >... | reverse complement strand
AGTTTCCGCTTGCTGTGACTCAGTCGTGGAGGTGGCTGGTGGTGGTCTTGCGATTCCGGTCTGTTGGGCGTTGGTTGTTAGAGCTGAGTTTCCGCTTGCGGAAACTCAAACGTGAACGACACTCTGTGTCGTTCACGCCTCGACATCTACGCCGGCGATCGTGGATGCCCATTCATTGATAACACCCTGGTTCATCATCAGCACGGCCATGTTCCCGGCAACCTTGATCTTGCCCGTCATGAAGGCCATCTGAGTGTTTAGGTCGCCGCTGAACATCGCTATCGCCGTCTCATTTGTGCTGGTGATGGTCACATCGGCGCCGTCCAGTTCACCATTCGCCATCGTGGCGTTGCCGTCGCTGACCGTCAGGTAGAAATCGACCTCGCCCTCAGGGGCCTCGGTGACATGGAACTGGATACCCATATCGACGTTGGCTATTGAGTTGACGAATACGCCGTTGCCGTTGAGCGCAGCTGTTGCGGCCGCAAAATGCTCGTCACTCAGGAACTTCACACCCATTAGGGAATCCTTCTCTCGCGATCGGTCGGGATTGTAGCCGGGTCCGGTGAATTTTGAGTGGTCGATCTAAGTTTGGCCGGCCTTCCTGCGATCCTTGAACTTCGCCACGATGTAGTCACGGTTCATCATCGCAATTGTGCTGATGCTGATGCTCTTCGGGCAAGCCTGCTCACACTCAGCGTGGTTTGTACATGAGCCGAAGAACTCTTCCATCTTGTCCACCATGGCAACCGTGCGCCGGTAGCGCTCCGGTTGACCTTGCGGCAGCAGATTCAGATGGGCAAGCTTCGCCGCCGTGAACAGTTGACCAGCGCTGTTGGGACAGGCGGCTATGCACGCGGCGCAACCGATGCAGGCTGCCGCGTCCATCGCAGCGTCGGCTGCCGCCTTTGGCACCGGGATCAAGTTGGCGTCGGGCGTGCCGCCGGTGTTGACACTGATGTAGCCACCGGCCTCGATGACCCGATCCAACGCCGAACGGTCGACAACCAGATCCTTGATGATGGGCATGCCCTTGGCCCGCCAGGGCTCGATGACGATACGATCTCCGTCGCTGAACTTGCGCATGTGCAGCTGGCACGTTGCTGTGCCTTTTTGATCACCGTGCGGGTGGCCATTGATCATCACACCGCACATGCCGCAGATGCCTTCCCGACAGTCGTGGTCGAATGCGATCGGGATGTCACCTGCCTTGATGAGATTCTCGTTGACGACGTCGAGCATCTCGAGGAATGACGAGTCCTCGCTGATTCCGTTGGCCTCGTACTCTTTGAACTCTCCCGGCGTATTGGGGCCGTCCTGGCGCCACACTTTCAGTGTGAGATCCATTACTTGTAGCTCCTTTGCGCCAGCTTGACGTACTCGAATGCGAGGGGCTCTTTGTGATGGGTTGCAGGCTCCCCGTATCCATTCCACTCCCATGCGGAAACGTGCGCCTGGCCGACATCGTCGCGCTTTGCCTCTCCTTCTTCAGTCTGATGCTCGATTCGGAAATGGCCACCGCAGGATTCCTCACGTTCGAGGGCGTCGCGGCACATCAGCTCGGCGAGTTCGAGGAAGTCGGCAACACGGGCCGCCTTCGACAGCTCCGGGTTGTAGGTGGCGTTGGTGCCGGGGACCTTGACGGTCTGCCAGAACTCCATGCGGAGTTTGGGGATCGCGTCCAGAGCTTCCTCGAGGCCCTCCCGGCTGCGCGCCAGCCCGCATTTGTCGATCATGATGTTGCCCAGCTCACGATGGAACGAGTCGACGGTGCGGTTGCCATTGATCGAGAGGAGCTTTTCGAGCCTGTCCTTGACCGCGGCCTCTGCCTGTTGGAAGGCTCCATCGTCTGTCGGGACGGTGGGCGCGTTCAGCCAATCGGCCAGGTAATCGGCGATGGTATACGGGAGCACGAAGTACCCGTCGGCGAGCCCCTGCATGAGCGCACTCGCACCGAGACGGTTGGCGCCGTGATCGGAGAAGTTCGCCTCTCCAATGGCATATAGCCCGGGTACGTTGGTCATCAGGTTGTAGTCGACCCAGAGCCCGCCCATTGTGTAGTGCGGTGCCGGGTAAATCCTCATCGGCACCTCGTACGGGTCCTCATCGGTGATGCGTTCGTACATCTCGAACAGGTTCCCGTAGCGAGCTTCGATGACGTCTTTGCCAAGACGGTTGATCGCATCTGCGAAGTCGAGGTATACGCCGTTCTTGAGCGGGCCGACTCCCCGGTCCTGGTCGATCATGCGCATCGCTGCCCGTGAGGCGACATCGCGCGGGACCAGGTTGCCAAACGCCGGGTAGATGCGCTCCAGGTAGTAGTCGCGTTCTTCCTCAGGAATCTGGTTTGCTTGCCGGATGTCCTCCGGATCCTTGGGCACCCAGATGCGGCCGTCGTTTCGCAGCGACTCCGACATCAACGTCAGCTTCGACTGGAACTCATCGTGGACCGGAATGCATGTCGGATGGATCTGGGTGTAAGACGGGTTGGCGAAGAACGCTCCGTTACGGTGAGCGCGCCATACCGCGGTGACGTTACAGGCCATGGCATTGGTCGAGAGGTAGAACACATTGCTGTAACCGCCGGTCGCCAGTACGACGGCATGCGCCGAGTGCGAGCTGATCTCTCCTGTGACCATATCGCGGACGACAACGCCGGCGGCGTGGCCGTCGTGCACCACCACATCGAGCATCTCAGTGCGGTTGTACAGCTTGACCGTGCCGAGCGCGATCTGACGAGCGAGCGCCTGGTATGCGCCGAGCAAGAGTTGCTGACCGGTCTGCCCTCTTGCGTAGAAGGTGCGAGACACCTGGGCGCCACCAAAGGAGCGGTTGTCGAGCAGCCCGCCGTATTCCCGAGCGAACGGGACGCCCTGTGCTGCACACTGGTCGATGATCTCGTTGGAGACCTCAGCCAGACGGTATACGTTCGCCTCCCGGGAGCGGTAGTCGCCGCCCTTGACCGTGTCGTAGAACAGCCGGAAGACAGAGTCGCCATCGTTCGGGTAGTTCTTGGCGGCGTTGATACCGCCCTGGGCGGCAATTGAGTGAGCCCGACGTGGGGAGTCGTGGAATGTGAACACCGTCACGTTGTACCCGAGCTCGCCAAGCGTCGCCGCAGCTGAGGCTCCTGCAAGACCGGTGCCGATGATGATGATCTCGTATTTGCGCTTGTTGGAAGGGTTCACCAGGTTGATGTCAAACCGGTGGTTGGTCCATTGTTCTTGGATCGGTCCCTCGGGGATCTTCGCATCAAGTGTTGTCACGAGGCCTCCTTAGGAAATGATTCCGAGTTGGACTGCGATGGGGAAGCTGAGATTCCCCAGCACGATCACGGCGGTGAATCCCCATGCGAGGTAGCGGCGCCATCTGTTGTAGACCTCGTTGTTGGCACCGATGCTCTGGAACAGGCTCCAGACCCCGTGAAGGATGTGCAAGCCGAGTGCCAGGTTGGCGACGATGTAGACGATGGCAACCGGCAACCTATCAAAGCTGGCGATCATGTTGTCATAAGGGTCGCCCCGTACGAAGCCGGGGTTGGCGCTTCCCCAGGTCAGGTCGGCCAAGTGGAATGCAAGGAAGAGCAGGATGATCACACCCGAATAGCGCATCGTGCGTGAGGCGTAGTCGGCGGCGAGGTACTCACGAGGAGCGTCGTAGCGCACCTTGCCACGTGCCTGCATGTTCCTGCGTGTCAACGCATATGCGGCATGGATGTGAACCGCAAAGGCTGCGGCCAGCCCGATTCTCATGATCCACAGGAGGTGTGTCCTCGGGACCAGATGCCCGCCGAGATCGCGGAGTGATTCCCCGTACTGGTTGATGGAGGTGGGTCCGAGATACACCTTCATGTTGCCCAGCATGTGTGCGGCGATGTATCCGAGCAGAACGATCCCGCTCAAGGCCATCACCCACTTCTTGGCGACATCGGAGCGGTAGAACTCGAGGATCCAAGGTGTTCTCCTGGCAGATCTCATCCCGCTCCGGCTCCCGGTCGTTGTCACCGCCAACCTCCTTCTCCTCGTGGTGAGAACATTATTACGCGCAGCACGGTACGGTGCGAACCGCTCCTGATGAGGGTACCTCGGCGGCAAATGTCGCGCGGGTGGAGGTGTGGACAAGTCAGATTGGGCCTCCTGTCAAGTGCCACAACGGATTTCGGGGTTGACAGGCGCGCGCTGCCTTGGTTGAATCACACTTACGTAATTACAAATGTGTAGGGAGATGAGTTTGTTCGCCAGTCTGCTCGAGGTGCTGGATTCTGAGGATCTGTCGTGGCACGACCTCGCCAACTGCCGTGGCGCCGACCCGGACCTCTTCTTTCCAGAGCGGGGTGCCTCGACCCGCACCGCAAAATCGATTTGCCGCCAGTGTGCTGTCCGGGATCAATGCCTGGAGTTTGCGATCGTCTCGAGCGAGAAGTTCGGGATCTGGGGAGCAATGTCCGAACGGGAGCGAAGGAAGATCCGGCGGGAGCGGGCAGACGCCGCCAAGCATCGCAAAGTCTCGTAGCTACCGGGAACAGGGCCGTACCCGACGTTGTTTCTCAGATTGGCAAAGTGGGTATTGCTCGACGAAGGAGACCAGATGATCACCCGACCCGAGCACGAGTTTCACGTCGTCAACAACGAGATCGTTATCGACTTCGCAGTACCCCTGCCCGGCACCGGCGAGGATGATGTCCTCACCGAGCTGCTGTCACATCACGGGGCTGAGATCATCCGCGACCGCATCGACCGGGGCCAACCGCTAGATGGGATCCCGGTTGCCCGGATCAGGGCGAGACGAGGCGGTGCCGTTGAGGAGATTGCCGTTCTCGACCTCGATGCGGACGAGGTGCCCGACATCGATCTGCCGCAGCTGCTGCCGGCTCGCCTGGCCTCGGGTTACGACCTGCTCGCCAGGCTGGGTGAGGGCGAGGAAACCGAAGTGCTGCGTCTCTCGTCTCGACGCCGCGGCGATGAGCTGATCCCGCTGTATGAAGAGCTCCGGCTCACCAGAGGGCTGATGGCCGGCCTGCGGTCCCTCGGCATCGATCCCGAGTCCATGTCCATGTCGCAGTTTGCACCGGGGCTGTTGCGTCTCGCCGGCTATCAACTCACCGAACGCGCCAACGGCGCATACGTTGCCATCGGCGGTGGCTCTTCCACCCACGTAGAAGTTGTGGAGCACCGGCCGGGGGAGTACCCCGAACTGGACGAGAGTCGCCTGACCTCCTTCCTCATCTCGTATTCGGCCTCTCATACCGAGCAGGGCTTGCTCATGTCTGACAAGTACGGCCCGTACGAGATCTACGCCAGGGAAAGAGCCAACCCGCGTTGTCACTTCATCACGAGAGAGCGGCTGCAGTCATTTGTCGATGCCATTGCTCTCGGGTGACCGGGACGGGGTAGCGTTGTTCACGATGTACAATTTGCTTAGGGCAAGAACGACGGCGGTGAATAACGCTGGTACCGTTCCTGCTGACCAAGGAGTCAACTGTGCTTAAGAATTTCAACGGCTGGGAGATCATCATCGTCCTGGTGATCGTCCTTCTACTGTTCGGCGCCAGGAAGCTACCGGATCTGGCTCGTTCGATCGGAGCGTCCGCCAAAGAGTTCCGCAAGGGCCTCGACGAGGGCATGAACGACGACGACGAGAAGTAGATCCTGCAGCGTCTTTCGTTCCCTGGAGTGGTGAGCAGAGCCAGCCTCTCCAGGGCTTCGTCCGACAGATGGTGGTAGCTCCGCCGGTTCGGGAACTCATCGGCGCTCCCGTTCGTTGTCTCACCTAGGAGTCGGGGAAGGCTATGGCCGACGAGAGAACTCCAACATGGGAAGACGTGGCGCGGATTTATGGGCGCAAGATCTACAACTTTGCCTATCGCCTCACCGGTAATCCGGACGATGCAGCCGATCTCGTGCAGGACGTGCTGCTTCGTGTCCGCAAGGGGCTTTCCTCGTACACACCTGGTTCATTCGACGGGTGGCTGTGGCGTATCACGCGCAATGCTTTCCTCGACGGAGTCCGCAAGAGGAACCGACGTCCCACTAGCCCGTTTCCCGACGATGACAGGACACTCATCGCCACAAGCCCATCGCCCGATGAGGTGCTGGCCTCAGTTCGGCTTTCGGAGGACATCCAGAGCGCTCTGCTCAAACTGCCACTCGATTTCAGAGAATGCGTCGTCCTGTGCGATGTCGTCGGTCTCACCTACGAAGAGATTGCCGAGGCGATCGAGTCACCGGTGGGAACGGTGCGTAGTCGTATTCACCGTGGCCGCAAGATGCTCAGGGAGCTGTTGACGTGGCCCGTGTGAAATCGTCCGAAGGTTGCGAAACCGCAGAGCTGATCACCGCGTATCTTGATGCCGAGCTACGACCAGGTGAGCTTGATGTGATCGTCGAGCACCTCAGCGAATGTCGCGTCTGCATCCAGGAATTCCATCGGCTGAAAGAGATGCGCGCTGCGTTGCGCACTCTGCCGTATCTCGAGATACCGGAACGTCTGTTGCCGGACACCCACCCCGGGGAGCAACTCTCCGCATATCTGGACGGTCAGCTAGACACCGCCGAGCATGACTTCGTCATCTCGCATATAGATTTCTGCACCGACTGCCGCCTCGAGCTGCACGAGCTCGACTCGGCCCGCACCGCCATCCGCTCGCTGCCAGGGCTCGAACCACCTGAGTTCATGACGATCCAGCGGGAACGGGTGCAAAAGGAACGTTGGTCTCGTCGTCGTGTGATCGCGGCGGCCGTCGGCATCGCCGGTGTTGCGGCTGTTGGCTTCTCATTGCTGAGCCCGCCGCGGCCGGTAGCGGATCTCGATATCAATCCACTGTTCGATCAGCATCAGGCGCGGTTGTCGGTGGAGTACGGCTCCAACGTCGTCCCCGTTGTCGCACCTGTGGAGCTGCCATGACGAGGATCAGACGCCTGATGGCCCTGGGGGCGGCATCGCTGGCGTTGATGCTGTTTGTGGCGCCCGCTGCGCACGCCGCTGATCTCGAGGATTATCTAGCAGATGCCGCCGATGCCAGCTACGCGGGGGAACAGGCAACGTGGTGCAACTTCGAGGGTCAGACCAAATTCGCAGTGGTCTCGGTGGAGCAAGCGGATTCGACGATGATGATCGAGTCCGGTGGCAGCTCGCAGGTGCTTGGTGATGGCAAGGTGGCCGGGATTGGCTCGACAAGCAACGGTGTTGCCCTCGCCGATTGGTCCTCGGTTTCGCTTGCCGACCGATACGTGACCGCGTCGACGAAGTCTGAAGTTCGGCTCGGGCGGAACGTGACCGTCGTCACTGTTGATGAGGCAGGCGAGGTGCGTGCCCGGTTCTGGTTCGATAGCGAGACAGGGACGGCGCTCGGTTCGGAGGTGTACGACGGCGAAGGTGGGCTCTTCCGGCTGAGCTGGATGCTCGACTTTGATGCCAACCCGCGTCAGATCTACACATTGCCGGGCGCCCCGGCCTACGACCTGGTGGTCACAGCCGATACCAGCGTTTTGCCTGCGTCCGTCGCGGGCTACACGCGAGTGGACACGTACCGGGGGCCAAACGACTCGGTTCACGCTTTCTACTCAGACGGGCTGTTTTCGTTCTCCGTGTTCAGCCTCGACGGCGAGGGAGTCTCCGGCCCGTTTGTCGACGGTGAGGAGATGAATGTCGGCTCCGGGAGCTATCGCTGGATCCTCACGGCCTCAGAGCTGTGGGTGCAGTGGAGCGGTTCTGGCAAGACCTACGTCCTTGTCGGTGACCTGCCTCCGGATCATCTCGAGTCAGCGCTCGCAGAGCTGCCTGCGGCATCGGGAAGCAGTCTCCTCAGCCGTATCTGGAGCGGCATCTTCGGCTAGGAGTGTGCTGAACAATTCGAGGTCAGGCTCGATGGCTGCTCGACAACACTGATTTCTCGGGGCGCTGCGAGCCCTCACCGTGATTAATCAGCACCCTCCTAGCTGTACCTTCTGATTTCCCGCCTGGCAACAACCATGTTGTGTACCTCGTCCGGGCCGTCGGCGATACGCAAGGTTCTCGCGAGTGCATACATCCTTGCCAGAGGAACGTCCTGAGCCACACCGGCGCCGCCGTATACCTGAATGGCGTGGTCGATGACCCATAGGGCGGCTCTGGGGGCCACCACCTTTATTGCCGAGATCTCCCGCCGCGCCTCCCGGTTGCCGACGGTGTCGAGGAGCCAGGCAGTGCGCATGACGAGTAGTCGGGCCTGCTCTAGCCGCCACCGTGATTCGGCGATCCAATCCTGGATGACACCCTGTTCCGAGAGCGCTCCACCAAAGGCGGTGCGTTCCCGAGCCCGGGTCACCATCAAGTCGAATGCTCTCTCGGCCATACCGATGACCCGCATGCAGTGGTGGATCCGGCCGGGACCGAGCCTGGCCTGGGCGATCATGTATCCGTCTCCCTCAGACGCGATCACGTTGGAGACGGGCACTCTGACATCTGTGAACGACACCTGACCGTGGCCACCTCTTTCGTGGAAGCCAAAGACCGATAGATCGCGTTCGACGACCACGCCCGGCGTGCCCATCGGGACGAGGATCATGGAATAGCGCTCCCTGGCTGGCGCCTCGGGGTTGGTGACACCCATGAAAATCGCGATCTTGCAGTCGGAGCTGAGGGCACCCGTAGCCCACCATTTGGTGCCGTTGATCACATAGTGATCACCGTCGCGGACTGCGCTCGCTTCTAGATTGCGCGGGTCGGAGGAGGCAACGGCCGGCTCGGTCATAGCGAAGCAGGAGCGGATCTCACCGTTTAGCAACGGGACCAGCCACTGTTCCTTCTGCTCCTCCGTGCCGAACTCGACGAGAACCTCCATGTTGCCCGTGTCGGGTGCCGAGCAGTTGGTGGCTTCAGGGGCAAGCTCGATCGACCGGCCCGTGATCTCGGCAAGTGGGGCATAGTCGACGTTGCGGAGCCCTGCACCCCACTGCTCGTTCGGTAGAAACAGGTTCCAGAGGCCCCGGCTGCGTGCTTCCGTCTTCAACTCGCTGAGGATGGCTGGGGCCTCGGCCCCGGCCCCCTGCCGCTGTTGCTCGGCGATTGCCTCGGCCGGGTACACGTGCTCCATCATGAACCCGTTGAGCCGCTCCTGGAACTGCCGGCTCTGCTCGCTGTGCGAGAAGTCCACGTATCCTCCTCCGGTGTCTCTCCAGACAATACAAGCGGAGTCGGCACTCAGCCCGTGTGCGTGCGTCTCGACGATGCTCAGTCGAGCAGCACGCGCGCAGCCCAACCCACCGCGTCTGTGAGCTCGCCGAGCCGGGGCAGTTTGTCCGGATCTTCCCAGAGCCGCTCCAGCGTTTCCATACCCCAGCGGCGTTCCACATCGGCGCAGAAACTGGCCGCGTCACCGGCACGGTGCCGGTCGATGCTCAAACCGAGGAGTTGTTGGAGGAACTGCTCCGCCTCGTTTGGCTCGCTGCGGCGTACCCGGACGGCCGACTCGATTTCGTTGAGTTGGGGCATCAGATCGGTTGCTGCGGTGCGAACCGCGTAATCGCCAAAACCCTCGACGAATGCGAGGAACGCCTGGATCGGCTCGAGAGTCGTCGGGTCGTGTGAGCTTCCCAACAGGTTTGCGAGACCTCCCGGCTCACCGACCAGGCCTTCGAGGGCAGAAGGATCGGACAGGGCGGTCGGGTCCTGAAGCCCGCCGAGCATCTCCATGAGCCCCGAAGGGTCAAACTCGACGGTTGCGTAGAACTTGGTGATGGCTGCGATGAAGTAGCCGCGGATCCATTCGATGCTGAGGATCGCGTGATTCGTGACCTCACGCAGCACGGCCCACATGCGTACCTGTTGAGCCTCGATGTTGTGATCCCTGGCAAACGCCTCGACATTCGGCACGACGAGGAAGAGGCTGTCGTGGTCGAGAGCAGGCAAACCGGTGTCGAACTGGCCGAGTACCCGGTGGCCCATGAACCCGAGCATCGTCCCCGCTTGCAGCCCGAGGATGATCGGCGCCATCGGAGCCAGCAACGAGCCCCCGATGCCCGTGCCGCCGCCAAGCTTGTCGGACAAAGGCTCGATGAGATAACGGAAGCTCTGCTCGTTACGGTCGACCCAGGTTCTGCTGTCTACCGGGTGGATCGGCTTGGTGGTGGAGACATCGAGACTCAGCCGGTCGGCAAGACGGAGCTGCGCCGCAAGAGTGAGTTCCTGGTACTCCTCGGCGAGTTTCGGCTCGATCGGATCGGCGGCACCGGCCAGGGACCCACTGATTTCCTTGCTGAGGCGCCAGTTGACCGGTCCGGGGGTCTGGAGCAGTTCGAAGAGACGGTCGAATAGGTTGTCGCTCATTACAGATTCTCCGGTCTGATTCCCAGGACGACGGGAATCTCTAGGTGTTCGGAGCCGCGTGTAACCGAAAGCGTAACGGTGTCGCCGACCCGGTAGCTGCGCAGGCCGCTGATCAGGTCATCGGGGATTGCCACCGTGTTGCCGTCATAGGCAACCACCAAGTCGTCCACCTCGATGCCGGCTGCTTCCGCAGCTGAGGAGTCCATGGCGAACCCGGTGATGACGGCACCGGCTGGTGTTTGTGATCCGTCGCCGTTTCCGGCGAATGCTGTGTCAAGTGACACGCCTATGAACGGATGTTGCACCGTCCCGGTCTCGATGAGCTCGTCTGTGATCCTCGTCACCAATTCGACCGGGATGGCAAAGCCGATTCCTTCTGCACCCGCGGCGCTCACCCCGATCGCGGAGGTGATGCCGAGCAGCTTGCCGTTGGCGTCAACGAGGGCGCCACCGCTTGAACCCTGGGTTATTGGTGCGTCCGTCTGGAGCATGTCGAACAGCACGTCGATGGACGAGCTTGAACCGGTCCGTACCTGTCTCCCAAAAGCGGAAAGTACCCCAACCGTCACTGAGGGGCCGCCGTCCAGGCCGAGAGGGCTGCCAACTGCGATGGCTGTCTGCCCGATTTCTGCGTCGACGCTCGACCCGATCTCGATCGGGATCAGGTTGTTGGCAGGGATGCTGAGCACAGCGAGGTCTGTGCGGCGATCCGATCCGACCAGAGTCGCCTGATACATGCGGCCATCGCTGAAGGTCACCCGGAAGGTGTCGGCGTCGACGACGACGTGATGATTGGTGGCGATCAGGCCATCGCTCGTGAGGACAACCCCCGAGCCCGTCCCAACGAGATCGAAGGTGACCCCATCGCCGGTGCCGACGTCGACGGTGACGATCGAAGGCACAACCTTGCGGGCTACGGCGGTGGCGCTCGCATGATCGCCCTGGGTAACGACCTCGCGGATGATCCTGCCGTCTCCACCGAAGTCGGCCCGGCCGGTACCCCACAGCACCAATGCCAGCAAGGCGGCACCGGCGACGGCTCCGAGCACCGGGCCCATCCATCGTCGCTCCCGCTTCGGCCTTTGATCCGGCACCGGATTTGATGACGGCTCCGGGTGGGGTGAGGCATACGGAAACAGGGGAGGGGTGGCCGGTGGTGGATCGAGGGGCCTCACCCAGCCATGGGTATCGAGTTCGTCCGGCGCCGTCGGCGGCGAGAAGTCCGTGTAGTCGGAAGTATTGTTGTCCACGGTGATGATTGTATGACTTCAGCAGACCAAGCCCGACGGGAAGGCGATCTGGTCACTGTCGGCCCTGAGCCGATCGAGGCCGGTGAGTTGATCGAGTTCGTGAGCGATCCCAGCTGTGGAGCTGTGGCGCTCTTCCTCGGAACTGTCCGTGATCACTCCGATGGCAAGGAAGGTGTGACCCGTCTCGAGTACGAGGCCTACGACGATGTTGTTGAGCGAAAGATCGCCGGGATCGTCGATGAGGCTAGAGACCGCTGGGATCTGGAACGGATCGCCGTAGTCCACCGGGTCGGGTCGCTCGATGTCGGTGAGGTCAGCGTCGGCGTTGCCGTCGGCTCGGGACATCGAGGAGACGCATTCAGTTCCGCTCGCTACATCATCGACGAGCTCAAGGCCCGTGTCCCCATCTGGAAGAAGGAGCACTGGCCGGGCGGAGCAGAATGGGTCCGCGAGGACCAGGAACACGCCTGAGCGGTAGCATCCTCCCGAGAGCTGAGTAGGTCGAGCGGGCTCACTCGATGCTACGGCCGACCACCATTTCGGCCGCTTCACGGACCATGGGGTTGCGGTCCCGCGCTGCCTGTCGCAGCGCGGCTTCGATGTTGTTACCGTCAAAGATGGAGAGAGCAGGCACACAGCGCCGCCGGATCTGTGGTGAGCCCGAGACGATCAACTCGAGAAGTGCCGGGATTGCACGTTCGTCGCCGATTGCACCAAGCGCGGCGACCGCTGCCTCTCGTACCAGCTTGTCCTCGTCATCATCCCGGGCGGTTTCGATTAGCAGCGGCACAGATGACACAGATTCGATCTCACCCAATGCGGTCACCGCGGCTTCGCGCACCTCGACGGCGTTGTCTGCGCATGCAGCCTCGATGACATTGACCGGGGCCAGATCGCTTCTACCGAGCACCTCGGCGCACTCCCGGCGCACCGCAGGGCTCGGGTCGGTGGTGAGCAGCGCTGCGATGATCGGATGTAATTGTGGGTGGCTGCGGGTTGCCGCTACGGCAACGCGGCGGATGGCCGGATCGGTGTTGTCGAGCTGCGACCCGGGGTCGCGCAAGAGCGCGGCGAGCTCGTCGCGGCTCATGGCTCGAGCCGGTAGCCGACGCCGCGCACCGTGGTGATTGCGGGTGCGCCTTCGACCTGCTCGAATTTGCGGCGCAGCCGTCTGATGTGTTGGTCGAGGCTTTTCGAGTCACCCCAATCGATTCCCCAGATCCGTTCGAGCAGAGTCTCTCTGGTCACGATTCTCCCTTGCCGCTCCATGAGTAGCCGGGCGAGCTCGAACTCCTTTCGGGCAAGTGGGAATGAAGTATCTCCAACCCGGACCTCGTATCGGCCGGGATCGAGGACGGCGTTGCCAGCAGTGAGGACGTCTTGCTCCGGGTCGGTGATCCGTCTCGTGTTAGCGCGGATCCTGGCGATCAGCTCCCTGGTGGAATACGGTTTGGTCAGGTAGTCATCCGCCCCGAGCTCGAGTGCCGTGACGATGTCTGCCTCGGCGCTTTTGGCGGAGACAACTATGACGGGGACATCCGACTTCTGCCGGATGCGGCGAAGCACGTCAAGCCCGCTCAGGTCCGGCAGCATCAGGTCGAGCAAGATGATGTCGGGGTGGTTCATCTCGAAGGACCCGATTCCGGTTCTACCGTCCAGTGCCGTGGCCACAGTGAAGCCCTCGGGCTCCAAAGTGATTTGGAGCGCCTCCACATAGCTGGCTTCATCCTCGACGATCAACACATTGAGCATGTCAATTCTCTCTGGCAGGAAGGACAACCGAAAAGGTGCTGCCCTGGCCGGGTATCGATTCGACGGTCACTTCTCCCCAGTGATTTTGGACAACATGCCTGACGATCGCCAGTCCCAGCCCGGTCCCGCCGCGCACCCGGCTCCTCCCTTTGTCCACCCGATAGAACCGCTCGAAGATCCGCCCCAGGTGCCGTTCGGCGATGCCGATGCCGTGGTCCTCGACCTCGATGTGAGCGTTGCCACCTCGCCGGAAGCCACGCACTACTACCGGCTCGATCGAATCGATCCCTTTGGCGCTGGTGTATGAGACCGCATTCTCAATGAGGTTGGCGATCGCAGATACGAGGCGCCGATGATCCCCGAGGACTTCGATCGACTGACAATCCACTTCGATGGGAACCGCTAGCGCCTCTGATGCCAGCGTTACCTGTTTGACGGCATCGTTGATCGCCTCGGAGATGTCCACCACGCCGCGTACCGTCTGATGCGCTTCGATCAGGGAGAGGTCGAGGATGTCCTCAACGAGGCGGGTCATCCGTGACGCTTCGGATTGGATGCGCTCACTCAGCGACGTCTGCAAGCTGGGATCGGTCGTGGCGATGAGGGCTTCGGCCAGGAGACGCAACGCGCCGAGTGGGGTCTTCAGCTCGTGGCTGGCGTTGGCAACAAAATCACGTCTGATTTCATCGATACGGGACCTCGGAGTGTGGTCTTCGGTGAACACAGCGATCCCGAGATGGTCCTCGCCGTGATCGAGCGGTATTGCCCTCAAGGCAATGGTGCGTTGTGTCGGGGTGAATACCTCCACCTCTTGCTCTTGAGCGTTGCCCGAGTCTGCCACCGTCTGGAGCAGTTCTTTGATGCGAATGCCAATAACGGCATCGCCTCCCCGGCCGGTCGTGAAAGCCGTCGCGGCCGGGTTGGAGAAGACCTCTTCTCCCTGGTCGTCGACGACGACGATGCCGATCGGTGTGCTCTCCAGGACGCTGTTGAGACGATCCGAGTAGACGTCGAGGCGGCGGACCTCTCTAGACAGCGCATCGGCGCGACTGAGCAACCCCGCCGGGCTGTCACTCGATGCGTCGAAGGCGGCTTGCATGTTTCGACGGAACGCCAGCTGGCTCCGGCGCATTCGCCACACCACGACGACGAGCCCGGCCACGACGAGCGAAAGCAGGATCTGGTTGATCGGCACGCCGTCGATGATAGGAGAGCTGAGGGTATGAGGTTCGTCGAAAAGCCGGAATCGGCAGACAATTCAACGCAAATTCACATTGGTATCGCATTGGCGCAATACCGCCCCTCTACCTTCAGATCATGCTGTTGCTAGGCGACGGGTTGATACACCGTCGTCGCGGTCTAACCGCAAAGCCGGCCGGGTCCGGGCTCCTCCCTTGGCCCGGTCGGCGCTCCTCCCTCCGGGCGTGCCCGCAGGTCGCTGACACGGGCGGAGAGTCGCCGTAAGCTGATAGAGAGACCGAAAAGACCGGGAGTCAACATGGGGACATCGCCCACACACAACCCAGCAGCAGGTTCGGGCGCCCATCACGAGGAGACCCGTCACCATTTCAGCGACATACTCGACGATATCCGTGCGGGAATCGTCGAGATGGGCGCCCTGATCGTCGAGAATGCTCGTCGTGCCGGTCTGGCGATCACGGAGAATCGCCTCGACCTGATCCCGGTTGTGGTCAACGCGGACGAAGAGATCAACCAGCGGTATGCCAGGCTCGAGAAGCTCACCTTCGAGACGATGGCGCTGCAACAGCCGGTTGCCGGAGACCTCCGTTTTCTCGTATCCGCAACCCGGATCCTCTACGAGTTGGAGAGATCGGGCGACCTGGCTGTAAACCTGGTCAACACCCTCGACCGGATCCATGCCTTCCCCGATTCTCCACATCTGAGAGGCTTGCTGGAACGTCTCGTCGAGGAGAGCACGGCGCTGTTTGCCCGGTCTATAGAGGTGTTTGGCTCGATGAACCCGGTGGCCGGGGAGGCGCTGGACGATGAGGACGATGTCGTCGATGAGCTGGTGGCCCGGTTCTATCGTCAGATCGGTGTCGAGAGCGAGAGCATCGGGCTCGAGTCGGGCATCGCCCTGACCCGGATGGGGAGATTTCTGGAGAGAATCGCCGACCACGGTGTCAACGTCGGCGAGCACACCACCTACATCGTCACATCCCGATTCCCACATACCGACAACGCCGGCCAGATCGACGGGCCCGAATAACGACCGATCTTATGTGTCGAATCCGTTGACACTCCCACGCCCGAATCATTACGCTCGGCGCAGCCAAACAAACGATCGTTCGTTTGGCTGGTCGGAGGAGGATCATTGGAGTCAACTGGTACCGGCGCGCCCATCGCCGCTCAACCCGGAGGTAACCGCACACGTGAAGATGTGTTGGGCGCAGCCAGCCGGTTGTTCGCCAAGCGCGGCTATCACGGAACCTCAATGCGTGATCTCGGTGATGAGCTGGGCATGCTCGGGTCCTCGCTGTACTCGCACGTGCGTGGCAAGAACGAGTTGCTCATCGAGATCGTCGGTCGCGGTGCCGGCTTTTTCAACGCCGTAGTAGAAGAAGCCAATCAGATCGATGCCCCTGCGGTGGCAAGACTCCGCCAACTCGTGTACGGCCACGTCCACGTTGTAATCGGTCATCTCGACGAAGCCAGGATTTTTCTCTTCGAGGCGCGGTTTCTGCCTGAAGATGATCGCCAGAAGATCGTTGCGATGCGGGATGCCTACGAAAAGGCATATCGCGACACCATCAGGGCGGGGATCGCCGACGGCGCTCTTACTCCGACCATGGATCCAGGCATAACTGCGATATTCATCCTCTCAGTCCTGAACGCTCTGATTCGCTGGTATCGCCCGTCCGGAAATCGCACCGAGGAAGAGATAGCCGCTGAGATGTGGTCGTTTGTCTCAAACGGAATCCTGCGAGTGGCCAATGAGTGATCTGATTCGCACCACCCGGACCGATGGCCTTCTCAACATCACGTTGAATCGACCGGATCGGTTGAATGCCTTCACTGCCGCGATGCTCGAAGAGTTCAATGAGATTCTCGCTACGGCGGCCCGGGACGAAGAGATCAGGGCGTTGCTGCTGACCGGGACGGGTCGCGGTTTCTGCGCCGGACAAGACCTCAACGACCGGGCGGTGGCTCCCGGCTCGGCCGCGCCGGATCTGGGTGAGTCGCTGGACAAGCGGTACAACCCCGCAGTGCGCTTGATGCGCACGATGCCAAAGCCGGTCGTCGTTGCAGTCAACGGTGTCGCCGCCGGAGCGGGCGCCAATCTCGCCCTAGCCGGAGATCTTGTCTATGCGGCCCGCTCGGCTCGATTCATCCAGTCATTCGCCAGGATCGGTCTCATCCCCGACTCCGGCGGTACGTACTTCCTCCCGCGCCGCGTCGGCATGGCCCGGGCGTTCGGTTTGGCGCTACTCGGCGAGCCACTGAGCGCTGAGCAAGCCGCCGGATGGGGACTGATCTGGGACGTAGTGGACGATGACCAGCTGGCCGGGGTAGCGACGGCAGTCGCCCGGAAACTGGCGGCAGGGCCCACCGGCGGATTCGCCAGGATCAAACAAGCGCTCGACGCATCGACCAGCAACACCCTGGATATGCAGCTCGATCTCGAGCGGGATCTCCAGCGAGCGGCGGGTCGGTCGAATGACTACGCAGAGGGCGTCGCCGCATTCCTGGCCAAGCGTGAAGCAGTGTTCAAAGGAGAATGATGACGCACGGAATCGCTGCTGGATCTCCAGTCGCCGTCGTCGGCGCCGGAGCGATGGGATCAGGCATCGCACAGCTGGCGGCCGCGGCCGGACATCCGGTCTACCTGTTCGACTCGGACGACGGTGCCGTCGAACGTGCACTTAGCGATCTCGCGGATCGCCTGGAACGATCGGTTGCCCGCGGCCACCGCACCCGCGAGGACGTAGACCACATACTGACAAACATCGTCGGATGCGGCTGGCTCGCCGAGTGCGCTCCAGCCGGGTTGATCGTCGAAGCGGTAGTGGAGGATCTGGACGTCAAGCGCGATGTGATCGCCGACCTCGAGAAGCTTGCGGCGCCGGATGCGATCATCGCCACAAATACGTCGTCGCTATCGGTCACGGCCATAGCTGCCGGCATGGCGAATCCAGGGCGTTTTGTCGGGATGCACTTCTTCAACCCGGCTCCGGTGATGCCGTTGGTCGAGATCATCTCCGGGGCAGAGACCATGCCGGAGGCAGCGCAGATGGCGGCTGCCACAGTTGCCTCCTGGGGCAAGGTCCCGGTGCACTGCACATCAACCCCGGGCTTCATCGTCAACCGGGTTGCCCGCCCTTTTTACGGGGAAGCGCTCCGCATCGTGGCGGCGGGGTCCACCGACTACGCCACGATCGACGCTGTCATGACGGGCTCGGGCGGGTTCAAGATGGGCCCGTTCGGATTGATGGACCTGGTCGGGCTCGATGTCAACCTGGCTGTGTCCAAATCCGTTTTCGCCCAGACATTCCACGACGCCCGCTTCGCTCCCCATGTCCTCCAGCAGAGCCTCGTGGACGCAGGCAAGCTGGGGCGCAAGACGGGTCACGGTTTCTTTGAATACGGCGATGATGCGCCAAAACCGATGGCAGTCACGTTCGATCCGCAACCGGCTCCGGCGAATGTCGAAGCTCACGGAGATCTCGGCTGGGCTACGGGTCTCATCGATCGCTTGCTCGACGCAGGCGTGGAGGTAGACGGCGTGGCCGCCGGGGGGCCGGGCCATCTCATCTTTGACGGTGTACATCTGGTTCCGACCGATGGGCGTACTGCCACGGAGCTGGCGGCGGCCCGGGTACTCGGGTCCGAGAACGTTGTTGTCTTCGACCTTGTGAATGACTGGGACACTGTGAGCCACGTCGGGATAGCTGCCGCCGACCAGGCCGAGCCCGGCAAGATGGAGCGGGCTGCCGCCCTGTTCCAGGCGATCGGGTGCGGAGTGAGTCGACTCGACGACACTCACGGCCTGGTGGTGATGAGGACGGTGGCCCAACTCGCCGCGGTTGCTGCAGACACCGTCGCCGGCGGGATCGCCGCCGCTGAGGACATCGACACCGCGATGCGGCTCGGCACCAGCTACCCTTCCGGCCCGCTCGAGTGGGCAGATCGGATCGGTCTGAAACAGGTCACCAACGTGCTCGCCAACCTCCACAAGGGCTTTGGCGAGGATCGCTACCGGGTACCCCCGCTGCTCGCCAGACGGGCCGCGACGGGGACGCCGCTGCGGGAGAGCCATGGCTGAAGCATTCGTCTGCGACTCGATTCGTACGCCTGTCGGGCGATTTGGCGGTGCCCTGGCGGGTGTCCGCCCGGATGACATGCTGGCCCTGACGATGCGCACGGTCATGGACCGCAACCCGGGGGTCGACTGGGCAGATACCGACGATGTCGTGGTCGGGGCCGCCAACCAGGCAGGGGAGGACAACCGCAACGTAGGCCGTATGGCAGTGCTGTTGTCGGGCCTCGACGTCTCGGTTTCCGGCACGACGATCAATCGGCTGTGCGGCTCCGGGATGGAAGCGGTCGGATATGCGGCGCGAGCGATCAAGAGTGGAGAGGGTGACCTGTTCCTCGCCGGCGGGGTCGAGTCGATGAGCCGGGCACCCAAGGTCATGGCCAAAGCCGAGACGGCCTACAGCCGAACAACCGAGTTATACGACACCACGATCGGCTGGAGATTCACCAACCCGAGGCTTGCCGAGAGATTCGGCAGTGACGAGATGACCGGTACCGCCGAGAATGTGGCCCGCGAGTTTGGCATCTCCCGCGAAGACCAGGACGCCTTCGCCTTGCGCAGCCAGGAGCGGACTGCCAGGGCCGCCGCATCTGGTCGTCTTGCCGATGAGATCGTGCCGGTGCCAGTGCCACAGCGACGGGGCGAGTCGCTCCTGGTCGCTGCTGATGAGCATCCCCGTCCCGAAACCACCATCGAAAAGCTGTCAAGACTCCAGCCGATCTTCCCTGGTGGCACCGTCACCGCCGGCAACGCCTCGGGGATAAACGACGGTGCTGCGACGCTGCTGGTGGCTTCACAGGTGGCCGTCGACAGATACGGCCTCGAGCCCCGGGCACGCATTGTCGGCATGGCGACCGCCGGTGTTCCACCCCGCGTCATGGGGATGGGCCCGGTGCCTGCTACCAACAAGCTTCTCAGCCGGTTCGGTGTCGACCTCGGTGACATCGGCGTGATCGAACTGAACGAAGCGTTCGCGTCACAATCGGTTGCTTGTCTTCGCCAACTCGGGCTGCCCGATGATGCGGAGCATGTCAACGCCAATGGCGGGGCGATCGCCATCGGTCATCCACTCGGGATGACCGGGGCACGCCTGGTGACGACGGCCGTCCGCCAGCTGCGGATAACACAAGAGAGATACGCCCTGACGACCATGTGCATTGGTGTCGGCCAGGGCATCAGCATGCTGCTCGAGAGGATTTGAAATGACTGAAACGGAACTGTTCGCCAAGCATGAGGACACCCTGAAGCAGGCGCTAGCGACCATCGAGAGCCGTGCCTATTGGAGCCCGTATGCCGAGAGCCCTCGGGCCTACGGCGAGGACGCGCCGCATGCCGGGGAGGAGGCGTTTCAAGCGCGCCTGGGCAAGCCGTTCGACCTCGATCAACCATCATCCGGGTATGCGTCGGGCGGGGAGTCATCCCCGTACGGGGTTGATCTCGGTGTCACCTATCCGATCGCCGATGTCGATGGCCTGATCAAAGCGGCCGGGATCGCAATGAAGACATGGGGCCGGGCCACGCCTGAAGCCAGGGTCGGCGTCTGTCTCGAGATACTGGAGCGGCTGGAAGACAAGAGTTTCGAGATGGCCTATGCCGTCATGCACACCACCGGTCAGGCGTTTCTCATGGCGTTCCAGGCCGGCGGTCCACACGCCCTCGACAGGGGGCTGGAGGCAGTCGCCTATGCATACTCAGAGATGCATCGGCTGCCCCGCAACCAGCTGCGGTGGGAGAAGCCGCAGGGGAAACGGGATCCCCTTCAGATCGACAAGCAATGGCGGATCCGCCCGAGAGGAGTCGCGGTGACGATTGGTGTGTCGACCTTCCCAACATGGAACGGCTACCCGGGCATCTTTGCGAGCCTGGCAACAGGAAATCCTGTGATCATCAAGCCGCATCCGGCAACGATCCTGCCGCTGGCGGTCTTTGTCGAGACGGCACGATCGGTGCTTGCCGAAGCGGGTTTCGACCCCAACACGGTGATGATCGCCGTCGACACCCCCGACTCTCCGATCGCCAAGGACCTGGTGATGCGTCCCGAGGTCGGCATTGTTGACTACACGGGAGGCTCAGCATTTGGCGAGTGGCTCGAGCAGAACGTCACCCACGCCCTGGTCTTCACCGAGAAGGCGGGGGTCAACTCGGTGGTCATAGATTCGGCCCCCGATCTCAAGGGTGTGTTTCGCAATCTGTCGGTGTCATTGAGCATGTATTCGGGGCAGATGTGCACGACCCCGCAGAACATCTACATTCCCCGGGACGGGATCGATCTCGGCGACGAGCGCGTCTCGTTTGATGTAGTCGCCACCGGCCTGGCAGATGCCATCAAGGGGTTGCTCTCTGATGATCAGCGGGCAGGTGACATTCTCGGTTCGATCAAGAGCCCCGCTACCGCCGCCCGTATCGCGGACGCCGCAGCAACCGGCGAGGTGCTACTCGAGTCGAGGAGCATTTCTCATCCAACATTCCCCGATGCCGACGTCCGTACGCCCGTTGTGGTGAAGGTCGATGCCGCCGACCACGACGCATATATGCGTGAGATGTTCGGCCCCGTCGTCTATGTCGTTGCGACAGGGGGGACCGATGAGAGTCTCGAGCTGGCAAAAGAATCGGCAGTGACACACGGCGCCCTCACCTGGCTGGTCTACACCACAGATGAAGAGGTGATGGAGTCCGCCATCGACGCTGCTACTGATGCCGGGGTGTCGGTTGCCTTCAATCTCACGGGCGGGCTCTACGTGAACCAGTCGGCTGCCTTCAGCGATTTCCACGTCACCGGGGCTAATCCCGCCGGAAACGCATCGCTCACCGACCCGGCATTCGTTGCAGGCCGTTTCCGGGTCGTTGGCGTCAGGATTTCGGCATGAGACAGAATTTCCTGGTCCGTCCGACATCTGCAGCCTGCGATCTATATGGTGAGCGCCGCTGGGAGCTCGCGGAGGAGGGGAGCTATGACGGCGACGGTTGAGCGCGTCGATGGCCCTGACAGCGGAACGGGGGTTGTGACTGTTGCTTCCCGCGTCAGGGACCGGGCCGCACAGACGCCACAGGGCATTGCCATGCGGGAGAAGGATTTCGGCATCTGGCTCGAGTACACCTGGGACCGGTTGTGGGACGACATAGTCACCGCTGCCCACGGGCTCCTGCACCTCGGCACCGATGTCGGTGACGTCGTCTCGATCCACAGCGAGGACCGGCCCGAATGGGTCATCCTCGACCTGGCGGCGGTGGCCATCAGAAGCATCACCACCGGCTTGTACCCGACCAACCCGATGGCTGAGGTCAAATACCTCCTCAACGACTCCGGGGCGCGGTTGCACCTTGCCGAGGATCAGGAACAGGTCGACAAAGTGCTCGACGTTCCCCGCAGTGAGTTCCCACTCGTCGAGAAGATCCTCTTTGTCGAGCCGCGCGGGTTGCGCAACTACGGGGATGACCGACTGCTGTTCTGGGACGACTTCATGGAGTTGGGTCGCCGGCACCGTGATGAACATCCCGGCGCGGTAGAGGCACGGATGGCGCAGGCAGAACAGGACGATGTCATCACCCTGGTTTACACCTCCGGCACGACCGGCCCACCAAAAGGGGCGATGCTCACCAACCGGAACGCCACATTTGCCATCGACAAGATCGTGCTGGCAGACAGTCGCATACGCGGTGACATACCACCCGGTCCGGATGACCAGGTGCTCACCTATCTGCCGTTGTGCCACGTTGCCGAGCGCATCTTCTCGACGTGGACGATGTGCGGAAGCGGTGTGACGCTCAACTTCGCCGAATCGATCGAGACGGTGCAGATGAACCTGCGGGAGATCCAACCCACCCTGTTCTTTGCAGTTCCGCGCATCTGGGAGAAGATCCACGCGACGATCCTGATCAAGCTCAACGATGCCACGCGACTCAAGCGCATGCTCAACGCCATAGGTCTGAAGCTGGCCGGGTTCATCGGGAGGGATCGGGCTGCCAACGGTGGCGACTTCACCTGGAAGAGCCGTCTCGCATACGCAGTCGGCAATCCGTTGATGTTCCGTGCACTGAAGGAAAGAGTCGGGTTGCGTCGCTGCCGATGGGCGGGAACCGGCGCTGCCGCCATAGCCCCGGAGGTCCTCCAGTTCTTCATGGGCTTCGGCGTTCCGGTCTACGAGCTCTACGGGATGACCGAGAACTCGGCCGTGGCCACTCTCAACCACCACGGTCGGGTCAAGCTCGGCACGGTCGGTGAGCCATACCAGGATGTCGGGCTGCGCCTCGACGAAGAGACAGGCGAGATCCAGACGAAGCACGATGGTGTCTTCGCCGGCTACTGGAACCTGCCTGAGAAGACGTCGGAGACGATGACCGAGGATGGCTGGCTGCGAACCGGTGATGTTGGGGAATGGGTCGGTGGCACCCACATCAAGATCGTCGACAGGATCAAGCACATCATCATCACCTCCGGCGGCAAGAACGTTTCACCATCGGAGATCGAAAACAGCCTGAAGACCTCGCCATACATAAAGGAGGCGATGGTGATCGGCGAGGGTCGCAAGTATTTGACGGCGCTCGTCGGCATCGAGCTCGACACGGTCGGGAATTGGGCGCTTCGGAAAGGGATCCCCTATACGACCTATCGAGATCTCTCCGAGAAGCCCGAGGTCATCGAACTCGTCCAGGGACTGGTCGACGCGACGAATGAGAAGTTCGCCAGGGTCGAGCAGATCAAGAAGTTCCGGATGATCCCCAAGGAGCTTGATCACGAAGACGGCGAGTTGACTGCAACCCAGAAGGTCAAGAGAGAGGCGATGCTCGCGGCATTCGGCGGCCTGGTGGAGGACCTCTACCGATGACCGCATTGCTCCTTGCCCAGGCCGCTGCCGATTCCGTCGTCGATAGGTTTGTCGCCGCGGTCACTAACGGCTTGTCCCTGGGAGCCATATATGCGCTGTTGGCGCTCGGGTTTGTCATCATCTTCAAGGCAACCCGGGTGATCTCGTTCGCCCATGGGGCAATCGCTGCCCTCGGCGCCTATCTCGTCTCATACTTCGCAACGGTGCTCAACTTCCCCGGGAACGCCCTCGGCGGTCCTATCTGGCTCCAGTGGACGGTGTCGGCCCTGTTTGCCGTCCTCGCCACCGCAGTAGTCGGGTTGGTTATAGAACGGGTCGCCATCCGTCCGATGATCGGCGAGCCGATTTTCTCGATTGCCATGGTGACGATCGGGCTCGACATCGTGATACGCACCATCACCAACGACTTCATCAGCACCAACCCGCGCCCTCTGGGTGATCCTTTTGGTACATCGCTCTGGGAGGCCGGTCCGATCTCTATGGCCTACACCGAGGTCGCGGCAATCGTGGTGACGGTCGTGCTGGTCCTCGGCATCGCCTGGTTCTTCCGCACTCGCATAGGGATCGCGATGAGGGCTACTGCGTTTGACCAGGAGGCCGCTATGGCCCAGGGAATCAGTGTGGGCAGGATCTTTGCCATAGCGTGGGCAATCGGAGCGGGGCTTGCGGCAGTGGCCGGCATCTTCTCCTCGGTGTTCCCGAGGGCATCGCAGGGTGTTGATCAGCAATCGGCCTTCTTCGCCTTTCGGGCCTTCCCCGCCATTATCCTCGGTGGCCTCGACTCGATCCCCGGCGCTGTCGTCGGTGGATTCGCCATCGGCCTTGCCGAGTCCTTCGCAGCTAAGTACCTCACGTGGAGCGGGTTCGGCATCGGCTTCTCCGGGATCGTGCCCTACCTCGTGATGATGATTGTCCTGCTGGTCCGGCCGTACGGCCTCTTTGGCACAGAGGAGATCCGCCGGGTATGAGAGGCCGTCCCAATCTCTATGTGTCATATGAGTCGGAGCAGTCGCTGTTGCCGACCTGGACACAGCGCATCGCGCTCATTGCGTTCCTGTTCCTGCTGTTTCTGATCCCGCTCCAGGGTGGTATCGAGATAGGGGCCCACGTTTATCGGCCGCTCAGCTTCCTCGGAGACAACGCCTGGCTGAAGATCCTTTCGCAAGTTGCCATCTTCGGTATCGGGGCGCTTGGTCTCAATATCCTCACGGGGCTCGCCGGGCAGGTGTCACTCGGCCATGCCTTCTTCATGGGTATTGGTGCATACACGGCTGCCGTGCTTGGGGGCGAGGTGGGCAAGGCACAGATCGGGCTTGGCCTGCCCATCTGGATCTGGCTACCGGCGGCCGGGGTGGTGGCGGCGCTGGTCGGGATGCTTGTGGCACCGACGGCGGTGCGGGTGCGTGGTCTCTATCTGGCGATTGTGACGCTCGGGCTGGTGTTTGTCGGGGAGCACATCTTCCGCAACGCGATCTCAATAACCGGCGGGTCGCAAGGTGTCCGGAAGTTCCCGGTGCTCGATGTGCGGATCTGGAAAGAGGAGCAGCCGCTGCTCAGTTTCACTAGCGACGGGCCGATGTGGGCCCCTGTGAATTGGCTCGATTGGCTGCTCGGTCCCTGGATCAATTTCCCCGATGAGATCAGCGAGGAAGCCAAGACCTATTTCATCCTTTTCCTGCTTCTGATCCTGTTCGTCGTACTGGCGAAGAACCTGCAGCGAACCAGGATCGGCCGGGCGTTCATGGCGTTGCGTGATCGTGATGTCGCCGCAGAGGTAATGGGTGTGCCGGACGCAAAGACCAAGTTCGAGGCGTTTGCCGTCTCCTCCTTCTACGCGGGAGTGAGCGGAGCGCTGCTGGTAGCTTTTGTAGGGTTGGCCACCCCCGAGCAGTTCAATCTGGCTCTGTCGGTTCAGTTTGTCGTAATTGTCCTGATCGGTGGCGCAGGCACGGTTTCCGGCACCTTGATGGGCAGCGCATTCGTCTTCGTGTTTCCACGTCTGGTCCAGGATTTCTCCGTGTGGCTGACCCATGCCGTTGAGAGCGGCGGAGCGATTGCCTCGCTCGCCGATGTGGTTGTGTCGACCTCCGCAAATGATCCGGGCCTTGTATCGACACTCGATGGCGTCAGCCCCGGTCTCAACGTGTCTCAGCTGAATCTGGTCATCTACGGCCTACTCATCATCGGCTTCCTGATCTTTGAGCCGCTCGGCCTGTACGGGATCTGGTTGCGGATCAAGAACTATTGGAAGGGCTGGCCATTCACCTACTGAGTCTGGGACACCGCCCCTATCCGGGGCGGTGCACAGAGAAAAGGGAAAGTAAGCGAGGGAGGGCAAGGAAAGTGAAGAGACGACTAGCAATACTGCTATTTGCGCTGGCACTCATAGTGGCAGCGTGCGGTGGCGACGACACCAGCTCAACGACTACCGCTGCCACAGCGGATGAGGGCACAACGACCACGGCAGCTGTGGACGAGGGTGGCTCCGAGACCACAGAGACGACAGCCGCTGTGAGCGATGACGGTGAGATGGCCGCCCCGACCGTGGACGTCGGTGTCGACCTCGAGGCCGGCACGATCAAGATCGGCATGTTGTCCGACCTGACAGGCCCATTCGGCCCGCTCGTCTCGGCCATCGTTGCCGGGCATGAGGCGTACTGGGCGAATGTGAACGCCAATGGAGGCATTCACGGTCTCCAGGTGGAGCTCGAAGTGCGCGACACGGTTTACGACCAGGTCAAGCACGTCCAGTTCTACAACGAGCTCAAAGACCAGGTGGTTGCGTTTGGTCACTCGACCGGCACGCCACAGACCCTGGCGATAAACGAAGACCTCCAGAGCGACGGCATCCTCGCCATCCCGCTCACCTGGTACTCGGGATGGTCGGACCCGGCTTTGAACTCCAATCTGCTTCCGCACGGCACCCCGTACTGCCTCGAGGCGATGAGCATGGTTGAGTACCTGAAAGGAATCGCTGAGTCGAACGGTGTCGCAAACCCGACCATGGCGGTTGCCTCTGTCCCCGGTGACTTCGGGCTCGACGCCATGGCCGGTGCGCTAATCGCCGCCGAGCAACTCGGCATCGACGTGGTGAGTGATGGCTCCGGAACCATCATCCCCGGTCAGGATCAAACACCGGTCATCGACGCCATTGTCAACAGCGGCGCCGACATCGTCTACGTCACAGCCACACCGGGGCTGTTTGGTGAGGTCTACGGGGGCGCCGTCGCCTCCGGTTTCCAGGCACTCTGGTCGGGTGCAGGCCCCTCCTACAACCCGGTGTTCCTCGACGGTGCTCTCGCCGACGCGGTGCAGCGTGACTACTACGGGTCGTTCTATCTGTCTCCGTGGGGCTCGGACAATGCGGGCATGCAGGAGCTGATGGCCATATTCGCCGCAGCCAGCCCGGACGCTCCGGCAACCGACTACTACGGTGAGGGATTCGTTGAGGCGATGATCATGCATCAGGCACTCGAAGCCGCGTATGCATCCGGCGACATGACCCAGTCGGGCGTGCTCGCCGCGGCCAAGAGCCTGGAGTCTGTCGAGTTCAACGGCATGGCCCCGAGTGAGCGGTATGCCGGTGCACCCAACGATAACGTGCAACGCGAGATCGTCGTTTTCCGTCCCGACGCCGCGTTGCGAGCTGCCGGCGGTACGGGCACGAACCTGATCGAAGCCTCGTATACCGGTTCGGTGGCGGCGAACTACGAGTTCACCGGC
>Ga0307423_1000470_pt1 | contig 27170 bp, 31 predicted proteins | sample SalMarWE160310MG_FD_202154 | JGI IMG/M metagenome (GOLD analysis project Ga0307423, IMG submission 202154) | Salt marsh sediment microbial communities from the Plum Island Ecosystem LTER, Massachusetts, United States - WE1603-10 | ecosystem: Environmental > Aquatic > Marine > Intertidal zone >... | reverse complement strand
GGAGATGGGGTTCTCATCCATACCCATGGCGGAGTCGCTTGGAATGACCATCAAAGCGCCCTACATGGACCCCGAGTTCATGGACTGGGCGAAAAAGCTGCCCATCAAATTCAAAATCAACATGCACAACGGCGTGAAATACGGCAAGTGGATAATGCGTAAAGCCTACGAAGACGTAATCCCCAAAGACGTCATCTGGCGACCCAAAGCCCCGTTAGAGGCGGGAACAGGCACCGAAGTGCTACGCACCTACTTCAACGACATGACAACAGACGCCGAATTCGAAGAAAAGAAGGCAAAAATTTTGGCGGAAGACGACGTGAAAATCCAAGACAAAGAGCAACTGCTCTACTACGAGCACTTCAGAAAAATCTTCGGCAAACCCAAAGACATATTCCCCGACAACGGCGGAATCCAATGCCCCTACTGCAAAAGCTACATCAAAACCAAAATCCAGTTCTGCAAAATCTGCGGAGCCTACCCCATCTAAACCACTATTTCCCCCTTCCTTATTTTCCAGCTTAAACAGCAGCCTGCAGCGTGGGCGAGGCGTTTTTCGTTTAGAAAGACTTAATTCCGTATTCAGTGGACAATCTCATTAGGAGACGTATGCGTTTGGCTAAGCTGTCTGACCTCAAGTTTGCCATGGGAACCAGCATCTTCATAGCGTCCTTCATATTCGGCGTGTTCGTAATAGGCGTCATATTTCTCCTGCAGTACTTCGTTTTCGGGTTTGACCTGCTAACTGGGCTGCTCCTCGCCCTAGGCGGCATAGGACTCTTCATATTGCTCCAGTACTTCTTGGGACCAGCGATTGTGGCGGCTACGTCGCGGCTGCATTACCTGAAGCCAGGCGAGAACCCGTGGCTTGAATCAAACGTTAAGGAACTAGCGGAGAAAAGCGGAGTGCCCATGCCTAGGCTGGCTACGGTGCCCGACCAGACGCCAAACGCGTTTGTTTTCGGAACCTCCTCAAAGAGCGCCACGCTTGCGCTGCACGAAGGTTTGCTTCGGAGTTTGAACGCGGATGAGACGCGAGGCGTGATAGCGCATGAGCTGGGGCACATTAAACACAAGGATTTCATCGTCATGACGGTGCTTTCGGCTTTGCCGTTGATAGCGTACATGATTGCTCAGGTTGCGTTGCGGGCGGGAGTGTACAGTTCGTATTCGAGGGGAAGAAACAAGGAAGGAAACGCGGGCTTGGTGCTGGTAGCCATCGGCGCCGTCTCGTTCGCCGTGTACATGATCACTTTCCTCAGCATTATGCGGCTCAGCAGACTCCGCGAGCACTACGCAGACGCTTACTCAGCTTACCTGACGGGTTCCCCAAGAAGCTTGGAAAGCGGCCTCGCAAAGATCACCTATGGCTTGTCAATTTCACCTAAAGCTCCCGAAGGCGCCCGAGCGTTCTACATCGGAGACCCAGCTCAAGCGAAGCAGGAGATTCATCAGATTATGCAGAACAAGACGGACTACGACCTAGACCATGACGGAGTGCTGGACGAGCGCGAACTGGATTTAGCTATGGAGAAAGAATCCAAGTCCACATGGGTGAGGATGAACAGTTTGTTCGCCACGCACCCGCCCACATTCAAGCGGATACTTCTGCTACGAGAAATAGAAGAAGAAATGGAAACCGGAAGGTACACGTCCGACCGTGTCTACGCCCATGTTTAAGAAACTACTATCTTTTTGTTCAGAAAGCAAAATGGATGGGCGAGCAGACAGAGGTTAATGTTGGTGTTTTTTGGCGTCAATAGAATGTTGAAAAAACGGGAGCCTATTTGGATCCTATTAGGAAATGTGCGCAGAAATTGGGGGAGAGGAGTATCCGTGCAATTTATGCCAAACAATAAGGAAGCAAAATGGGGGAGTTAACCCTTTATTTTGTTGTGGAAGCAGGTGTATTCGCCTGTGTGGCATGCGGGTCCTTTCTGTTCCACCACGTACAACAGGGTGTCGTAGTCGCAGTCTGTCATTACTTTTCGGATTTTCTGCGTGTGTCCTGATGTTTCACCTTTCATCCACAGTTTTTGCCGTGAACGGCTCCAGTAATGCCCGTAGCCCGTGCTCAACGTCTTCTGCAACGCTTCTTCGTTGGCGTAAGCCAGCATAAGCACCTCTTTAGACTCAGCGTCCTGCACGACTACGGGTATGAGACCGTTGCCCTTCTTGAAATCCAGCTTCGCAAGCAAATCTTTAGTCAAGGTCTAACAATCACCCCCTGCCTACGCAAGAACTCCTTCACCACGGGAACAGGATACTGCTGGTAGTGAAAAACCGAAGCCGCCAACGCCGCATCCGCTTTCCCATCCGTGAAAACCTCAAGAAAATGCTCAGGCACCCCAGCGCCGCCACTCGCAATAACGGGCACCCTCACCTTCTCAGAAACCGTGCGCGTTAACTCTATGTCGTAACCGTCCTTCGTACCGTCCTTATCCATAGAAGTCACAAGGAACTCGCCCGCGCCAAGCTCTGCAGCCCGCAACGCCCAAGCAATCGCGTCTATACCAGTCGGTTTCCTCCCGCCGTAAGTGTAAACCTCAAACCACACTGGACCTTCACTCGTGTCCACCATTATCTTGTCAGTCCGCGGCTCACGGTTCCTTTTCGCGTCTATGGCAACCACAACGCACTGTTGCCCAAACACATCGGCAAGCTCAGTTATCACCTTTGGGTTCTCCACAGCCGCCGTGTTCACCGAAACCTTATCCGCGCCGCTGCACAACACAAGACGAGCGTCCGCTACGTTACGGATTCCACCACCCACAGTGAATGGAATACTAATCGCTCTCGCGACGCCCTCCACTACACCGCGGAGTATGTCCCTGTTATCCGAAGACGCGGTTATGTCAAGAAAAACCAGCTCATCCGCGCCTTCATCCGAATAACGCTTCGCCAACTCAACAGGGTCACCCGCCTTCTTCAAATTCAAAAAGTTGATTCCTTTAACAACCGTGCCGCAGGTCACATCCAAACACGGTACTATCCGCTTCGCTAGCGGCATCCTTAATTTTCTCCCATCATTTTTAATGCTTCCTTCAACGTGAATCTACCCTCGTACAAGGCTTTCCCAATCACCGCGCCCACCACACCCACACGCTTCAGAGCCACCAAATCATTCAAGCCACCTATTCCGCCAGCCGCAATTACCTCCACATCAGGGTACTGGCAGGCTTCCCTGAGCGTGTCAAGGTCAGGACCCGAAAGCGTCCCATCCTTCGTAATAGAAGTCACCAGAAAAACCTTAACGCCAAGCGCTACAAACTTCTCCGAAGCTTCCTTCATGCCAAACGCCGTAGCGGTTTTCCAGCCTTCAACCATCACTTTTCCATCCCTATTATCTAAAGCAACAATCACCGACTGAGCACCAAACTTCTGTTGGATTTGAGTTATGACTTGCGGGTCGCTGAACGCCAACGCGCCAAGAATAACTTGCCTGACACCCAGCCCAAGCACCTTTTCCACTGTACTGATGCTGCGGATTCCACCGCCCACTTGGATGGGCAAATCCGTGCTTTCGGCGATGTCTGCGATGATTGACAGGTTGTCGCCCATGCCTAACGCAGCGTCCAAGTCAATTATGTGCAGTTTCGTGGCGCCATCCGCCTGCCATTTCTTCGCGGTTTCCACTGGTCCGCCAAACTGGCTGTAAACCTTTGCGGTTTTCGGGTCGCCATGCGTCAAGCGGACAATCTTGCCGTTCATCAAGTCAATAGCTGGAATCAACTGCACCGCCGTTCACCTCTTCACTATCTTGGCGAAGTTCTCGAGGATTTTCAGCCCGATGTCGCCTGACTTTTCAGGGTGAAACTGCGTGCCGAACACGTTTTTGCTGGTTACGGCTGAAGTGAACGTTGAGCCGTACTCTGTTTCCGCCGCCACAATCTCCTTGTCCGTGGGCACGGGGTAAAGCGAATGCACAAAGTACACGTAAGATTCATCAGCGACGCCGTCAAAGAGCGCGGCCGGCTTCACCAACCTCAGCGTGTTCCAGCCCATGTGCGGCACCTTCACATCGCCTCGCAAACGGACGTTTTTGCCGTCGAAAACCGCCAAGCCCCGTCCTGGTCCTTCCTCGCTTTCGGGAAAGAACAACTGCAAGCCTAAACAAATGCCGATTAGGGGCGTGCCGTCTTCCACTTTATCTAAAAGCGTTTCTTTCACGGTGTCGAGTTTGGTGATGGCTGCAGAAAAGCTTCCCACTCCGGGCAGCGCTATGGCGTCTGCTTTTTTTAGTTGCTGCGCTGACACGCCGATTTCAGCGGTGAAACCGACCTTTTCCAAGGCGCATTTCAGGCTTAGGAGGTTTCCGACGCCATAATCGAATATCACGGCTTTAGGCATCAGATTACTCCCTTGGAGCTTGGCACGCCTTTCCGTCTCGGGTCCATGGCTACCGCTTGCCTAAGCGCCAGCGCGAGGGCTTTGACGGCGGCTTCTGCCTTGTGGTGGTCGTTGCTTCCGTACTGGACGTAAACGTGGACGTTTGCGCACAGCGAGGTCGCCAGCGACTCGAAGAAGTGGTTGATGTCTTCTGTGGGCATGTTTTCGATTTTTTTGCCTCGCAGTTTCAAGTCGATTTTGAAGTAGGGGCGCTTCACGAGGTCTACGGCTGCAAACGATAGGGAGCAGTCCATGGGCGCGGCTGCGTAACCGAAGCGGGCTATGCCTTCTCTAGAGCCTAACGCTTTGCTCAGCGCTTCGCCCAAGCCTATGGCTAAGTCTTCAACAGAGTGGTGCCTCAAGTCGCCTGTGACTTTGGCGGTTATGTCTATCATGCTGTGTGTAGCCAGCGAGGTTACCATGTGGTCAAGGAACGGCACACCCGTGTTAACGATGGCTTTCCCTGAGCCATCGAGGTTTACTTTCATTTTGACTTCGGTTTCTTTGGTTTTACGGTAAACTTCTTCGGTTCGCATTTTATTCACCTTGAATTTGCTTTAACGCTTCAGTTAGCTTAGCGTTCATTTCGGGCAAGCCAACTGTGACGCGGAAGCAGTTATCGTACTGCAGCAGTTTGCCCCATTTCTTGAGCATTATGCCCCTTTTCAGCAGCTTCTCGTACACTTCGTCGGCGGGTTTTCTGGTGTTAACCAAGAGGAAGTTGGCTTGTGAATCGAAAGCTTCTACGCCATCTATTTCGTTAAGTGCCTTTATCAGTTTTCCGCGTTCGCTCTTAACTTGCTCAACCGACTTTCGCATCAATTCAATGTTGTCCAGCATCTTGCAGCCCATACGAATCGTGAAAGCGCTTACAGGATAGGGCAGCGGCGATTTCTCAGTCAAAATCTTCGCTAACTCAGGATTCGCAACCGCGTATCCAAGACGCAGAGCAGCAAGACCGAAAGCTTTCGAGAAAGTTCTCAGAATAATCAGGTTCTCGAACTCGCGGATTCTGGGAACAAACGAGTAGTCAGCGAATTCGCAGTACGCTTCATCTAAGATGACGATGCCTGGAAAGGACCTGACGAGAGTTTCAACGTCGTCCATTTTGAACTGGGCGGCGGTTGGATTGTTCGGGGAACAAAGGTACAGCAGTCTTGTTTTGTCTGAAAACTTTTCGAGTAAACTTTTAACGTCAAGTTGCAGGTTGCTTAAAAGCGGCACCGTAATCCATTCGCCTTCCTCTCGCTTAACGCACAGCCGTGGTATGGCAAACGTTGGCGAAAACGAAACCGCGCTGTCGCCTTTCTCCACGAAGAGCCGCACAATTCGGTCAATTAACTCGTCGCTTGCGTTGCCAACGGCAAGGTAGTCTTTCGGAACCTTCATGTAACCCGTAAGCTTTTCGCGCAACTTGACCTCTTCATCTTCAGGGTACAGTCGCAAGTCAATTTCATCAGCAACTTCCTTAATCAAACCAGACAACTTCGCTTTGGAAATGAACACGGTTTCATTGAAATTCAGCTTGATAACCTCCGATTGTGAAATGCCCGCTTGCTCCGCTACAGTTTCAGGTGTAGCTCCCGCAGAGTAGCAGTCTACTGCTTGAAGCTTCACGAGTTTCTTTTCAATCCATTTCCTGTAGGATTCGCTCATTTGCTGAACCTCGCCTCTACTGCTTTGGAGTGATTAGGAAGGCTTTCCGCTTCCGTTATAACCTTGATGCTGTTTTTCACTTTTTTCAGCCCAGCCTTTGAACTTTCAACGATACTTACCCGACGCGCAAAATCAAGCGCGGATAAACCCGAAAACGACTGTGCAAAACCGCCTGTGGGAAGCACATGGTTAGTTCCACTTCCGTAATCGCTCAACGCAACTGGACTGTACGGACCTATGAGTATGAGGCCAGCAGTGAGTTTTTCAGCCAAAACAGCGGCGTCAGCAGCCATAACTTCTAAGTGTTCAGCCGCAAACCTGTTCACTAAAGCCACAGCTTCATCCATGCTAATGCAAACTATTATGAACCCATATTTCCCCAGCGCCTCTGAAACCTTTTCACTCCTCGGGGCTGAATCGGCAAGCTTCGCAAGTTTTTTCTGCACCTGCAAAGCGATTTTCTCTGAAGTTGTTACGAGTCCTGCCACGCTGTCTCCGCCGTGTTCCGCTTGGGAAATCATGTCAAAAGCAATGAACTGCGAGTTCGCGGTTTCATCCGATAACACTAAAACCTCGCTGGGTCCAGCAGGCATGTCTATGGCAACATCCTTCGAAACCAGAACCTTCGCCGCCGTCACGTACCTGCTTCCTGGACCAACAATTTTCTTCACTGGTTGGATTGTTTCTGTTCCGTAGGCTAATGCGGCTATGGCTTGGGCGCCTCCAACCTTGTAGACCTCGTTAACTCCGCAGATGTCAGCGGCGACCAGAACCAGCGGGTTCACCTTGCCCTCACCGTTGGGCGGCGAGCAAACTACAATTCTGGGAACCCCTGCTGTCTTGGCTGGCACCGCAGTCATGACTAGAGTGCTTGGGTAAGCGGCTTGTCCCCCTGGAACGTAGCAGCCGACGCTTTCTATTGGACGCAGAACATTTCTAACAGTGATGCCGTCGTTGGAAGTTTCGAAGACAAACTGCTTAAGCGTGAGATGCTCGAAGCTGCTGACCTTGTTTTTCATGAACTTCAAGGCGGCGATTTGTTCCTGGCTGACTGCCTTGTAGGCTTCTTCAATTTCTTTTTGGGTCACTTTGAGGTCTTTGGCTGTTAAACGGGCTTTATCAAATTTTTCTGTAAGCTCTATTAGAGCGGCGTCTCCGTTTTCCACCACCTGACGGATTACGGCTTTAACGTTGTTTTCGACTTGTGCGTCGGCTCGTTTGTCTGGTGCTTGTCTCTTGTACCAGTCAGGCGGTAGCTCCGTGGACTTCCATAGTCTCACTTGGGTTTGGCTGCGCATTTGTTTACTCTCCGGCTTATTTCGTCTAAAGCCAGCACTTGCCGTGGTTCGTAGACTACTATGCCTTGGGCGAGCTTGCGGATTTTCGGCAGGAGGCTTATGAGGCAGTCTTTCTCGATTATGGTGTTGACTGAGCACCAGTTTTCGTCGGCCAACGGCGCCACCGTGGGGTTCCGTAGGGCTGGTAGTTCGCTGAGCAACTTCTGCAGGTTGGTTTTCTTCACGTTTACGAATATGTGGATTCTCTTGGAGCCGTCCACCACGCCTTTCAGCAGGGTCAGGATGTCGAAGATTTTTTCTTTCTTCTCGGGGTCAGCCAAAGCCTCCTTGTTTGCCACAAGCACCGCTGAAGACTTTAGCACATCCTCGATTATCTTCAAGTTGTTCGCGTTTAGAGTTGAGCCAGTCTCAGTTACGTCCATGATGCAATCAGAGTTTTCCGGCGGCTTGGCTTCCGTTGCGCCGAAAGACAAGAAAATTTTTGCTCGGGGGTTTTCGCCTTTTTTCCACCACGGCGTCACAATTAAAGGTTCAGACTTACCGAAGCGTTTCTGGTAGGCTGGACAGCTTTTCAGGTATTCAGCTGCGATGTTCAAGTATTCGGTGGAAATGCGGAAGTTTTTCCCTTTGCGCCATACTTCTTCCATGAGTTCGGAGATTGTGGTTGCCCCCGAGCTTTTAGGTATGGCTATTACCAGCCGTATTTTCCCGATTTCTAGGTTTTGGAGGACTTCGACGTCGGCACCTGTTTCCTTTATCCAGTCTTGGCCTGTGATGCCTACGTCTTGTAGGCCTTCAGCCACGAATATGGGGATTTCTTGTGGTCTCAGAATTTTCAATTCGATTTTGGGGTCGTTGATTGTTGGTCTGTACGTGCGTTCTTGACCTGACACTTTGTATCCTGAACGGTTTAGAACGTCGAAGGTTGCTTTGGATAGGGAGCCTGCTGGTATGGCAAATTTTACTTTATCCATTTTTCATCACTTACTTGTTTGTTAAAATTTTTTCTAGCGGGTTTTCTAACTGAAAACTTGTTTTTCAAGAAAACCTGTGTTTGCTGGAGGGACCTGCGGAGTGTAGAATAGTTTTTCGTGTTTAGACATGTGCTTCTTGGATTGCCGTTAATGAATGCAATCGCCTTGTATGAACACGATCCCTCAACTTGCACCACTGAAAGCCACCTTAATTGGGTGTTTCCTAATAAATCTACCTCTTTAATATTAGCTGTGGCGTCTTTGAAGCTCATTGTTTGGGGGCTGTGGTTGGCGTTTTTATTTCAAAAACAAGCGGGGCTGCGCTGGTTTTCATGTCTAATTCCACGTCGAAAAGTCCTTCTAGAAGGCCTTCCCAGAGTTCAGAGTAACCGATGAAGGGCGTTTTAAGGAGAAGATATTTGTCTTTAAGATAGAAGTCTCCGAATCCCTGCACTCTTAACCTTTTGAAGATGCTTTCCCAGTTTTCTCGCTCTGCTGCTTCAAGACCCAGGGTTGTTTCCATTGAGACTTTCAGGGCGACGCCCATTTCTTTTCCTATTCCACGCCATTTCTCTTTTGGGATCTGCTGGATTAGAATGTTCAGCAGTTCCACGTTGACGAATGCGATGCGGCTTATTCCGCAGTAGTATTCGCCTGGGAAACGCCAGTCGTAAATCATCATGCTTCGGTAAACGTCAAGCATTTTGGAGATGAGCGGTTTGATTCCCGGCTCTTTTCCTTCTTTTATCATTTGGTCGATGAAGTCTCTTTCATCTTTGTCTAGTATGATTGTGGTTCTTTTGGTGGATTCTTCGTCCTTATTTACCATGTCTTCGAAGCGCTTTCTCTTTTCCTCTTGCATATATGATATATCTTCAGGTATATTTTATATGCTTTTCTAGCCTCTTCTAGCCGAGGCTGCTCCGAAGAAGACTTAATACGCGCCAAAGAAATCTAGAAAACGCCGATGAAGAATCCAAACTGCTGATACCGATGATGCACCCTAGGGTATCTGAGGCACATTTTACGAAATTATTTTCTTTCGAACCAGAAAAACCATCAAAAATAATCCGACTATGAACAGAGCAAAGCCAGTAATCATTGGGGTGGCACCACCCACGTCTAGAATGCTGGACAGCACGTAGGGAACGTATGTTGGACCAGCGAAAATCAGCAAAACCGTGACTAAGATTAGGAGAACCCTCATGAATTTTGAGTCCGCAGCGAATCCTTCGTTTTCAACCATTCAAACACGATCCAACTATTGCTTAAGTGTAATCTTGTTTCTTACAACCCTTCTTTTATCTCTTTTCCTAAAGCTTTCATTAAAAACTTGAAGACTAGGAATCCAGCGCCGCGGTCTGCTTTGAAACCTGTGGTTGTGCCGAGCAAGCAGACGCCGTCGAGTTTGCGTTCTTTCGCAAGCGCTAACGTGAGTCCTGTTCCGCCGACTATTCTGCCTTTGCTGTATATGGCGGCGCCTTTCTCCATGAACTCTGTTGCCAGACGATTTGAGGTGGCGGCTACGTACACTTGGGTTTTGTCTTCGGTTATGGGTACTCCTCCCATGGTTACTATGAAGTGGCAACCTATCTTTTCGGCGAAATCCACTATTTCACCGCATACTTCGTAGTGCGCTAAAACGTCATCGAATGAGGGTTGTGTTTCACCTGTCATGATGACGAGGTTGTTTTTTTCCATGGGTGCAGCGTAGAACTCGTATTTGGGTAGATGGGTGATTCCTTTTGTGCTTATGGCAACGTAGTCTGGGAATGATGGGGAATATAATTCTGCGAATGGTTTGGCTTCACAGAACTTTATCAGGAGATGTGCCGCTATTCTTCCGACGTTGCCGAAGCCTGGGAGCCCTTGAATAAAAATTGGGTTTTCAAGGTCAGGCTTGAACATCTTGCGGAGGTACGGCTTTTCCATTCGTTACTGCACCAGCATACAACAGTAAATGTCGCCACTAAAATGCTTTTGCCGAAGCAAAAAACGAAACTATTAATATTCGACGAAAGGTACTAACTAAAAGGATTCCAAAAAACGCTTTCAGCGTAAACTTTAGCGGGGTGGGGTAGCCAGGATTAACCCGCTGGGCTCATAACAACGCCGTGTGGCGTGGTGAGAGACCCAGAGATCGCTAGTTCAAATCTAGTCCCCGCTACCAATTGTTTTTTTCTTGTTGTAGAAGTGGTTTTTCTCTTAGCACATCTACTTCTTGGTGGTTGCGGGTTTTGTTGTGTTTTGGTGTTTGGGTTTGTTTTGGGTTGTTGTTTAGAAGTGCGGTTTGTTGCAGCGTCTCTTGCTCACAGTGGTGGCTGCATATTGTGAAAGCTGAGTTTGTGGTTTAAATTCTAGTTGTTGCTGTCAGGACTTTTGTGTTGTAGGAAAAGTTTCAGAGCTGTTGGTTTAGGGTGTTGCTATTGGGCTGTTTGTGATGTCTTAGAAGTTGAGTGTTTGCCCATTTATGGTTATTTTTTCGGTTCCGGCGAATGATTGCCAGAATTCTGATTCGGATATGTGGTGGCGCAGTTTTTCTTGGGCTTCCTTGAGAACCCGTGTTTTTTTGGAAGCAGGTAGTTCAAGTAAATCGATTTTTTCTGGTTTTACAGATTTTACAGGTTTCGTTTTTTTGCTCATCTGTTTGACCCGTACGAGAGTATCGTAAGTATTAATAAAACGGTTCTTTCTATGTGTGATATGTATCAGATTTGGACATAAGTTTGCCTAGTTTGAGCTTTAACTAAAAAGGGGTTGCGGATAAAAAATGGGTGGAGCAGCCGTTTTGCCTGTTTACGCTTTTCCTTTCTCTTCTTTGCCGTAGTATTTGGTCCATTTAAGTTTGCGTGCGTCTCTTCCGAAGTTCAGCGAGCTCTTTTTGCATTTGCTTGAGCAGAACCATAAGAGGGTTCCGTCGTTTTTGACGTACATCATGCCTGTGCCTGCTGGGAAATCGGTGCCGCAAAATGAACATTTTCTTGGTTTAGGCATTGACTATTTCCTCTTGTTGACTTATCTTGTGATTTTCTTTGCTTCTCTTTCGGTTTCGCGGAGCACCAGAACGTCTTGAACTCGCACGGGTCCTTTAACATTTCGCGTTATAATGCGTCCCTTGTCTTTTCCCTCTAAAATGCGCACGCGCACCTGCGTGATTTCTCCAGTTACACCTGTGCGCCCGATTATCTGGATGACTTCTGAAGGTATAAGCTCGTGCTCGCCTGCTTTCTCGTCTTTGCTCATTACTGAGCTCCTCTTTTAACCTGCTCAATCCGCGTGACGATTTCCTTGACTAATCCTGTGGCGTCTCCTTCCTTGATGATGCAAGCTGCAGCACATGGCACATCTATGCCTACGGCGCTGCCCAGTTGGTCTTTGCTTGGAACGAACACGTACGGAATCTTTCTTTCGTCGGAGAGGAGCGGCAAATGCGCGATAACTTCAGGGGGATCCACGTCTTCAGCTATGACAACAAGCTTTGCTATAGCTCGCTCAACAGCTTTCGTGGCTTCGTTTGTTCCTTTCCTAACGGCGCCTGTTTTTGAAGCAATCGATAGGGCTTCATAGGCTGCATCTACGATTTCTTTCGGCATCTCGTATTTTACATAGAATGGTTTGGACATAAGCCTCACCCTTTAAAGCACAGTCTTATCAACACTTCTCATTTAAGAAGGTTTCGACCAAAACCAACAGGTATCAAACTGGAAAAAACCCAGACAAGAAGCACCAATGCCGCATGCTCTTTGAAAACTGCTACTGAAAATCTCTCTTTCAAAATTCATAAATTCTATAAGCGCAGTCCGAATAAGTTACTGAAGGATTTGACCGTTCCTTGCTACTTCAAGACATACAAGATTGGCTGACTACCTTTGCGACTCAATATGGGTACTTAGGCGTTTTTCTGATAAGTCTTTTAGGTGCCATGTCGATTTTCGTGCCGATTCCCTACACCGTAGTCATATTCATTCTTGGCGGTCTCGAGACTTTTGACCCGTTTTTAATCGCGGTTGCGGCTGGTCTAGGCTCCGCTATCGGCGAATTCTCAGGGTATCTGCTTGGTGTGGGAGGCAGAAAAGTTATCGGTGAAAGATATAAGAAAAGAATGGATTTTATAACGAAACTCTTCAAAAAATACGGTTCAGTAGCCATCTTTGTTTTTGCCCTTACGCCTCTGCCTGACGACTTGCTTTTCATTCCTCTAGGCGTTATGCGTTACAGCCTGCTTCGAGCGTTTATTCCAGCGCTGCTGGGCAAATTCTTTTCCAATCTGATAATAGCGTATAGTGGACGCTTGTCTCTGGACATCGTTAAAAACATCTTTGGAGTAGAAGGCGAAGGCATGTCCCTTTTAGTTGGCACAATCATCGGAATAGTCCTTTTGGTAATTGTTATCATCATAATGTTCAAGGTAGATTGGGAAAACCGCTTCGCAAAATACGTGGAGGAGCCAAAACCAGAGGACAGCGGAGAAGCATCAGCGACAGCAGTGCCTGAGGGCGACTGATTTAAATTCTTTTTTCGCCTTATAGTCCTCTGCTGTTTTGGATGTGTTGTCATGGACCAGACTGTGAAGATTTTGGGTTTTGTCGGAAGCCTACGCAAAGGCTCGTACAATAAGGCTTTGATGCGGGCTGCGGTGGAGCTTGTGCCTGAAGACGCGACGATAAAGGTTTTTGACCTGCAGGGGATTCCGCCTTTCAATCAGGACTTGGAACATCATCCACCTCAGAGTGTTAAGGAGTTTAAAGCTGAAATCAGGAAAGCAGACGCGGTTTTGATAGCTTCGCCAGAATATAACTACTCGATTCCTGGTGTTTTGAAGAATGCGATTGACTGGGCTTCGAGACCGTACGGAGATAACGCTTTTGAAGGGAAACCCGTTGCAGTCATGAGCGCTTCTATAGGTCGCTTGGGCGGGGCGCGTGCGCAGTACCATCTGAGGCAATCCTTTGTGTTTCTTGATATGTACCCGATTAATCGTCCAGAAGTTATGATGCCGTTTGCGGCTGACAACGTGGACCCGGATGGAAACGTGACTAATGAGCAAACAAGGAAACTAACACGAGAGCTACTGGAAGCGCTGGTGCAGTGGACGCGGAGACTGAAGGCTAAAAGCCAGTAGCGTGGCATTAACTTTAAAATTGTTGGTTGCCACTTTACGTGTAGGCGTAGAACTTGAGAGTAGTCGCTGACTTACATATTCACAGTCGTTACAGCAGGGCAACAAGCCAGCGCATGTGCATTGGAGAGATTGCGCGCTTCGCGAAGATTAAAGGTTTGAACCTTGTGGGCACGGGTGATTTTACTCATCCGAAGTGGCTTAAGGAGATACGGGAAACGCTGGTTCCAGAAGGCACGGGTTTATACGGTGTTGCCGGCAAAGCGGATTCGCCTGTGCGGTTCATGTTGACGACTGAAGTGTGTACGATTTTCGATTTCGGAAACGAGGTTAAGAAGGTTCATCATGTCATCTTGACGCCTAGCGTGGAAACGGCGGTTCAAGTTAACGAGGCGCTCTCGCGGTACGGAGATTTAGCTGCGGACGGCAGACCCCTCCTGAGCGTGGCGGCGCCGCAGCTGGTTGAGGAGGTGATGGCGGTTTCAGGTGAGAACATGGTTTTTCCAGCGCATGTGTGGACGCCGTGGTTCAGCGTTTTCGGCGCGTTCAGCGGCTTCGACAGCATCGAAGACTGCTACCAGGACATGGCTAAGCACATTCACGCGTTGGAGACGGGGCTTTCATCTGATCCTCCGATGAACTGGCGTTTGAGCAGGCTTGACAGGTTCGCGTTGGTTTCGAACAGCGACTGCCACAGTTTTTGGCCTTGGCGCATAGGCAGGGAAGCCAACGTTTTCGAACTTGAAAAAGTGAGTTACGGTGAGGTGGTGGACGCTGTGTGCAACAAAGACCCTGCGCGGTTCAAGTTCACTATCGAAACTGACCCTGCTTACGGGAAATATCATTGGACTGGCCACCGCAAATGTAATGTGTCTCTTTCGCCGCGGGAAGCGCAGAAGTTTAACAACATTTGTCCTGTGTGCAGGAGGAAACTTACGAAGGGCGTGGAGCAGCGTGTGGAGGAGCTTGCTGACCGTCCTGTAGGCTTTAAGCCTGAGGGTGCACCAAGTTGCATGCGGTTGCTGCCTCTTTCGGAGATAATTGCGACGGTTTTGGGCGCGTCTTCTCCTTCGACGCAGGCGGTTTGGAAGGTGTATAACCAGCTGGTTGACAGGTTTGGGAGTGAGTACGCTGTGCTTATTGATGCGCCTCGGGATGCGTTGGCTGAGGTGGATGCGGCGGTTGCTGACGTGGTGGTTAAGGTCAGGGAAGGCGCGGTGCATGTGGTTCCCGGGTATGACGGCGTGTACGGGAAGCTTGATTTGGCTGAGGCGGCTGGTGCGGGTGGTGAGGCAGAGGAGGCTCGGCGTGGAAGTGTTCAACAGTTGAATCTTGCGGATTTTTGGTGAGCATGGTGTTTGATGGGTTTTTTGTGTTTTTGTGTGTAACAGTTTAACAGCAATGCTTAAATCGTAATAAATGCGATACTGTGGCGGGGAATACAGATGGGCGGTTCAAACATAGAAGACGACAAAATCTTTCAAATAATAGACAAAGTCCTGAACCAAGTCTTCGGAGAAGAAGCCACAAACTTCATCTACAAATACCTCGAGCAAAAATACTCCCTGCATAAAAGCAACTTCTCAGAAAGAATCGACGTTTTCGCAAAAGGACTTGAAGACTGCCTCAGATCAGGCGCCTCCCCAATCGAAAGCAAAATTCTAGACGACATCTCCGCGGTTTACGGCTCACTCAACAACGTAAACTTCGAAAGAAGAACCGAAAGATACAATTTTCCTACTCAAACGAAAACCGCTCTGCGAAGAGCATAGCGCAAATTTTTACCTAAACGTAGCCCAAATGGCAAAACGATTTTATTCCCTGTTATTCATTAGTCATATCTCAATCTGTACAGAAGGCGAAGATTTGGAAGACGTTTTAGCTAACATTAACGATGTGGCGGTTCAGAAGTTTGGGGCGGAGTACTCTGAAGCCCGCGCGCAGAAACTTTACAAAACGATGCTTACGCTGAAGGAGGGGCGTGTGGAAGCCGCCAAGCAGGGCATTGAAAACGGGGTGGCGCTGCGCGTGCTCGTTGACGGCGCTTGGGGTTTCGCTTCGGTCGGTTCCTTTGACGCTGAAGTCTTAATGAATGCCGTTTCTGGGGCGTGCAGGATGGCGAAGAACGCGGGTTTGCGGTTGAAAACTCCGATAAAGCTTGCGGAAGCCAAAACCGTGGAAGACCATGTTCAGATAAAGCCCAGGAAGACGCCGTCCTCAGTCCTCATGGAGGACAAGATTAGCACTGCTTTGGAGGTAAACAAGGCGGCTTTAGGCTACGACAAGCGCGTCAAAGGCTGCACCATAGACTACTTGGATTTAACGGGCGCCAACTATTTCGCGAACAGCGAAGGCACCCGCATCGAACAGGACAAGCTCTACGTTTGGTCCAGAATAACCGCCACAGCCTCAAGCCAAGGCTTGTTCACGTTCAGCAGGGAAGAAATAGGCTCCACAGCAGGCTACGAAGTGTTTGACTCGGCTCCCGAAGCCATAGGCGAAAAGGCGGCGAAACGCGCAGTCCAGCAGCTTGGAGCTAAGACGCCTAAAGGCGGCAAATCCCCAGTGGTGCTTGGACCAAACGTCGTCGGCGTTTTCGTGCACGAAGCGTTCGGGCATCTGGCGGAAGCTGACCTCGCGTTAGCTGGAGGAGTACTGCAGAATAACCTTGGAAAGAAGATTGGTTCTGACCTCGTCACGTTCTACGATGACGGCACGATAGAGGGCGCTTTCGGCTCTTTCAAGTACGATGATGAAGGGGTTCCAACGCAGAAGACGCTGCTCATAAAAGACGGCGTGGTCGCGGGCTTGATGCATAATCGTGAGACCGCGCAGAAATTCAATGTTGAGTCAACGGGTAACGCGAGAGCCGAGAACTTCAGGGTGGAACCCATCATTCGCATGCGCAACACGTTCATGGCGCCCAGAGACCACTCGTTCGAAGAGCTGGTTGAAGGCGTAAGTTCAGGGTACTACTTCAAAAGCTTCAGGGGCGGACAAGCCAACTTGGACGGCACGTTCCAGGTGGGGATTCAAGAAGCCTACGAGATAGTAAACGGCGAGGTAGGAGAGCCCGTGCGCGACGCGTCCATAAGCGGCAGCACCATGGAAACGCTGTTCAAGGTTGACGCTGTGGGAAAGGACTTTGAGTTGTGGCCGGGGCGGTGCGGGAAAGGTCAAACCGCCTTCATTTGCGATGGTGGACCGCACATTAGAGTTAAAGAGGTGATTGTTGGTGGCAGTGCTTGAAAAATACCAGATGTTAAGTTTAGCTGAAAACGTCGTGAAATCCGCATTGCAGAAGGGTGCGGCGGAGGCTGAAGCCTACGTTTACGAGGGGCAAGCCACGAACGTGGGCATAGAGCGAGGGCAGATAACCAAAACCAACACGATAATCGACCGAGGCTTAGGCGTCAGAGCCACAGTTAACAAGGCTGTGGGTTTCGCGTACACAAACATCATAGAGGCGCAGAACGCCGTCGAAGACACTATAACGGGGGCTTTAAGTGCCGCGCGGGCAAGCAAGCGTGACCCTGACTGGAAGGGGCTTCCCAGAAAGAAAATGTATGTTGCTGTCGACAAAGTTTATGACCCCGCAATCCTCGAGTTGCGCTCTGAGGGCTTGGTGGACATTGCGTCCAGCATGATAGACGCCGTGGTAAGCGTGGATAAGCGTGTTTTTCCGATTGAAGGCGGCGCTGGCGCGGCGTACCTGTCAAACGCCATAGCCAACTCTAACGGAGTCTCAGGCTTCGAAAAGGGAACCATAATGGAGTGCAGCGTGGCAACCGTAGCCAAAGAAGGAAACACCGTGACGCCTGTGTGCTTCGAATTCAACGCTGGAAGAGACCGCAATGTCGATCCAGAGTGGGTGGGGAAAGAAGCCGCGCGTTTAGCACTTAATTCCCTGAAAACTAAGCGAGTCAAAACCGAAACAACCAAACTGATACTAACCCAGTTTGCGCTGCAGGATTTGCTGCATTTCACGTTAATTAACGCGGTGAAAGCCGACAGCGTCCAAAGAAAACAGTCGCCCTTCCAAGACAAAATCGGCGAACAAGTCGCGTCAGAAACCGTCACCATCCACGACGACGGCTTGCTGCCGGGCGGTCTGCGCACTTGGGCGTTTGACGGCGAAGGAACCCCGCAACAGAAAACAACGCTTATAGAGAAAGGCGTCCTGCGCAACTTCTTGTACGACAACTACGCCGCGAAAAAAGAAGGCAAAGAAAGCACGGGAAACGCCTCAAGAGCAGGCTACCTGTCAACACCAGGCATTGAAGCCACAAACTTCCACATAACGCCTGGAAACAAGACCCCCGACCAACTGTTAAGCGATGTGGACAACGGCTTGATAATCTACTATCTGCAAGGCGCCCACAGCAGCAACCCCATCAGCGGCGACTTCTCCATCGTAGCCACACCCGCATGGAAAATCAGCAAAGGAGAAATAAAACACGCCACACGCGGCGTAATGCTAGCAGGCAACATCTTCGAAGTGCTAAAAAACGTAACCGCAACAGCAGACAACCAAAGACAAATGGGACAACTAATCGCACCATGGATACTCGTCGAAAACGTCAAAGTAATCGGAAAATAAACCCCTTGACTTATGCATGCATGTTTCTTTAACCTAAAGTTATCAATTTGTTTTTCACGGTAGTGAAAGGAAAAGAAAAAGAGAATGTTGAGTCTATATTTTCTTTGTTTGAACCGCGTTTTCTAGGGCTACTACGCCTGGAAGTTTTTTGCCCATAAGGAACTCGATTAATGCTCCGCCTGCAGTGCTTATGTACGAGATTTTGCTTGACAGCCCGAACTCTTGCAGCGCTGAAATGGTGTGGCCTCCTCCAGCAAGCGAGAACGCTTTGGAATCGGCGATTTCTTTGAAGACACCTTTGGTGCCCACCGCAAACTCTGGATTCTCGTAAACCCCCATTGGCCCACTGAGAACAATGGACTTCGCCGAAGCGCAGAGTTTTCCGTAGTTTTCAACCGTTTTGCTTCCGATATCAAATATCGAGTATTCAGTTGGCAACTGGTCCACGCCGATTTCCTTGCGTTTCCCGTCAACATCCAAACCCAAGTCCACCGGAACGGCAATGCCCTTCGGATACTTCTGCATCAACTCTTTAATGCCTGGAATCAAGCCTGTGAGACCTTTCTTCTCTATGAAAGCCATGTTCTTCACGCCTAGATTGTAGCCTTTCGCAACTAGAAAAACCTGCGAAGTCACACCGCCAACCAAAACCACATCCGCAATGTCATTGCTTAACACGTACTTCGAAATCTCCAGCGAGTCATCAGCCTTAGCTCCACCCATAACAAACAAACAAGGCTTCTCAGGCTTATCCAACGCCTTGCTCAAAGACTTCAGTTCACGCTCCATAATGCGACCAGCAGCACTCGGCAAAACCGCCGTGAAACCAACCATTGACACATGAGCCCTGTGCGCAGCCGCGAAAGCGTCGTTAACAAACAAGTCCGCCAACGGCGCAAGATTCTGCACCAACGGAGTTTTCGCGTGTTCTTCTGGTGTACCTTTCTTGGTTTCTCCGTCAAATCCCCTAACATTGTCTAAAACGAGAACTTCACCGCTCTGCAAGGTCTTAATGGCGTTTTGCGCTTTTTCGCCGTAAATGTCGTCAACGAACTTGACTGGGCACTTCAAGATTTTCGCTAAAACTTCCGCGTGCGGCTTCATGGATGTGAAGTCTGCGTCTCCCTTGCGTCCTTGATGCGCCAAAATCACCACTTTCGCGCCTTTCTCAGCCAACTCAGTAATGGTTGATTCAGCATGCGCTCGGATGCGAACGTCGCTTGCTATCTTTTTTGTTTCAGGGTCAATTTCCGAGTTGAAATCTACTCTTACTAATACAACTTTATCTTTCACGTTAAAATCGTCTAACGTCCTATACTTCGCCATGTCTAATCACGCTCATTTATCGTCAAAAAGAAAAGGATGGGAAAAAGGGTTTTTAAAGTTTCAGCATCAGCCGCGTTTAGAGTCCTGCTTTCTTGCCGACCATTTCGATGAAGTCAACCATGCGGTTGCTGAAGCCCCATTCGTTGTCGTACCACGCTAGAACCTTCACGAAGTTGCTTTTGCCGCCCATAACCATGGTTGCCTGCGAGTCGAAGATTGCTGAGCATGTGGTGTGCAGCACGTCGGATGACACGATTGGGTCTTCCGTGTAGTCCATTATGCCTTTCAATGGTCCTTCTGAAGCTTTTTTCATGGCAGCGTTGATTTCTTCCGCGGTTACTTCTTTGCCGAGTATAGCGGTCAAATCCACGATGGAAGCGTCTGGGGTTGGCACACGCATCGCTATGCCGTTCATTTTTCCACTGCACGAAGGCAACACTACGCCGATTGCTTTTGCTGCGCCTGTGCTTGTTGGGATGATGTTAACTGCGGCTGCTCTGGCTCTGCGCATGTCTTTGTGCACAACGTCCTGTATTTTTTGGTCGTTTGTGTATGAGTGTACGGTGGTCATGAAGGCTTTTTCGAGTCCGAAGTTGTCTGCGAGGACTTTGCTGACTGGTGCGAGGCAGTTGGTGGTGCATGAGGCGTTGCTGAGGAGTTGATGTTTTTCTGGGTCGTATTTTTCGTGGTTTACGCCCATGACTACGGTTACGTCTGGGTCTGGTGAGGGTGCACTGATTAGGACTTTTTTGGCTCCTGCGGTGAGGTGTTTTGATGCTGCTTCGCGTTTGGTGAATAGTCCTGTTGACTCTACAGCTAAGTATACGCCTAGGTCTTTCCATGGAAGTGCTTCGGGGTTTCTTTCGCTGATGACTTTGAGTTCTTTTCCGCACACGACTAGGTTGTTATCTTTGACTTCTACTGTTCCTGGGAACCTTCCGTGGACTGAGTCGTATTTCAGCAGATGCGCGTTTGTTTTTGCGTCTGCGAGGTCGTTGATGGCTACGAAGTCTATGTTTGCGTTCCTTTCGATTGCTGCACGGTAAAGAAGTCTGCCGATTCTTCCGAATCCGTTAATTCCTACTTTTATCGCCATTACAAATCACCTATATTTTATGCGAGTACATCACCCATTCTGACTTAATTAATTTTCCGACACAAAATACAATTCGAACATAACCTGGAACGTTCGCCACTCTATCGCGTGGAACAGCTTATAGCCCCCCTTGTATAAAGGCGGAAACATGGAAGTGGCGCTGGAGCTTGCTTTTAGCGGCTTGTTTCTTGTGTGGGGAACGGCAAATTAGAAATAAACGTGTTTGGTGATAGTGGTTAGGAGAGGTGTGTTGAGCGTTGACGGATGTTGTGCTTGTGTTTGAGGTTCATCAGCCGCATAGGTTGAAGCGGAACCTGTTTTGGGAGAATAAGGTTTTCAGGCGTTTAAAGAAGGAAGAGTTGTTTGATTACTATTTTGACAACGAGGTGGACGGGGAGATTTTTAGGCGTGCGGCTAGGAAGTGCTATTTTCCTTCTAACCAGATACTTCTCAGCCTGATTGACGAGTACAAGAAGGAGAAGCGGAGGGTTAAGGTTTCGTTCAGCGTTTCAGGCGTCTTCTTGGAGCAGTGTGAGATGTTTGAGAAGGATCTGTTGGAAACTTTCAAACAGCTCTCGGAGACTGGCTGCGTTGAGTTTCTGAATCAGACGTATTACCATTCGGTTTCGAGTCTTTATCCTGAGAAGGACGAGTTTGTTGAGCAGGTGAAGCTTCACAAGGAAACGGTGAAAAGCCTGCTTGGCTACACGCCCAGCGTTTTTGAGAACACCGAGCTGCTCTACAACAACACCATCGCGGGGGTTGTGGAGAAGTTGGGGTACAAGGGGATTTTCATGGAGGGCGTGGAGAAGATTCTTGGCGGGAAATCGCCGAACTACGTTTACTCGCCTGAAGGCTGCGGGAAAATCAAGGTGCTGATGCGGAACTACAAGTTGACAGATGACATTGGCTTCAGGTTTTCAGCGCGATGGTGGAGCGAGTGGCCTCTCACAGCCGACAAGTACGCAAGGTGGCTGGCTGACGCGCAGGGCGACTGCATCAACATTTTCCCTGACTACGAGACTTTCGGTGAACACCACTGGCCTGAAACGGGTATCCACAGCTTTCTGCAGCATTTGCCTGAGGAGATTTTGAAGCTGAACTGTTTGAACATGGCTACGCCTTCAGAAGTTGTAGACAAGTATGCGTCGGCGGGCACGATTGATGTTCCTGAATCGGAAGGCACGGTTTCTTGGGCTGACCTTGAACGGGACTCAAGCGGCTGGCTTGGCAATGCTCTGCAGTGGGCTTATTACACGAGTTTGCGGAGGCTTGAACCGCTCGTCAAGGAGGCTGGGGACGCGGAGTTTTTCAAGCTGTGGCGTTACTTCCAAACAAGTGACCACCTGTACTACATGTTTGCGGCGGGCGGAGCACCCGGAGAAGTTCACGCGTATTTCAGTCCGTTCCAGTCGCCTATGGATGCTTTCGTGGCGGCTCAAACGTTGCTGTTTGACTTTGAAAGCAGAATCAGGCTGGCAACGTTAACGGCGAACGAACCGTTCCTGTTCCACACAAAACTGGGGAAAGCGTACTTCACGGGCGTGATGACGTGGAGCTTGAAGGGGTTCGCGGAGGCGCTTCAAACGGTTGACGTGAAAGCTTTGGAGTTTCATAATCGGCGCGGCGACTTTGAAAGGTGGGCGAAATACTCGTTGCGAGATGAAGTTTTGGCGCGTCAACTCAAAGAAATCAAGGCTTCAAAGCTGAAGGGGCAAGAGCTTAGAAAAGCGGTTGCTGAAGCCGCGCAAAAACGCTTCAAAGAACTAAGCGTGCAGGTGCAGGCGGCGGTTAAGCTTTTCTGAACAGGCGTAAACGTGCATGCGTTTATAAGAGAAAGCCGCAATAGTGACTTGCAGGCTAGGTGCAAGCGAAATGAGAGAAGAACTTCCCTTCCCGGAAAAGGTTTTACAAACGCTGCACAACTTATGCGCGACTGCGGCTGATTTGGCTAGGCGAGGCGAAGAAGTGGCGCGGATTCTTGAGCGGGATCAAGGCGAGATTGAAGGCATACTTGACAAGTACAAGAATGAGGGGTTTGCCGAGAGTTTCGTGGATAACGAAGGAAAGAAACGGTATTATCTTAATGCAAGAGGAATAATCAAGGTCTGTTCTCTTTTCACGTAGGGACAGCACATATGCGCGTCATAATTTTTTCGTGGGAGTATCCTCCACGAGTGGTGGGGCAACTCGCCGATTACATAAGCGCGTTGTCAACCCAGCTGGTTAAGAAGAAAGTTGAGACTTACGTTGTCACGTACAATGACTCCTGGACTGGCGCCGTTGAAGAAGCAAGCGGCGTGAAAGTGGTGAGGGTGGCGAATCCTGTTCGCACCCACATAGGGGTTTTAACTTGGGATTTGACTTTGAACCAAGAAGTGGAACGAGCCGCAGCAAGCATATACTACCAAGCAGGCAAACACGTTAACCTCGCAGACGTTTACGACTGGCACTTCATTCCAGCCGCGGTTACCCTGAAAAACGCGCTTAACATACCGTTCGTGTACTCCGTGGAAAGCTTGGAGGATCACCGTTCTTCCGACCCAAATACGCCATATAGCATGTCTATCAAAAGCATCGAGTGGCTGGGCTTTTACGAAGCCGAAAAAGTAAGCGTCAAGTCAGAGTGGATGCGAGACGAAATCGTCAGGATATACAATGTTCCTAAAGACAAAGTAACCGTTATTTCGCCAAGCGCAAAAACTTGGGTAAGAGACGTTTTGAAACTGTACCGAACCGTGGCGGGAGGCGCAAGCAAATGACAGACCCGTTAAGCGTCATGATGTTCAGCTGGGAGTATCCGCCGAGAGTCATCGGAGGAATCTCGCCCCACGTTTACTTCTTGTCCAAGAGTTTAGCGAAAAGCGGCGTGAAAGTTCATGTGGTGACCTGCGATTTTCCCGGCGCGCCTGCGCACGAAGTGGTAGACGGCGTGGAAGTTTACAGAATAGACTCGCACAAGAACCCTGCGCCAGATTTCGCCACGTGGGTTTACATGATGAACTTGAACATGCAGAAGGAAGCCGCAGCCATAGTGAACAAGCTGGAAGGCAAAGTTGACGTGTTCCACGCACACGACTGGCTGGTTGCAACGGCGGGGATAGGGTTGAAGCATGTTTTCAGGAAACCCTTGTTGGTTACTATGCATTCCACGGAGATTGGGCGAAGAGACGGGCTGCACACGGACACGGAAAAGATGATTCATGAAACGGAAGCCTGGCTCACCTATGAAGCTTGGAAGGTGGTCTGCTGCAGCAACTACATGGTTTCACATGTCAGATGGGCTTTCGGTCTTCCAGAAGACAAGCTGGTTATGATTCCCAACGGTGTCAACACCCACGTCTACGAAAACTCCACGAGCGAAGACTGCGAGGCGTTCCGAGCCAAGTATGCGTTGCCTGACGAGAAAATCGTGCTCTATGTTGGCAGGCTAGTTTACGAGAAGGGCATTCACGTGCTGATTAACGCTGTACCCAAAGTATTGGAGAAGGTTAACGCTAAATTCATAATTGTAGGCAGCGGCTACATGAAAGAGCAGCTCCTGAACATAGTGCGAAGCATGAAGCTGGAGCATAAAGTGCTTTTCATGGGGTTCGTGGACGACGCGACCCTGCTTAAACTGCAAAAGTGCGCTGACGTTTCCGTTGTACCCTCCCTGTTTGAACCGTTCGGCATAGTAGCGTTGGAAGCGATGGCGGCGAAAAGCCCAGTTGTGGTATCCGACACGGGCGGCTTATCCGAAATCGTTGACCACGACGTAACAGGATTCAAAGCTTACCCGAACAACCCCGACTCCCTATCCTGGGGCATAACAAAAATATTGATAGATGAAAACTACAAGAAATACATCAGAGAAAACGCGTACCGAAAAGTACAAGAAAAATACAACTGGCAAACAATAGCCCAGCAAACAAAAAACATATACAAAACCGTCTTAGGCGAATACTCCAAAAGCTTCTGGGCATAAACAACGGATTGCTTCCGCTCCATCCTCCCAGGGAATAGACTTCCGCCCCTTTCAATAGCTGAACCGTTTTCAACATGCTAGTTACTTGGTTTGGAATGGTGGGGTTTTTGGGTTTATCTGGTGTTTGTTGTGTTTGGGTGTTGTTGTTCGGTTTGGGTGTTTAGTTTGGTTCGTCTGTGGTGCCGCAGTGCTTCAGCGGTGAACACTGTCATGGCGAGCACTGTTATCAGGATTAGCAGTATGAAGAAGATTTTGAATTCGTAGTTTTCCACTGCGTAGTGTAAAGCGAAGATGGCGAGTTCAACGATTAGGATGCTCATGAAGACTATGGCGTACGCCAGCATTTTCGGCAGCATGCGCCTGCCAAGCCATATGTAACCTCTCACGCTGGCTTTGTTTTTGGTCACGTACTCGCCGTAACTGTTCTTCTGCAGGTAGCCTAAGTCTTCAAGCTTCTGCAGGTGCCTGTACGCCACGCTGGGGCTGCTGAGACCCGCGCCCTTCATGACATCCCTGGGACCAACGGGCTTGCCCTTCCTAACGACATACAGGTACACGTTGAGAGTGATGCCTTCAAGCTCCTCGCCACTTGCATTCGACACCTTAAAGCCTCACACCCTGACTACTTTTGCGGCTACCCCGTATTAGTTTTGCCCAAACCGCTACTCAGGCTAGCTGATGCGGTTTTTTGCGCGTTGGGCTAATAGTTTTTAAGAAAAGCTGCTCTATTCTATGTGAGGGTTAACACTCTCTTTATGTCAACTAACGGGTGAAAGTTGTTGTCGTTGCATGTTGCTATGCTTTACGAGAAGCAGAAAAAACAGAAAGTGAAGTGTCATCTGTGCGCGCGCCGATGTCTCATAAGCGACGGCGCCACAGGTTTCTGTTTGGTGCGCAAGAACGAGGGGGGTGTCCTTTACTCGCTAAACTACGGGAAGGCGGTTTCTGCGGCGGTTGACCCGATAAGCAAGAAGCCGCTTTCGCATTTTAACCCTGGTGCGTTGGTTATGTCTGTGGCGGCGGCTGGCTGCAATTTCCGCTGCAAATTCTGCGACAACTGGATGGTGAGCCAAGAAACAGAAGTTACGGGCAAAGCGTTTCCTCCGGCGGACATCGTAAAGGCGGCGGGAGACCGTGGCTGCCAAGGAATAAGCTACACGTACACTGAACCCACCATTTACATGGAGTACGCGTACGACACCGCCAAACTCGCCCATGAAGCGGGCTTGTTCAACACTTTCGTAACCAACGGGTACATGACGCCCGAAGCCGTGAAAGCCATCGCGCCGTATTTGGATGCAGCAACGGTTGACTTCAAAGGCGGCGGCGACCCAGGCTTCTACAAGAACTTCTCAGCCGTTCCAGACGTGAAGCCAATCTACGAGGCGCTGAAAGAGCTTAAACGGAACAGCGTGCACATCGAAATCACGAACTTGGTTATCCCGAAAATCGGAGATTCAATGGACCGAATAAAAGAGATGGCAAAATGGATAAAAGACGAGATAGGGAAAGATGTTCCCTTTCACCTGCTACGTTTTCACCCCGACTACAAAATGACCACCACTCCAGCCACCTCCGTCGAAGACATGGAGAAAGCGTACATGACAGCCAAAAACGCTGGACTCCAATACGTGTACGTGGGCAACGTCCCAGGTCACCCCGCCGAAAACACCTACTGCCCAAACTGCAACGAACTCCTAATCAAACGCTACAGCTTCGAAATCACCAAGTGGAACCTGACAAAAGACATGCGCTGCCCCGTATGCTCAACCCAGATCCCGATAAAAGGACAACTATACCAACGAGGCAACCCCTCCCCATCTGCAATATTTTAAACACACCATTATTCCACGCCAAAATAGTTTCCACTCACCTCGACTTTGTCGTTTTGAAAAGTGGTGCGGTCGCCGCGACCTGAGTTCCAAGTTTAGTTCCCTCCACCCTTTTTCGGGTCAACGCCTGCAGTATAGTCTGAATTGGAGTTGCCGGAGCCGTATTTGTGCCTGAAGTACTCTTCGAGAACTTTATCCGGATCTAAACCTGTATCTTCAAATGCTCTTGCGACGGCTGACCTGAGAACTTTGAACTTGTTTTCAACAGCGGCTCTTCCAAACTTTAATCTGGAATACTGGTTTCGCATGTATCCAATTTTTGATTTGTCCAAATACGTGTCTTGACTTCTGGGCAAGATATGCCCCATAAAAAACTCGTTAATCTTTACGTTTAAGGTACCGCCGTCAATTAGCTGATTATGTAGCACGGTTTCATATGATTTCCTTATGGCATGAGGGTGTACAGCTTTCCACTCGCTTATTCCCGCTCTTTTAGCCGCAAATTTTACGACAAGCTGCACCTCTCTCGACGTCAAGACCTTCTTTTTCCGTTCATCTTTATGGATCTGGTTATATTCAGAACAAAATAATGGTTCCTCGTCTCGTATCTTGCCATATTTATCTAGCCTTTCTTTTATGTAGAGTTTTATGGCTTGGGTTGTTTCGTCTGAAGTGAACGTGTAGTATGAGATTCCGCCTTTACATGCGTTCGGTTCTACTTCCTTCATCTCAGGATAAATATGCACCAATAGATTCGATACGTCTTTAGACAGTTCTTCAGCTATGTCTTTGTGGCGTAACGCTCTAAGTGTAGAGTTTCTGAGTCCAGTGCTAAAAAGTGTAAGAATCAATGCGCGATCTCTCATTGAGCATGCCGAGTCCGCCATTCTGAAGATTTCGGATTTTGATGGAA
>Ga0307423_1000468_pt1 | contig 27183 bp, 19 predicted proteins | sample SalMarWE160310MG_FD_202154 | JGI IMG/M metagenome (GOLD analysis project Ga0307423, IMG submission 202154) | Salt marsh sediment microbial communities from the Plum Island Ecosystem LTER, Massachusetts, United States - WE1603-10 | ecosystem: Environmental > Aquatic > Marine > Intertidal zone >... | reverse complement strand
TAGCCTGTAAAATATCTGTATTTTTAATAATTTTTACTTCAGCAGGAATTGAGTTCTCCTTAATTAATTCCTGTATCTTATTCTCTCTCTCTTCGCGTTCCCTCTGTGTAGTTTCCGGTGGATAAACTAAAAGTATTCTGATTTTACAATTGAAGTAATTTAATAGTGCGGGAGCTATCTCTGTTGCTAACATCGCATGAATGTCGATCGTAAATGGAATAAGAATAGTTTTGATTTGTTCACGTTTAAAAGCACCGTGAAGCACAGCTACTTCTCCCGGGAATTTCTGTATGACACTATCAATTATCGAAGAAAAGAACCTTTCAAAAAAATCAGGTTTTTTTTCTCTGCCTACAATTATGAAGTTACATTCCTCTTCTTCTGCAGTGTTCACTATACCCTGAGAGATTCTATGAGAAACATTTAATATTGATCTTGCCGGAACTCCTTCTTCTTCCGCAACCTGATTAGCTGAATCAAAAAGTGGCTTTGCTCTTTCATTATCACTTAATTGTGAAGCTAATGGGCTGCCCTCTTTTACCTCGTTAACATGCAGGAATATTATCTGAGCGTTCGATTTTTTTGCTATTGCATTAGCAATATGAGCAAGACTTGAAGCAGTTTTTTTGTTTGCAAGTGGAACCAGCACTCTATATTCCTTCTTCTCAAGTCTTTCCAAAGATTTCACTTTGCGAACGTGTTCTATTTCCCGGTTTGCAGCATAACTTTTATAAGTAACTAAACCTATAGTTACCCAAACCCCAGTAACTATCCATGCAGTGGGGCTATAATTGAACATATAAACAGCTAAAAACAAAAGCATCATAATCCCGAGAATAGATAAGTACGGAAAAAATGGTGTAAAAAATCCTCTGTCAAGATCCGGTCTTTTCTTTCTTAATCTGATGAGTGTGATATTAACCTGAAGAAAAAGCAATAGAAACATTATATCCGCAGCACTTGCAACATCCTCAATTGGCAAAGAGATTGCCATAATCACAACAATAAATAATGAAAATATAATTGAAAGATGAGGAGTAAAGTTCTTTTTGTGAACTTTGCTGAAGAATGTTGGAAAATTTCTATCTTTACCCATTGCATAAGCTACACGGGAAGAAGAATAAATTGTTGCATTAAGTGCGGACATTGTTGAAATTATTCCGCCTATAAGAAGCATTATTCCGCCGCCGACAAAAAATGTTTTAGCAACCTCTACCAGCGCCGTTTCTTTATGTGATGCTAAATAATCCCAGGGAGTTATTCCGCCGCCGGGTTTAACAGCACCTAAAGCAGTAATTGCAACCAGCAGATATATAGGAACCACAATTATTAAAGAAAGAAAAATTGCACGCGGAATATTCTTTTTTGGGTTTTTAATTTCTTCTGAACATTGTGAAATAACTTCGAATCCCTGGAAAGCAATAAATGTTAAGCCCATTGCTTTAAAAACACCACCCCAGCCGTGTGCAAAGAAAGGAGTAAATGCTTCCTGCCAGTCAGGTCGGTTTATAATCAAATTAATTCCGAAACCGATGAATACTAAAAGAATAGCAATCTTTGCAAGAGTTACTATGTTGCCGACTTTACCTGTTTCAGACGCACCACGGAAGTTTACATATGCGAAAAGAACAGCCGTCATCGCAGCTAGAATTTTTTGCGGCGATAGGAATCCCCATTGTGGCATTACTACATTAAACTCACGCAGAACAAGATCGAAATAAGCACCGAAACCCAGAGCATAAAGACTACAGGCAACAGCATGGGCGAACCAGCTCATCCAGCCGGAAATAAATCCATTCCATTTTGGCAAACCCTCTTTTACCCATAAATATCCGCCACCAGCATCATGATAACAGGAACCAAGTTCTGCATAAGAGAAAGCTGTTAATAAAGCAACAATACCATTTAGTGAGAAAGTTACTATTAATGCAGGCCCAGCAACTCCAGCTGCGATTCCTATTAGAACAAAAATTCCCGCACCGATCATTGCGCCTACTCCAATAAGAGTGGCATCCATTAAGCCCATCTCCCGGCTGAGATGAACTTCGGTGTCAAATTTTTTCATCAAATTATCCTGTGTGATTGGGAAAAATTAATAGTGCCAAAAAACCAGCAATGTTCAGATAATTATTTAATTCAAACCAGGAGAAACATAGTAAAACAAAATCATTTCATCAACAGTTTTATTAACTCAAAATGAAAAGGTCTGAAAGTTTCAAACCAATTAAATTGATGAAAAATTATTTCCAATCAGCTAACATCTTTTTCATATTATCATAATCGAATGGTGGGTTCTCCATTTTGCTGCCAAGCTCAATTGCTTTTTCCATAGTTGCAATTGCATCGGATTTTTTGTTCATCTTTGCAAAGTACTGAGCAAGAACTCTCATGTTCCAGTAGTTCTCATTAATTAACTTTGAAGCTTGTATCCATTTAAATCCTTCATCCAGATTTACATTCTGTTGTAGACAATAATTAGCTGCCGACATAAGTGTTCCCCAGTCTGCAGAATTACGAGCACTTTGCAGTGTTAATTGCTGTGTATTTACTTCAACTTTAAAAGGAACTTTAAGTTTTTCCCAAATCAGATTAAAATTTGCAGAATTATCTGTCATATCTGTAATAGTGAATGCCATTCTTTCTGTAAATGGATTTGGTTCTGGTTTAACTTTGATATGTAATGCATCTTTCTTTTCATCATAAGTCATCGGGTCATCAACTTTAGTGTCCTTACTAAAAATGATTTCCCATTCACTTTCGCCGGGAATAATATGAAGACCGTAGGTTCCCGCCGGTAATTCATTTCCATTTACCTTTACTGGATTGCTGAAGGTGATTGATGTAACTTCGTTGGCACCTGTCCGCCAGATTTTTCCGTAAGGAACAAGTTCTCCCCAAATCTTTCTTCCTTTCACTCCGGGTGAACTGTAATCAACAGTGATTTTTGTGATTCCAACATATTGCGATACAGTTGCATCGGGACTTGGTCGTGGAGTTCTGAAATCTTGTCCCATTGCAGTAAGTGTGAATATGAATAAAATTAAGATCATTAAGCGAAATTGTCTGGGCATATTTTCCTCCTATAATTTGTTTGATGCCGGTTTGTTTAATTATAAATTTGACTTGGAAGTTATAAACTCATTTTTAGATATACAATGGAAACAGCTAAGTATTCTAATAAAGAAATAAACCAGAGTTTAAAAAAAGCTAAACCAATCAGCCGATGGGATAATATTAAAAGGTGGATTCCCTCAGTTATAATTATTCCGATTGCTGCATATTGGGTTTTTAACCGTGGCGAATTTGGGTTGCTGGATAATGCAGACTTGGTTATACACGAAGCGGGACACTTTTTCTTCAGTTTTTTTGGCAAGTTTATTTACACTCTTGGCGGAACTTTAATGCAGATCATTTTACCTTCAATAATTGCCAGTTTTTTCTTTAGAAATAATTATCGGACAGGAGTCCAGTTTGCACTTCTCTGGCTTGGTCAAAACCTCATTAATATTAGTGTTTATGCAGCAGATGCTCGTGCCCGGAAACTTCCTCTTCTCGGAGGCAATAAAGTATATCACGACTGGCATTATCTTCTTGGAGAAATCGGAATCCTTGAATATGATCACATAGTTGGACATATATTTGTTGGTATTGCCATAACTATATTTGCTGTTGCTATCTTAATGCCTCTTTTAATTCACGATTAAGTCTTATCTTTTTTCCTGTAAAAATTTAAAATGTATCAATGTTTAAAATAATTTTTATATCGTTACTAATCTTTGTAATCGAGGTTGATGCCCAAATGGATTCTGTTATTACATATTTCAGCAATGGAAACATAGAGTCAATCATTCACCTTACGGATAAGGTACGGGATGGAGAAGCGAGTTTTTATTGGGATAATGGAAATCTGAAGGAAGATCTTTCTTATGTAAACGGGCGCGTTGAAGGACTGGTTCGAAGGTACAATGAAAAGGGTATCATAAAAGAAATGTTCACAATTGAAAACGGCAAAAGGGAAGGTCCTACATCATTGTTCGACAGTACAGGTACTTATATTAAAGATATTTATTACGAAGAAGGAATATTGGTTGTAGATAAAATTGTGCTTGATTCAGGTGAACAAAAAAGTGAAAGTAAAGAAGTAACAAATAATAAACCTCCTTTGGTGACGAAGAAGAAAAACCCAAATAATAATCTGGTGCCGCCAGTTATTGAGGAAGAAAAAAATTATGAAGACGACCCGGCGTTTTATAAAACCGTAGAAGTAATGCCTGAACCGTATGGCGGAATGGAAGCCATTTACAGAAAGATCGGCTATCCTGAAGAAGCCAGGGAAAATGATATTGAAGGCGTTGTTAAAGTATTAACATTTATTGATAGGGATGGAGTAGTAATTGATGCACAGGTAGTCAGCGGAATTGGATATGGCTGCGATGAAGCGGCAAGACTTGCAATATTATATCATCGTTTTAAACCCGGGCTAATTAAGGGTCAACGTGTTAAAGTACAAATGGAAATACCAATCGAGTTTAAACTCGAGAAAGAAGAATAACTAATCTGATTTTACCTTGAACCGGAAGCTTTCAAGAATTGGTTTAAAATGTGTTTCGTTATTTGAAAGACGAATATTATAGTTGTTAAACTCTCTTCTGACTGGGTACTCTTTTCTAAGTTTATCGAAATAAGCAGCCTGTCTGTTCTGTTTACAGGTTGTGATATTTCTTAATTGAGAGTCATCTTTTTCTATATCATATATAGAAAAGAATAATTTGTAAAGTTTTTCTTCATCGGTTTTTCCTTCAGGAATTCTCAAATCTGTTTGCTCAATTTTTGGCAGTTCTGGCTTCCAGGCAGGTTCCCTATTATAATATTTGCAAAACGAATCATAAATCATTTTTGTACCGTTAACTTTTCCTTCGAGCGAGTAACCAGCAATGTGTGCAGTGCCAACTTTCGTTTCTTTAAGAAGTCTAATATTTATTGACGGCTCATCTTCCCAAACATCCAAAATTAATTTAAAATTTCGCACCGAACTTTCTTTTAATAGAGCATCATTATCAATTGCTGCTCCTCTTGCAGTATTAATAATTAAAGCTTCGGATTTAATTTTTTTGAAATTCTCTTTATTTAAAAGATGGTGCGTCTTATCAACGCCTTCCAAAGTAAGAGGAACGTGAAGAGTTATAATATCAGCTTTTAGTATTTCATCTAGCGGGACATAGTTTTTTCCTATGCTTTTTCTTTCAAGCGGTGGATCGTTTTTCAAAACTTTCATCCCAAATGACTCTGCGAGTCTAACCACCTTACTGCCAATATTTCCAACGCCAACCACTCCAATTGTTTTTCCTCCGAGTGAAAGCTGTTCTTCTGATACAACTTTAAGTAATGCTGTAAAAACATATTCAGCTACAGAATCTGCGTTACAGCCTTTCGCATCTGCAAATTTAATATTGTTGTTTTCAAGATATTCCAGATCGATATGGTCAGTTCCTATAGTAGTTGTTCCAATGAATTTAACTTTACTATTCTTAAGAAGTTTCTCATCGACCTGCGTAATAGAACGGACTATAATTACATCTGCGTCTTTGACTTCAGTGTTTGTAATAGATCGCCCATTCAATAACCTAAGGTTTCCAAAACCTAAAAAGGCTTCCTTGGCGAAAGCTATATTTTCATCTACAATAAGTTTCATATAAAATCTAAATATTAACCCAAATTTAATTAATATGGATTCAAGAATTTTATTATATCAATTTATAAGATTGTTTTTGCTGGATTAACAGATTATTTTTGCTTCGAATTAAATCGAATTTTCTTCACTATAATGTAAAAAATATTTTCTAACAATAATCGGGAGGAATTTCCTATGCTCAGCAAATTGCTTATGCCCGAAATAGAATCACTAATTGCTGAGAGGCAACTAAGTATTTTAAAGGAAATCCTCAGCGATTGGACTCCCGCAGACATTGCCGATCTAATAATTGATCTCCCCGCACAGGATAAAGTAATAGTATTCCGTGTTTTAAATGTTGATCTCGCTGCTGATACTTTCGAACATCTGGAATTTGAAACACAAGAAGAACTTTTAAAGGCAATGGGTCACGAAGAGGTTGCAGCAATACTTAATGATATGTCTCCTGACGACAGAACTGCACTTTTCGAGGAGTTGCCCGGTACCTCTGCAAAAAGATTGATTCAGTTATTATCTGCAGACGAAAGAAAAGTAGCGCAGACACTATTAGGCTATCCGGAAAACAGTGTCGGGCGATTGATGACTCCCGAATACATTGCTGTAAAACAGGATTGGACAATTTCTGAAACACTCGATTATATTCGTAAAAACGGTGCAGATAGCGAAACGCTTAATGTGATTTATGTAATTAATGGAAAAGGTGTTCTGATTGATGATATTAGAATCAGAGAAATTATTTTATCCTCTCCCGATAAAAAAATAATTGATTTGATGGATGAAAATTTTATTGCGTTGAATGTACACAACGATCAGGAGAAAGCAGTTGAAGTCTTCAAAAAATATGACCGTATTGCACTTCCGGTTGTAGATAATTCGGGTGTTCTTATTGGAATAGTGACTGTAGATGATGTTCTCGATATAGCTGAAGAAGAAGCAACCGAAGACATACAAAAATTGGCAGCAGTCCAGGCTCTGGAAGAATCGTATCCCAGCATTTCAATTCCTGTAATGTTGAGGAAGAGAGGAAGTTGGCTTGCACTCCTGTTTGTCGGAGAAATGTTCACAGCATCTGCAATGGCTTTATTTGAGAATGAAATTAGTCGTGCGATTGTACTAACTCTTTTTATTCCTTTAATTATTTCCAGCGGTGGTAATTCAGGATCGCAAGCTGCAACATTGGTAATTCGTGCGTTGTCATTAGGTGAAATTTCTATAAAAGATTGGTTCTTCGTGTTCAAAAGAGAATTGATAACCGGTTTTGCTTTGGGTGTAATTCTCGCAATAATAGGATTTTTAAGAATCACTGTCTGGGAAGCAGCGTCAAATGTTTATGGACAATACTGGTTTCTAATTGGAATTACAGTAAGTGTTTCTTTAATCGGTGTTGTTTTATGGGGAACGATTTCGGGTTCTATGCTGCCTTTGATTTTGAAAAAGCTGGGTCTTGATCCGGCAACATCTTCGGCACCACTGGTTGCGACTATGGTGGATGTTATCGGTTTAATAATATATTTTACTGTTGCAATTCTTGTTTTATCAGGTTCGCTCCTATAATTCTGAATAAAAAATAAATTAGCGGAGAAATTTAATTGTTCCCTATATTTGTTTACTTGTGATCAATACTGTTAATATTCAACTAAAAAAATAAGAGAAATATGAAAGGAATTATACTTGCTGGCGGATCAGGTTCCCGCCTATATCCGATAACAAAAGTTTACAGCAAACAGCTTGCGACCATTTATGATAAGCCGTTAATTTATTATCCTCTTTCTATACTTATGCTTGGCGGGGTAAGGGATGTTTTAATCATTTCTAATGAGGAAACAATACCGTTATATCAAAAACTTTTTGGAGATGGTTCTCACTTGGGAATGAAGTTTGAATATGTAATTCAACCTGAGCCTAAAGGTATTGCACAGGCTTTTATACTCGGAGAAAAATTTATTGGTTCAGATATGTCTTGTTTAATCCTTGGTGATAATATTTTCTACGGTAATCTGGAATTCTTTTATAAGGCACTTCAAACTAAAAAAGGTGCAACAATTTTTGGCTACCAGGTTAATGATCCGGAGAGATATGGAATTGTAGAATTTGACAAAAGTGGGATGGTGCTTTCAATTGAGGAGAAACCTGCCAAACCAAAATCGCATTATGCTGTTCCCGGATTATATATTTATGATAATCGGGTAATTGAAATATCAAAAAATCTTAAACCTTCCGGTAGAGGCGAGTTAGAAATTACAGATGTGAACCGGGCTTATCTTGATCTGGGAGAATTGAGAGTTGAAAAAATAGGAAGAGGCATTGCTTGGCTCGATACCGGAACTCCGGAAGCATTGCTTGCCGCTGCAAATTTCTTTGGAGTAATTGAAGATAGGCAAGGGCTTAAAGTTGCCTGCATTGAAGAAATTGCGTACTATAAAGGCTTTATAACTAAAGAACAGTTTGTGAGCTTAGTAAATGCGATTCCCAAATCTCTCTACAAAGAGTATCTTCAGAGAATTTTGGCAGAGAGTTGAAACTTGAAAATATCTAAAACTGAGATAGAGAATTTGCTAATTATTGAACCGGATGTATTTAGCGACGACCGCGGTTTTTTCTTTGAGTCTTTCAGCAAAATGCAATATGATGAAGTAGGAATAAAATATGAGTTTGTCCAGGATAATTTTTCAAAGTCAAAAAAAGGAACTATAAGAGGATTACATTATCAAATTGGTGATAAAGCTCAGGGCAAACTTTGTCAGGTAATCGTTGGTGAAGTATTGGATGTAGCTGTTGATATCAGATTTAATTCTCCAACCTTTGGAATATACTTTTCACTTGTTTTAGATTCGCAAAAGAAATTCCAACTCTGGATACCCCCGGGTTTTGCACATGGTTTTTCAGTACTTTCAGATGAAGCAATCTTCTCATACAAATGCACTAACTATTATAGCAAAGCTCACGAAAGAGCAATATTGTTTAACGATCCTGATTTAAATATAGATTGGAAAACATCAAATCCCGTAATTTCTGAAAAGGATTTGAAAGCTACTCTATTCAAAAACATAGAAAAAGATTTTTTTTATAAGCCATAGTTAAATCATTTAAGTAGCAATTACCTCTGTTTCTGCCTAATTTTATAATCAAAAAAAACGGAATAATTATATGAAAGTCCCACTTCTCGGTTTAAAGCTACAATATCAATCTTTAAAGAAAGAGCTCGACGAAGCTGTACTGCGTGTTGCAGAATCACAATATTTCATCCTCGGACCTGAAGTTGAAAAAATGGAAAAGGAATTTTGTGAATATCTGAAGTGTAAACATGCAATCGGAGTTTCGTCAGGAACAGATGCTCTTTTATTAGCTTTAATGGCAATTGATTTAAAGCCCGGAGATGAAGTCATTGTCCCAACTTATTCGTTCTTTGCTACTGCTGGGGTAGTTTCAAGAATGAATGCCGTGCCTGTTTTTACCGATATCGATCCTGTTACTTTTAATATAAGTGTCGATGATATAAAAAGGAAGATAACTTCTAAAACAAAAGCAATTGTTCCGGTTCACCTTTACGGTCAAAGTGCAGCGATGGAAAAAATAATGAGAGTTGCAAAAGATCATAATCTTATGGTAATTGAAGATGCTGCACAGGCAATAGGAACTCAATATAAGGATGGAAGCTTTGTTGGAACAATTGGCGATATCGGTTGCTTCTCATTTTTCCCGAGCAAGAATCTTGGCGGATACGGCGATGGTGGTTTAGTTACTACAAATAATGATGAATTAGCTTATATGCTTCGAATTAAAAGAGTCCATGGTGGTGAGCAAAAATATTATCACAAAGTAATCGGTGGAAATTTTAGAATAGATGCCCTGCAGGCTGCAGTGTTGAGAGTAAAACTTCCGCACCTTGATAAATGGTCTGAGAAAAGAAGAGCAAATGCGGAACACTATAATCAACTTTTTATTAAAGCTGGATTAGCAGAAGACACAGGCAGAACAAAATTCGACGAAAAGAACCATGTGCTTCTTCCAAAAGCTATATATAAAACTCTTAGTCAAAGTTCAAAAACTGATATACATAACTATCATATCTATAATCAGTATATAATCAGAGTACAGAACAGGGATGAGTTGAAAAAATTCCTTACTGAAAATGAAATCGGTAATGAAATTTATTATCCAATGCCTTTCCATCTTCAGGAGTGTTTTGCTGAATTGAAGTACAAAGAAGGAGATTTTCCTGAAGCTGAAGAAGCTTGTAAAACTTCGTTGGCTATACCTGTTTTTCCTGAGTTGACCAAAGAGCAACAGCAATTTGTTGTTGACAAAATCAAAGAGTTCATTCTGAAAAAATGAGACTATTTAAAAAAGTATTTTTACAAAAAGGTCCTTTATTGCTTTTCATTGCAATGTCTATAGCTCCTTCATTGGAAGCTCAGGTAGTTTATGAACCATTATATGAAGATGTTTATAATTTTCTGCGGAGAGTAAGTCAGAAGGGAATAATAGAATTTAATGACTTGATAAGACCATTACCCAGAACTTACATAACGGAAAAATTGTTAGAAACCGATTCACTTTCTTCCCGGCTAACTTCTCTTGAGAAGGAAGAATTAAAATTTTTCCTTAAAGATTTTTATTTTGAAAAATGGCTTGTAGATGGGAACAAAGATAAGAAGGAGAACCTCGATTATTTCACCTTCGATCCTGCAGACAGATGGAGAATGTTTTCTTACGGAGGTGATGACTTCAAAATTAATGCAAACTTTATTCTCGGTGCTGAAGTTGGATCGGTTAAAAAAGCAAAGCAATCCCATTACTGGAACGGGTTTTATTCTTATGGATATATCTCTGATATTTTAGGATTTAGTTTTGATTTCAGAGATAATACTGAGACTGGGACAACGCTGGATAAAACCAGAAGCTTTACTCCAGTCACAGGAGTTAATGCTAAAACAGATATGAATACGATTAATTATCCTCACGATAAAATGGAATACAGCGAAGCGAAGATGATGCTTGCAACTGATTGGAAATGGGGCAGTCTGGCTGTTGGTAAAGAATTCTTAGAGTGGGGTTATGGTGATAACGGACTTCTTGTTATTTCACAAAAAGCTCCATCGTTTCCTCTTATTCGTTTGGATATTCATCCGGTTGATTGGTTGAGTTTTAATTATTTTCACGCATGGCTTTCATCTGATGTAATTGATACAACTAGTTTTTATCCTACTGCTACTGGTAACCAGAGGTTTTTATTCAGAGAAAAGTATCTAGCCTCTCATACATTAACACTTGAGCCAACAAAAGGTCTTGATGTTTCTATAGGTGAATCTATTATTTATTCTGACAAGCTTGAAATTCTCTATCTGATTCCAATAACATTTTTCCGCTTAGCTGACCATTATTTAAGCAGACAGTATAACCAGGCGGGAAGCAACGCTCAGTTCTTTTTTTCCGTAAGTTCTAAAGGACATATAAGGAACACTCATCTCTATGGAGCACTTTTTATTGATGAGCTTACTTTAAATGGCTTATTCGATCCGGCGACACAAAGGAACCAGATTGGGTTTACTTTAGGCAGTTCGTTGACTGATTTACCATTTGAAAACCTTACGCTTAAACTTGAGTACACAAAGATTTACCCGTACGTTTATCAGCATTATATTAGTACAACAACTTATGAAAGTGCCTCTTATGTTTTAGGACATTGGATGAACAACAATGCGGACCAGGTTTTTGGTTCTGTACAATACAGATTTTTAAGAGGACTGGAAACGTTAATTTATGCCAGGTACATTCGTCAAGGTGAGCCTGCTGATCCTGCAAAAATATTTGATCAGCCGCAGCCAGCTTTCCTTTCCGGATTAAGAACCGACTATACTTATTTGGGCGCGCAGGTTAAATACGAATTTCTGCATAATCTGTTTCTACGGGCAAGATACCAGTATATGAAAACATCAAAACAGCAGGAAGATTTAAGCTTTATTGATAACAACGAGCAGGAATTTTATTTTGCAGTATATTATGGTTTGTAGTCAGGTATATAATGTCTAATCAACCTAAATATTTAAACAAAAAAATATATGTTGCAGGTCATACCGGAATGGTAGGTTCCGCAATAACAAACGAATTAAAAAGTAGAGGATATAAAAATCTGATTCTCAAAAATTATCCCGGTTTAGATTTAATCAGGCAGAAGGAAGTTGAGGAATTATTCAAATCTGAAAAACCGGAAGTAGTTATTGTTGCTGCGGCAAGGGTTGGTGGTATTCTTGCGAATAATACTTACCGTGCTGAGTTTATTTACGACAACCTGATGATTGAATCGAATATAATTCATAATGCGTACAAATCCGGAGTTGAAAAACTTATTTTTCTCGGAAGTTCCTGCATTTATCCGAAGCTTGCTCCTCAACCATTAAAAGAAGAGTATCTCCTTTCTGATTTTCTTGAATTTACAAATGAACCTTATGCAATCGCTAAAATTGCAGGTATTAAACTCTGTGAAAATTATTACAGACAATATGGCTGTAACTTTTATTCTGTTATGCCGACAAATCTTTACGGGCCTAATGATAATTTTGATTTGCAGACTTCACACGTTCTCCCGGCACTAATCAGAAAATTTCACGAAGCAAAATTCAAAGGACAAAAAGAAGTTGAAATCTGGGGAACAGGTAAGCCACAGCGTGAGTTTTTATTTGTAGAAGATCTCGCTGATGCAATTTTATTTTTATTAGAAAACATCAATGCAAAAGATATTTACGAAAAAGGAATCTCTCATCTAAATATTGGAACAGGGAAAGATCTTTCTATAAATGCACTTGCTAAAATGATAGCCGAAATAACAAGTTTTGATGGAAAGATATTTAATGATACTACGAAACCGGATGGAACACCCAGAAAGCTGCTGGATGTTTCAAGAATAAATTCTCTCGGATGGAAATACAAAACAGAGCTGAAAGATGGAATTATTAAAACTTATGATTTCTTTATGAAAAAATATTTGCAGGTAGATAAATGAAAAAAGCATTAATAACAGGAATTACGGGACAGGACGGAAGCTACTTAACAGAAATACTTTTAGAAAAAGGATATGAAGTCCACGGAATTATAAGAAGAAGCAGTTCTTTTAACACTGGAAGGATAGATCATCTATATAACGATTCCAAAATACTAAACAAAAAAATGTTTCTTCATTATGGTGATCTTGTTGATACGAGTAATTTAAATCGTCTTCTCGAAAAAATAGAACCTGATGAAATTTATAATTTAGCAGCACAAAGCCATGTAAAGGTTTCATTTGAAATACCTGATTACACTGCACAGGTAGATGCTTTAGGAACCTTAAGATTTTTAGATGCAATACGTGAAGTTGGCTTAAAGAAAGTCAAATTTTATCAAGCTTCGACAAGTGAGTTATACGGCAAAGTGCGGGAAGTTCCACAAAATGAAAAAACCCCTTTCTATCCTCGCTCGCCTTATGGCGTTGCAAAACTTTACGGTTACTGGATAATCGTTAATTACCGCGAAGCTTATAATATTTTTGCTTCTAACGGGATTCTTTTTAATCACGAATCGCCTAAAAGGGGAGAGACATTCGTAAGCAGAAAAATAACCCGTGCTGCTTCACGAATTGTTACCGGCTTACAAAAAGAATTGACTCTAGGAAATCTGAATGCAAAAAGAGACTGGGGTTACGCGCCAGAATATTGTGAAGGTATGTGGAGAATTCTCCAGCACAAAGATGCAGATGATTTTGTTCTCGCAACTGGTGAAACCAAAACTGTACGTGAGTTTGCCGAGCTAACCTTCAGAAATCTTGGAATTGAATTGGAATGGAAAGGTAAAGGAGAGAATGAAAAAGGGATAGTTAAATCAATTGATCTTGAAAAAGCAAAGAAGCTGATTGGCTTTTCCTCTAACAAAAATTCCTATCAAAAAGATTTTACTACAAAGCTGAAAAAGGGAAACACACTTATTACAATTGATCCCAATTACTATCGTCCCACTGAAGTTGATTTGCTGATCGGTGATCCTTCCAAAGCAAAAAAAGTTCTTGGCTGGAAAGCAAAAACAAAATTGGAGGACCTTGTTAAGCTTATGATAAAATCTGATATGGATAAAGTGTTGAGACGGGGTTATTAATCTAAACTACTAAAAGTAATCAATTATGAAGTATTTAGTATTTGTGTTTTTTATTTCTATGATATTCCCACAGGAAGATACTAGTAAGTTCTCAATTGATATTGGGAAATATCAAAAAATTGCTAATGAAAAATTGATTTATTTAATGGAAACAGAAAATATAGATTATAATGATCCCTCATTAGTAATAATGGATAGGGTTTGGGTAATTGGTGAGAGAAAACTAAATAAAAACACAGATTTTTCAGAATTATCAGAATATTCAGTTTTATCAATTCCCTATTTTTGGTTTAATGATATTGCTAAAACATATAAAAGTGGAGATAATTTAGAATATATAATTAACTTTAAGGAAGACACGTCTTTTCAGGAAGTATGGGTACTGCGGGAAGATGAACAAGTTGGCAGATTTTATATCTGCTACGATAATGAAGAAATATTAAGAATGAGAGACAGTACAAAAAATCAAAATCTACTAATCTCGGATCCGTTTAGCGGTAGATCTGATTATGTCGATAGAAATATCGCGAGCTATATTTTGGAGAATCCTGATATTTTTGTTTTCAAGTTAAAGGATATTACTGGTTACTGGGCTATAAGAGATGGTTATTTATTTAGGCTTGTAGAAAATTGTATTCTATGGTCTTGTACAATATCAGAACAAAATGCAAATGTATATTTTGTTAAAACTTATAGTGATGAACTTATACAAGAATTAGCTGAAAATTATGCATTGAGAAGTGGATATGATTATCCAAGAGATGGAAAACAATATGATGAAAAAGACTTTAGAAGAGTTTTCATAAAAATAAATTGAAAAAAATATGAAAAAGACAAGTAAGTTTAATTTTTGTAATTATACATTACGTCAGCTATTTAATATTCTCTATCATTCTTGAGCATAGCTTAACTTTTTTCCTTCTTCATTAACCGTTAAATTTGTAATAATTATATAAACTTTAACGGCAAAACTTAATGAAATTTACTTTTACGCTTTTACTTACGATTTGTTTTTTAGCTACAGCTAATTACTCACAAACAGCAAAAACTCAACGATACAATCCATTTTCAGGAACAATAGTTTTATCCGTTGAAGGGGGTACGACACTGGCAAACACAGATTATACTGGTTTGGGTGTTGATTATCTCGGTAGACTTTCTATAGAGTATTTTTTTCCTGCCTGGATTCAAAGTGGATTCGGATTAAGAGTTTTCGGTAGCGCTGGCTTTCTAAAAGGAAGTGATTCAAATCTGGATCCAACTGAGTTTAGAACAAATATTAATTCGATCGGTGCAGGAGTGATTTTCAATCTGAGCATTAATGATGTTGCTTTCCCTTATTTGTTTGCTGGAATTGCTAGCTTGTCGTTTGATCCCAAAGGCGAGGGTGGAGTTAAGTTGCAAAATAATAAAGCAGGAGTCTATAACACTACAGAAGCAAATTATCTGGGGGAGCTTGGAGTTCGTTTTCCAGTGACTGAAAACCTTTCTCTAAATTTAAGTGGAGGTGTTCAGATTTCGCCCAATGATTGGCTTGATGATAAAGCAATTGGTGTTAGCAACGATATGTTTTTTACTGTGTTGGGAGGAATTTCTTATTCATTTTTAACAGAGTTTGATACTGATGGCGATGGTGTAGTTGATTCAAAAGATATGTGTGTTAATACACCATCGGGGATAAAAGTTGATGAGTTTGGCTGCCCGATTGATTCAGATAAAGATGGAATACCGGATTATTTGGATGAATGTCCCGGAACTCCTTCTGCTGCGCCTGTCGATAAAAAAGGTTGTCCACTCGATTCTGATGGTGATGGTATACCTGATTACACTGATCTTTGTCCGAACACGCCAAAAGGAATTATAGTTGATGATTACGGTTGTCCGTATGATAAAGATGGTGATGGCGTACCGGATTATTTAGATAAATGTCCTAACACTCCTTATGAAGTTGAAGTAGATAAAAATGGTTGTCCTCTAGATGAAGACCTTGATGGTGTTCCGGATTATTTAGATCAGTGCCCCGGAACTTTACCTGGTGTGCAGGTAGATGATGAAGGATGTGAATTAGTTATCGCTCCTCCACCTCCTCCGGTACCGGAACAAAATCTCGAACAGCTCGTCTTGAGTTCCGAGACAAGTTTTGAATTTAATAGTGCAAAGTTAAAAGCATCTGCGTATCCTGAACTGGATAAACTTCTTGAGCAGATGAAAAAGTATCCCACTTCACGCTGGAGAATAGAAGGATATACAGATAATGTTGGTTCAGAGGTAGGAAATATTAAGATGTCGCAGATGCGTGCCGAATCTGTACTTAACTACTTTGCGTCCAGAGGGATCCCAAAAGGAAGATTTGAAGTCGTTGGAATAGGAAGCCGAAACCCTGTTGCTGACAACAAGTCTCCTGAAGGCAGAGCTAAAAACAGAAGAGTGGAAATTAAAAGAACTGACAAACACTAACACTTTCGCTAATGGCTTATAAGTCGTTGGCATAAATAAAATACGAGGAGGAATTATGTTCGATCCTAGATATAAATTTACTTGCGTTGATCGTTTCTTAAAGTACGTTAAATACGATACTCAATCCGACGAGGAATCAACAAGTTTTCCAAGCACTGAAAAACAAAAAAGGCTTTCTGCAGATCTTGCGAAAGAGTTAAAGAGAATGGGACTGAAAGATGCTTCAATGGATAAGTGGGGATACGTCATGGCAACAATTCCATCAAACACAAAAAAGAAAGTTCCGCCGATTTCCTTCATTGCACACGTTGATACTTCACCCGCAGTAACTGGAAAAAATGTTAAGCCGATCATTCATAAAAAATATAAAGGTGGTGATATAAAGCTGCCTAAAGAAAAAAGAGTTATAAAAGAGAACGAAAATCCTGATCTGAAAAAGATGAAAGGATTTGATATTATTACAACTGATGGATCAACTTTACTAGGGGCAGATAACAAAGCTGGTGTTGCAGAGATTATGGATGCCGTTAATTACTTGCTTGTTCATCCTGAAGACAAGCATGGGCCAATAAAAATTTGTTTTACTCCGGATGAAGAAGTGGGAAGAGGAACCGAAAAGATTGATTTGAAAAAATTAGGTGCAAAGTTTGCTTATACGGTTGATGGTTCCAGCCGTGGAGAAGTAGAGTCGGAAACCTTCAGTGCCGACATGGTTGTCCTTAAATTTATCGGAAAGAATATTCATCCAGGCTATGCGAAAAACCAGATGATAAATTCAATTAAGATAGCTTCTGCATTTATGGAAAGCCTGCCTAAGAAAAAGCTTTCACCTGAGACTACTGAAAAGAGACAGGGTTATGTGCATTGTACAAACATAAACGGATTGGAAGAAGTAACAACTTTAAAATTTATTATCCGGGATTTCGAAACTCCGAAGCTAAAAGAGTACGAAAAACTTCTTGAAGAACTCGCAAAGAAAGCAGTTGCAAAATTCCCCGGTTCAAAGTATGAGTTCAAAGTGGTCAACCAGTACAGAAATATGCGTGAGGTGCTTGATAAACATCCTCAAGTTACAAAGTATGCTGTTCAGGCAATGAGAAATCTGGGAATCAAACCAATTCTTAATCCTATTCGTGGTGGGACAGACGGTTCAAGGTTATCATTTATGGGTTTACCAACCCCAAACATTTTTGCGGGCGAACATAGTTTCCACTCGCAACTCGAATGGGTTGCAATCCAGGATATGGAAATGGCAGTTAAGGTAATTGTGGAATTAGCACAAATCTGGGAGAAGAGGAGTAAATAGAACACGGCTTAAACGGATTTGACTGATTTAAACAGATTAATCATCCGTGATAATCCGTTTGATCAGTCCAATCCATGGTCCATTTTCCTTATGAAAGTTAAAAAGAAATCAAAACCGGAACTGATGGCACCTGCCGGAGATTGGACAATGTTGCGAACCGCAGTTAAATCAGGTGCAGATGCAGTTTATTTTGGTGTCGATAAACTGAATATGCGTGCGAAGGCAAAGAACTTTTCCGTTAATGAACTTCCCGAAATATCTAAACTCTGTCGTGCGAAAAAAGTAAAGACTTACCTGACACTTAACACAATTGTATTCGAGGATGAACTTGTTGAAGTAGATAAAATTATTTCTGCAGCAAAAAAAGCAAAGGTTGACAGAATTATTTGTTCGGATTTAGCGGTTGCTAAACTCTGCAACAAACACAAGATTCCTTTCTGTATTTCCACTCAAGGATCAGTATCAAATTCAATAGCGGCATGTGTTTATAAGAAACTTGGTGCAATTAGAATTGTCCTCGCACGTGAATGTTCACTTGAAGAAATAAAAAAGATAAGAGCAAATACTGATCTGGAAATTGAAGCATTCGTTCACGGTGCAATGTGTATCGCTGTCAGCGGTAGATGTTTTATGAGTCATCATCTTTTCGGACAAAGCGCAAACAGAGGAGAATGTGTTCAACCATGCAGAAGAGAGTATGAGGTATTTGACACGGCGACTCAGAAATCATTATTAATTGGTGATGACTATGTGCTTTCACCAAAAGATCTTTGCACAATTGAATTTATTGATCAATTGATAGAAGCTGGAATTGATTCTTTCAAGATTGAAGGCAGGAAGCGAGCTCCGGAATATGTTGCAAAGACGGTTTCAGTATATCGAAAATCAATTGACCTTTACTTTCAGAAAAAACTGACAAAAGAAAAGAAAAAATTATTTCTAAAAGAATTAGAAACCGTTTACAACCGTGGTTTCTCAACGGGCTTTTATTTCAGCAAACCTTCTTCTGAAGATTATGCAGAAGTCGAAGGAAGCAAAGCAACTACACGGAAAGTGTATGTCGGTAAAGTCCTTAATTATTTTAAGAAGCCTAAAGTTGCTCAAGTTCTGATTGAAACCGGAAAAATAAAGTTAAATGACCAACTGCTTATTACCGGAGAAACTACGGGTCTCATTGAAATGAATTTATCAGAATTGTTTCTCAACGAGGAATCAGTTAATGCCGCAGGAAAAGGGGATGAGATTACATTTATAACTCCTGGACTTGTTCGGAGAAATGATAAAGTTTATATGGTCGAATATCAGAAATAACAACATAATTCTGCTACAGGACTTTATCTCAACTTCTGATTAAGTTCAACAAATTCATTCACAATTAAACTGATCCATTTATTCAACGCTGAAATACTATAAGAGTAAAAGTTGAACAAGAATAAAAATAGGAAGCAGCACTATCAGAGAAAACTTGTACATATAAGCAAAGAAATGAGGCATCTTTATATTATTTTCTTCTGCGACTGCTTTAACCATAAAGTTTGGTCCGTTTCCAATGTAAGTCATAGCTCCAAAAAACACTGCACCAAGGCAGATCGCTCTTAGAAGCTCTTCAGGTATTCCGGCAACGATTGATCCCGTACTTTCTCCCAAACCTAATGCAAGAGAGTGAAATGTTACCGCAGTTGGTGTATTATCCAGGAAGCTGCTTAACAAACCCGTGTAATAATAAAATTGATTTTCAGAAACGACTCCAAGGTGCTTAGCATTTATTTCAAGATAGAGCAGGCACGGTACCATTGTTATAAAAATTCCTAAGAATAAATACGCCACTTCTTTAATTGGTTCCCATGTAAAATTATTTGAAACTCTTGTTAAATGAGGAGTGAAGAGTATTGAAAGGTAAGCCATCAAAACAATAACAGCTTCACGAATGAATTTATAATATTCATTGTAATGCATAAAGTGAAGATACTGTGGATTGAGGAATGCAACCGCCAGAACAACTCCAGCCAGCCAGATAAAATTTAATGTTCCTTGAATTTTGAGGGGACGAATCTGAGTCTCATCTCTAATGATTGCTGAAACAGGTTCCTTTTTGTGGAAATAAGAATCAACAATAAAGTAAACAATCAAGAGCAACCCATTAGTAACAAACCATTCGAAGAAAAGTTTGAAGAACCATGTAAATGGAGCACCACGAAGATACATCATAAATAACGGCGGGTCACCGAGTGGTGTCAGCAAGCCACCGCAGTTCGCAATAATTCCGATAAAGAAAAGAATTGTGTGAACTTTATATTTTCTTTCTTTATTTGTTTGAATAACCGGACGAATGAGTAGCATAGCCGCACCGGTCGTTCCCATAAATGAAGCGAGCACTGCACCGATGGCCAAAAACAAAGTATTTATTTGCGGTTTAGCCTCAATATCTCCCGTTAGAAAAATTCCTCCGGTAATTGTAAATAAAGAACCAAGCAGGATTATAAATGGGATGTAGTCAAATACCATCGTCTCAATCAATTTTTCAGTAAGATTGGTTGATAAGAGGTAAATAATAACAGGGATACTCAATACTACAGCAATAATTAATTTGTTTTTATTCTTCTCCCAGAAATGATTCCAGAAAAGCGGGAACACAGCTATAGAACCAAGCATTAAGATAAAAGGTATAAGGCTCCATATTGATATTGAAACAGAGTGAAATTCCATAGGAAAATACTTTCAAATAATTTAGCGGTAACATATTCAAAAAAGTTAAATAGCCCAAGCAATAACTTGTTATTACATCTTTAAAAGGTTTTGAAGAAGGGCTTCAATTAAGTATTTTTTGACCTCAAATTTTTCGATTAAGGCAAACCCACTTTATATGAAACTTAGTAAATATTTTGTCCCTACGCTTAAGGAAGTGCCAGCTGATGCAACTGTCACAAGTCATATCTTAATGCTTCGTTCTGGTATGATCCGGATGGTTTCGGCAGGAATTTATTCATTCCTTCCGTTGGGTTATAGAGTATTACAAAAGGTATCGCAGATAATTCGTGAAGAGATGAATGCGATCGGCGGACAGGAGTTTCATTTACCAGCACTGAGTCCAAAAGAAATCTGGGAAGAGACCGGAAGAGTGGAAGCCTTTGGTGATATTCTTTTTCACATTAAAAACAGAGAATATGTTCTTGCACCTACTCACGAAGAAATTATAACTTTTCATGCAAAGAATGTGGTTAAATCTTACAAAGATATGCCTCAGATATGGTACCAGATACAAACAAAGTTCAGGAATGAACCGAGACCGAGAAGTGGAGTAATCCGCGGCAGACAGTTCTTAATGAAAGATGCTTATACTCTTGATGTTTCCTACGAGGCTTTGGATGTTGCATACGGATTGCACGATAAAGCATACAGAAAAATTTTTGACAGATGCGGATTAGATTATTTTGTAGTTGGTGCTTCAAGCGGTGCAATGGGTGGAACGGGTTCCGAAGAGTTTATGGTTAGATCTGATGCGGGAGAAGATACTGTTGCACACTGTTCTTCGTGCGGTTACGCAGCAAATGTTGAAGTTGCTGAATCAAAAGTAAAACCAATTGAACGAGAAAAAGAGAGTAAGTCAACTTATGAAATAAGCACACCGAATGTTAAATCAATTGATGAACTTTGTAAGTTTTTAATAATAGATGAATCTATTTGCGCTAAATCCAGAGTTTATATAAATGATGGGAAAGTGGTTCTTATTTTAATGCAGGGTAATGATGAAGTAAATGAATCGAAGCTGACCAAATTACTAGGTGGAAACGTTCGTCCCGGTCACCCTGAAGAACTTCTGGAAATCACCGGTGCTGACGCCGGTTCAATCGGACCAATTGGTTTTAAAGGAAGAATAATAGCTGATCTAAAACTGAAAGATCGAAACAATCTTTTCAGTGGTGCAAATAAGAATGATTATCACATTGGCGGAATAGACTTTAAAAGAGACGTTCCGTCAATTGAATATGTAGATTTACGATTCGTAAAATCAGGAGAGGGTTGTCCGAATTGCAATAATAAACTTGAAGTGTTTACTGCGATTGAGCTTGGGCACATTTTCAAGCTAGGGACAAAATATTCTGAAGCATTAAAAGCTCTTTACCTTGATGAAAAAGGTGAAGAACATCCGATTGTTATGGGTAGCTATGGTATTGGTGTTGAAAGAATAATAGCGTGTTATATAGAACAAAATCACGATGAAAAGGGGATAATCTGGAATAAAGCACTTACTCCATTCGATATTCATCTGATTGCTCTTAATATGAAAAATGAAACCGTGGTTTCTTCAGCCGAAGGAATTTACAATGAATTAAAGAATGCAGGCTATGAAATTTTGTTTGATGACCGTGATGCGGCAGCAGGATTTAAATTTAACGATGCGGATTTGCTTGGCATGCCAATACAGATAGTTATTGGTGAAAAGAAGCTCAAAGAAAATAAATGTGAAATTAAAATCCGAAAAACAGGGGAAAGGCTTGATGTTGAATTGAAGAGCCTAATGAGTAAGGTGAAGGAATTAGTATTATAAATCCAGATTGAATAAACCTTCATATAACAAACTGTTTTAATATTAGCGAGGCCTCAGCCAGTATAGATTAATCTTTGCTAAATCTATTTTAATCTGCCTACCATTTCAGTAAAATTTATCACATAAAATTGAATTATCGTCGTTTTTCGAAGAAATTTACGGTATTAAAATTGCCACAAAAATAAGAATTATTTACGGTTGTCCGATTACGAAGGACATACTTAATTTATTGAAAGTGTTTTTCATTTAACAACTTTATTGCACTAGAATATGGAAGATTTACTGCAAGACGAAATAGTCAAGCTTGAAGGAGAGCTGACAAAACTAAGATCTGCTGTCGAGTACATCGAAACTGCAAAAATTTCAATTGAAGCAGCTTCTAAAATTATAAATACTATAATGAAGCTTAAAGAAGAATTTGAAAAGCTGTCTGAAAAAGCCTATATCCTGATTGATAAATTTGATAAGATGGAGATCCCGTCGCGACTTGATAAAATTGATTCTAAAATTGATTCCGGAATATCTACCCTGCATAATCAACTCGAAGCTTTACAGCCTAGAATTGAAGCAGGCTATAAAACAGTTGTTCTTGAAACTAAGGCTTTATCTAAAAATATATCATCTGAAATGGGAGACAGCAGAAATAAAATTCTTACCAGGTTAGAGAAACAATCTAAAGATATTAAGCTAATATATTTTAGTATAATAGGTGCCTTTGCTTTTGCAATAATTATCGGAATTTTATTTTATTTAAAAGTGATTTAAATAAATTCTCATCTACTTTAAATAAACAACAGAAAAAAAAAGACGCATCGAGGATGCGTCTTTTTAGTAATTTATATTTTACTGTCGCCGTCAGGATAACTTGGAGCTGAATCCATCTCATCCGGTTTCCCTCGCAAAGAATCCCAAATCATATAAGCACAAAGTAAAGCAAACATCACCAGTCCAATTAATTCTGCGGAATGAGATTCAGCCCATTCCGGATCAACCCAGTTAAATCCCTGCCATCTTAATATTGCGCTAATAACGCCCATCAATGCACCGCCAGCAATAAATCCTGATGCGATTAATGTTCCCCTTTCTCTTCTTGCTGTGTTTATTTTTTCATCTTTGCTGCGTGTGGAAACGAAATGTGCTATTAATCCTCCGACTAAAAGAGGCGTATTTAGTTCAAGCGGAATATACATTCCAAGAGCAAATGCCAAAGCAGGAACTCTTATCATTGTTAATACCAGAGCAAGAATAGCTCCCACTATATAAAGTGTCCATGGTGCAGGCTGCTGATCCATTAGTGGTTGAATTACTGCTGCCATAGCATTTGCCTGGGGCGCAACAAGCGAACCTTCACCAACAAAACCATAAGTTTCATTTAATATCAATATTACAAATCCAACGGTGACTGCCGAAACAAGTACACCTAGAAACTTCCATTGCTCTTGTTTAAGCGGTGTTGTACCGAGCCAGTAACCAATTTTTAAATCGGTAATAAATCCACCGGCCATTGAGAGTGCTGTGCAAACAACACCTCCAATAATTAGTGCAGCCACCATTCCGTATTCACCTTTCAATCCCACAGAAGTAAGAATGATTGATGAAAGAATTAAAGTCATCAAAGTCATTCCACTTACCGGGTTCGTTCCAACAATTGCAATTGCATTTGCTGCGACTGTGGTAAAAAGAAAAGATATAATCAGCACAATCAATAACCCTGCTAAAGCCCATCCTATGTTATCCACAACACCGAATGCAAAGAAAACGAAAAGCAGAATGGTAGTAACAACAAGCCCAATAATGATGATCTTCATTGAAAGATCTCGCTGGGTTCTAAGCCTGGCGTTTGCAATATCTTTATGTTCAAAAATTTCTTTGAAACCAAGTGTGATAGCATCACGGATAATTTTTGATGAACGTATTATACCAATAATTCCTGCCATAGCTATTCCACCAATACCAACGTGCCTTACATACTGTCTGAAAATTTCCTCTGCACTCATCACAGAGATCAGCTTTGTTGCACCAGTTCCAAAAGTTTCAGTTAATCCGCCGCCAATGTATGAGATGACAGGAACTAATAAATACCATGAAACAAAAGATCCGGCTGCAATTATAGCAGCATATTTAAGCCCGACGATGTACCCGAGTCCCATAACTGCGGCACCGACATTCAATCTGAATACAAGCTTAAATTTTTCTGCAAGCATGTCCCCAAATCCAACAACCCTTGTTGTAAACACCTCACTCCACCAGCCGAATGTCGCGATAATAAAGTCATAGGCTCCACCAATCAATCCACTAACCACGAGAACCAGAGCTTGCTTTCCTCCTTTTTCACCGGCAACAAGAATTTCTGTTGTAGCAGTTGCTTCAGGAAATGGAAACTTACCATGCATTTCTGCGACGAAGTATTTTCTGAACGGAATCAGGAATAAAATTCCAAGAATACCGCCGAATGCGGAAGCAAGAAATATCTGGTAAAAGTGAGCTTCAAGATTTAGAATATATAATGCAGGGATAGTAAAGATTGCTCCTGCTACTATCAATCCTGAGTTTTGTCCTATTGATTGGATAATTACATTCTGACCGAGGGAGCCTTTTATGTTTAGTACAGTAGAAACTCCGACAGCAATAATTGCAATTGGAATAGCCGCTTCAAATACCTGTCCTATCTTCAACCCAAGATAAGCAGCAGCAGCAGAGAATAAGACAGCCATTAGCAATCCCATGATAACGGAGTATGGGGTTATCTCTGCAGGAGTTGTACCTGCAGGCATTATTGGTTTGTATTCTTCGCCGGGCTTTAGCTCTTTGTAAGCATTTTCCGGTAGTCCTTTTATAGCTCCTGAAGTTTGTTCACTCATAACAGGTTCCTTTTAGAATTTGAATTTAATTGGTAGTTCACAATCTGTTTTTTTAGTTGAAGATGATTCAAAAGTTATTGTACCAACCGGTTGTGAGTTCCCCGGGAAATATTCATTAGGTACATCAAAATTAATTTCTAATTGTTTCGGTAATGATGGGTATAAAGTTACATTTGATCTTCTATCACTCACAACATCAAAATAGTATTCAGATTTAAATGTTGTAAACTCAGTTAGTTTGATGCTGGCAGAGCTTGATTCTTGAGCAAAACCGGGAACAATCTCAAAAACATATTCTGAACTGTCTTCGTTCGAAATGTTAGTCACACACACACTTCCGGTTCTAAAACCTAAAGCATCATCGCTAACATCCAAACCCTCAGAGTCATAAATGATAAATGCAAGATCGGTAAGTTTATTATAATCGCCTTTGCTCATTTCGAGTTTGAATTCCTTTGATTTCTCACCTTTCCTTAAAACAAACGGCAACCTGAATTTTTCACTTCCCTGTATCGTTATATTGTGTTCAACTTCATAACCATCAAATTTTCCTGTGAGGTTATAATTTTCGGCCTGATCAAAAAGGTTTACCACTTCAATATTTTTATTTTCTTCATCTACTATTTTATTATCGAGACGGTTGATCCCATTAAATTGAATCGTAAGATTATAAGTGGATGTGTCTTTTGCAAGAAAATATCCTTCAACATCAACTTCATATACTCCAGGTGTAAGATTAAAATAATTTTCCTCTACTTCAGTTTCGCCGTCAAGTGTATGAAGCACAGGTGAAACATCTAAGCCAACACCGTCGGGATCGAATAAATGAAATCGTACTCTGGCGTATTTATTTTTAACCGATGAAAGATTAATATTCATTTCTGTTTGTCCGGCGGGCAATTCAATAAAGTAATGATCAATTAAACCCTGCTCAACTTTTTTAGAAGTCAGGTTCAACGTATAATTATTTTCTGAACAAAAAGTATAGGGTATTACGACGGTTGCCAGCATTTCAAACTCAGGAAATCTTGATTTATCATCCCGGTATGCAGTGATTCTTGCCGTGTTAATCCCGGGCTTCTGCATCTTTTTATTATTGAACTTCACAGTAATATAAGTTGGCTGGTCGTTCCGTATGTATGTTTTTTTCTGAATTGGAATCAACCAATCACTGTCGCTTTCAAGAAGATATGCTCTGTAAAATTTATCAGTCTTCTGAAAGTTTCTTCTTTTTACGGAATAAGTAAACGTGCTTTCATCTTTCACGAACGAACCGTTTCTAAGATATAGGTTTGGTCCTCTTTCAAACGGAAAATTAGGAACGGTTGATGAAATCGAATATGTCTCGAATTTATTTATCTCTCCATCATCAATATATTTTTTCAGCAACTTGTATGCATTGATTGCATTTATGTAACCATGACCCTGATCGAGCTGGTTGTATCCGTCCATATGAGTCGCACTTTCGCGGATTGCTTTATATAAAAGCTGAGATGGGATTTTTACACCGGGATATTCTTTGGTTGCTGCACTTAGGAGCAGAGACATAACACCGGCAGAGTAGGGAGCGGCCATACTTGTTCCCCAAAACCTATCCCAATTCTTCCAGTTAGGTACAGTGGATGTGCACGCACCGGGGGAACAAACATCAGGCTTACTTACTTCACCTCCACGCGATGAAAAGTAAAGAATTATATCTCTGTTTAAAGTTGCTCCGTATAAATCGCGTCCAACTTCCTGAGTTAGTACGGCACCTGATGCTACTACCGCATATGAAGCAGAAGGTAAACCTATCGAAGAAATTCCGGGACCTTCATTTCCTGCACCAAGGCTTATATATAAATAAGGATTTTCCTTAGTGAGATTCTCAAGAAAAGCTTCCATATCTGCCTGACCCTCTAATTCCGAGCCGATGCCAAAGCTCATATTAAGTATGCAGGGTACCTTTTGTTCTTTAGAAATTTTGTCAGCATAAAGGTATGCCTTTTTCATGCTTTCTGTAACTGTTGCTCCTCCTGAATAAAGATTATTTCCAAGCTTTAGGCTCATCATTTTTGCGCCAGGTGCTATTCCATTAAGATCAATTCCTCCTATCTGGTAACCGCCGGCAATTCCTGCAACATGGGTTCCGTGAGAACCATCATCAAAATGAAATGAAACTATCTTTTCATCGGGAAGAACATTTAAACCC
>Ga0307423_1000466_pt1 | contig 27221 bp, 25 predicted proteins | sample SalMarWE160310MG_FD_202154 | JGI IMG/M metagenome (GOLD analysis project Ga0307423, IMG submission 202154) | Salt marsh sediment microbial communities from the Plum Island Ecosystem LTER, Massachusetts, United States - WE1603-10 | ecosystem: Environmental > Aquatic > Marine > Intertidal zone >... | reverse complement strand
ACATCGTGCACCTGGAGGACGCCTGGAGGCCGGGGTGGGCGTGAGCAGGGCCTCCTCAGTGGACCTGCGGTGGCCTTCGGCCATCCTCAGTCACTTCGCGGTGAAACCGGAAGAGTTGGCAGAAGCGAGCGGCCGCTCAGTTGACCTCCATGGGGGGTACCTCTAGCTTCGGTTGTGCCCCAGGTCCGTAGGACGAAAACCCACGAATCCCGTCAGGACCCCGCAGGTAGCAGCGGTAAGTGTGGTGATCGTTGCTGCGGGTTGCCTGGGGCATTTTTTTTGACCCCGGAACCGCCTGCCGGGCGTTCGTGACGCCGACTCCTACGGATCGAAAACCCTTGTCGCACACCGCTCTCGCCCGCCGCTACCGTCCGCGCACCTTCGGGGACGTGGCCGTCCAGGAGCACGTCTCCGAGACGCTGCGCAGGGCCGTGGCGGGCGGGCGGGTGGGCCACGCCTACCTCTTCTGCGGCCCAAGGGGTGTCGGGAAGACGACCCTCGCCCGGGTCCTGGCGATGGCGCTCAACTGCCCGGACCGCACGGCGGAGGGCGAGCCGTGTGGCGTGTGCCAGAGCTGCACGCGCATCTGGGGCGGGCACACGGCGCTGGACGTGGTGGAGATCGACGCGGCCTCCAACCGGGGGGTCGACGATGCACGGGAGCTGCGCGAACGCGCCATGTACGCGCCGTCCGAGGAGGGGGGCTACAAGATCTACATCGTGGACGAGGCGCACATGCTCACGCGGGAGGCATGGAACGCCCTCCTCAAGATCCTCGAGGAGCCGCCTCCCCGCGTCATCTTCGTGTTCGCCACGACCGAGCCGCAGAAGATCCAGCAGGCCGCGTCCCCGATCCTGTCGCGTTGCCAGCGCTTCGACTTCAGACGCATCGGCGTCTCCGACATCGTCGCGCGTCTCGAGACGGTTCTCGCCCAGGAGGGCCTGTCGGCACCGCCTGAGGCGCTCCGGATCATCGGCCGGAAGGCGGACGGCGGGTTGCGGGACGCCCTGTCACTGCTCGATCAGGTGCTCTCGCTGACCGGGGGCGAGGTCGAGATCGAGGCGGTGCGCCGCGTACTCGGGCTCGTGGAGGAGGAGCGCTACCTGGAGCTCCTCGACGTGCTGGCCGACGGGCGCCACGGGGACGTGTTCGTGCTCGTAGAGGGCCTGCTCGACGAGGGGTACGACCTCATCGAGTTCTACCACGGCCTGATGGACGTGCTGCGGACGCTCCTGCGGCTACGGCTGTCACCCGAGGCGCGCCTCGATCTCCGGGACGATCTGCGGGCGGCGTTCGCCGAGCGCGCGGGCCGTTTCGCGCCTGGCGATCTCGTGCGCATGCTCTCCGCGGCCGCCGAGCTGGAGAGCAGCGGCAGCATCCGTCGCAGCCCCAACCCGCGTGTGCTCGTCGAGATGCTGCTGCTGCGCCTGAGCTACCTGGACCGCACGGTGGAGCTCGAGGAGCTGATCCGCGCCCTGGGAGGCGCGCCGTCGCCCGCGGGCGGCGCGGGCGGCGACGGAGGAGCGGCCGGCCGGGCGACGGCGGACACGCCGCGCCGCGAGGCCGGCGGACAGTCGTCCCTGGGGTTGGCACCGGTTTCCGGGGCCTCGACCGGGTCGCCGCCGTCCGTTGGGGTCCCCGGAACCGGGGATGTCTCGGCCCCGCCGGACGACATCGTGCCGTCGGGCACCGTCGCCGAGGCGTGGGGACGATGGCTGGACTCCGGTCGTGGCGTTCCCAGGGGGCTGTCTCCCTTCCTGCGCTCGGCCACGGTCCGCGAGGAGGGGGGGGCGCTCGTCGTCGCCGTGCTCCCGGGTCCGGCGGTCGAGCGTATCGGCGACGCCACGGTGCGCGAGGAGATCTCCGACGGGCTGGCGCCCTATGCGGGCCGCTCGCTCCGCGTCCGCGTGGCGGTCGCCAACGGCGGTGATTCCGATGCGGGCGCTCATCGCAGGATCAGCCGGGAGGAGGTCCGTGCGGATACGCTGAAAGCCCTGTATCGCAAGGAACCCCGCCTTCAACGGGCGGTAGAAGAACTCGATCTGGAACTCATGGAATAGCGGCCGGAACCGAATGAACCCGAATCTCCAGCAGATCATGCAGCTCGGCCAGCAGCTGCAGGCCAAGATGACCAAGCTCCAGGAGTCACTGGACGCCGAGAAGATCACGGCTTCGTCCGGCGGCGGGATGGTCACGGCCACCGTGGACGGCAAGGGCCAGGTGAAGCAGGTGAAGATCGACCCCACCTGCGTGGACCCCCGCGACGTGGAGATGCTGGAGGATCTCGTCCTCGCGGCGCTCTCCGAGGCCCAGGGGAAGGCCCAGAGGCACTACGAAGAGGAGATGAAGAAGGTCTCTGGCGGGCTGCCGGGGCTTTCCGGGCTCCCGGGGCTCCTCTGAGCACGGCCCATGTCGGTGATCGACCAGCTCACCGGTGAGCTGGGCAGGCTCCCCGGCATCGGCCCGAAGACGGCCCTCCGTCTCGCCCACCACCTGATGAAGGGCACCAGGGACGACACGCGTCGCCTGGCCCGTGCCCTCACCGACCTGGCCGAGCGGATCCGACCCTGCCGCGAGTGCGGCAACTTCTCCGAGCACGAGCTCTGCGAGGTGTGTGCGAACCCGCGCCGGGACCGGAGTGTCCTCTGTGTCGTGGAGGAGGCCTTCGAGGTGGGCGCCATTGAGCGCACCGGCCGGTTCCAGGGTCTCTTCCACGTTCTGGGAGGCCGCCTGTCACCGCTCGACGGTGTCGGCCCGGAGGAGTTGGCCGTGGGGCAGCTCCTCGAACGCCTCCGTCTGGCGGGCGGGGAGGTCCGCGAGGTGATCATCGCCACGAACGCGAGCGTGGAAGGTGAGGCCACGGCGGTGTACCTTGAACAACAGATACGTCCGCTGGGGGCGCGGGTCACGCGGCTGGCCCGCGGGATCCCGGTAGGGAGCGACCTCGAGTACGTGGACGGCACGACCATCGCAGAGGCGTTGGCCGGACGACGGGAGATGTAGGATGAACAGGAAGTTCAAGACGGCAGGCATCACGATCCTGGCCGCGGCGGCGGCCGGGGCCCTTGCCGCGCTCATCGTCCGGGACCAGATCTCGCGTCATCAGCGCAATCTCTTCAGCCCCCACGTCCTCCGCCGGCTGGCCGCTCTCGGGCACATGAACCGGGCGCCGGCCTCGGTGGACAACATCCGGCTCCTGCGGGATTTCATAGCCTGGGAGCCGCGAAAGCTGCTGCGCGACCGGGCGCGAAACATCATCTCCCGGATGGAGGCGGATGCCCTGCAGGCGGGGCTGCGCACGGGGCCGGAAGCGGCCTGACTCCGAACGAGGACGCCGAGGCCGGCCACGATCTTGCCACCCGACGTGCACGAGCCGACTTTATGGACCGCTCGACGTCCGTTCCGACGTATTCGCGGAGCTCCGCCCCGGGCCGGAAAGGGGCCGAGCGCGTCTCAATGTCCGAGGAATCGTGGTGAATCCTGAACTCACGGAATCCGGGAGATAGCGTCGGCCCATGTCGATGATCAACTACGCCTCCCGGGAGATCAACTGCAAGATCGTCTACTACGGGACCGGTCTCGGAGGGAAGACGACCAACCTGGAGTACATCTATTCACGGGTGAACCCGGAGACCAAGGGGAAGATGATCTCCCTGGCCACCGAGACCGAGCGGACGCTCTTCTTCGACTTCCTCCCGATCGACCTCGGGGAGATCCGCGGCTTCAAGACCAGGTTCCACCTGTACACCGTCCCCGGCCAGGTGTACTACAATGCGAGCCGGCGCCTCATCCTCAAGGGAGTCGACGGGATCGTGTTCGTGGCGGATTCCCAGGCCACCCGGGCCGAGGCGAACATCGAGTCGATGCACAACCTGTACGAGAACCTCGAGACGTACGGGTACGATCTCCAGACCATTCCCTTCGCCATCCAGTACAACAAGCGGGACATGACGAACATCCTTCCCGGCGAGGAGCTCAGGGCACAGATCAACCCCATGGGAGTGCCGGATTTCGAGGCCGTGGCGATCGAGGGGAAGGGCGTGTTCGAGACCCTCTCCACGGTGAGCAAGCTGGTCGTCAAGTCTCTTTCCTAGCGGGTCGAACTCCGTGCCGGGGAGCCGCCTGACCCTCCCGAACGTCATCACCATCGCGCGGATCGTCGCGTGCCCGGTGCTGTTCTTCCTGGCGATGGCACCAGGGGTGGGCGCACGGCTCTGGGCGTTCGTGCTGTTCGTCGCGGCCGGGCTCTCCGATGTGTGGGACGGCTACCTCGCACGCCGCTACGGTTGGATCACGGACATGGGGAAGCTCCTCGACCCCATCGCCGACAAGCTCCTGCTCGCCGCGACGCTGATCCCGTTCTACCTGCTGTCCAACTACGGGTCCGAGCTCGGCCTGGTGCCGTGGTGGGGCCATCTGCCGCTCTGGGTGCTGCTGGTGATCTTCGGGCGCGAGTTGCTGATCACGGTGTTCCGCAGCTATGCGGCCCGGCGCGGCGTGGTCATCGCGGCGGGTCACTCGGGGAAACGTAAGACGCTGCTCCAGTCCCTCTTCGCGGGAGGGCTGCTGCTGTGGTACCCACTCCGTATGCTGGCCGCGGGACGCGGATGGGAGCAGGACGCGGTGTGGCGGGGGTGGGCCGCGTTCCACGGTGCTTGGGTGGCGATCACGCTGGCTCTGGCGATCTTCCTGACCGTCTACTCCATGTTGGACTACCTGTGGCGGTACCGGTCCCTGCTGGGGATCCGAAGCTGAGCCTGGGTGACGTGTCCGCGATGCCGTCCCCCCGCGCCGCAGTGGTCACGGTGGGCGACGAGCTCCTCCTGGGCCGCACCGTTGACACCAATGCGGCGTGGCTGGGTCGCGAGCTCGCGGGCCTGGGGATCCCGGTGGTGCGTCGCCACACCGTGGGAGACGAGACTGCCGAGGTCCACCACGCCGTCTCCGACGCCCTGGCGGTGGCCGACCTGGTCGTGGTGACGGGGGGCCTGGGGCCCACGCCCGACGACCTCACCCGCGACGCGGTCGCGTCGCTCCTGGGCCGCCCCCTGAGGGAGGACGCGGAGGTGCTCGAGGGCATCCGTGCGCGGTTCAGGGATCGGGGGGTCCAGGAGCTGCCGGAGCCTAACCGGAGGGTGGCCCAGGTCCCGGAGGGGGCCCGGAAGCTGACGAACCCGCACGGCACCGCCCCGGGACTGGTCATGGAGGCCGAGGGCGGCCTGATCGTGCTCCTCCCCGGGGTGCCACGGGAGCTGAAGGGCATCTTCCGGACCGATCTCGTCGGGGTGTTGCGGGGACACTTCCGTGCGCGGCTGAAGCCGGTGCACACGAGGACGATACGCACGACCGGGATCCCGGAATCGCTCCTCGGCCAGCGGATCGGAGAGCGACTCGCGAAGGGCACCGGTCCCGTCGGGCTGGCGTTCCTCCCGGACGAGAAGGGGGTGGACCTCCGGCTCACCGCCTTCGACATGGACCGGGCCGTAGCCGAGGGCCGCTTCGCCGAGATCGAAGACGCTCTGGCCGACATTCTCGCCCCGTGGCGGTTCGAGGCGGCGGAAGGGGACCTGGTCGAGGCCGTGACGGCGGCGCTACGCAGTGGCCGCAAGACGCTCGCCGTGGCCGAGAGTTGCACCGGGGGGCTCGTCGCCAAGCGGATGACCGACCTGGAAGGCGCTTCGGACGTGTTCCTCGGGGGGGTGGTCGCGTACGCGAACGACGTGAAGACCCGTCAGCTCGGGGTGGACCCGTCGGCGCTGGCGGCCCATGGAGCGGTGTCGGAGGTCGTGGCGCGCGCGATGGCGGAGGGCGTGGCCCGCCGCTTCGGCGCGGACGCCGGCGTCGGAATCACCGGAATCGCGGGCCCAGGGGGAGGAACCGAGGAGAAGCCCGTCGGGACGGTCTGGCTCGCGGCCGCGTGCGACGGGAACGTCGTGGCGCGTCAAGAGCGCTTCCCCGGAGACCGTAGATCGATCCGCGAGCGCGCGGCGCAGGCCGCCCTCTTCCTCCTCCTGGGGCTGCTCGAGGGACGATCCGTGGGATGAGCGCCGGAACCCCCAGGACTGAACGAACCCGGGAGTGGGTGGTATCTTGAACGGCCGGTGGGGACGCCCACGGAGCCACGCCATGAAACTCGGATAGAAGAAGAGCCATGACGGATCCCGTACCGAACACCGACGAGCTCGATCCCGTCGAGGACACTCCAGCGGAGGTAGGCGAGGCGGTGACTGCGGAGACGGAGGCGGTTGCGGCCGATGTCGCGACGGACGAGGCGGCCGACGTCGGAGACGAGCGCGAAGGTGGGGAGGACGCCGTGACGGGGGAGGCCCTCGACGAGGAGCTGCTCCAGCTCCGCGAGGAGTTCGAGGGCCTGAACGACCGCCACCTGCGCCTGGCGGCGGAGTTCAACAACTACCGACGTCGTGTCGACGCCGAGCGCCTCGATGTCTGGTCGCGTGCCCAGGCGGAAGTGGTGCGGAAGTTCGTCGAGGTGCTCGACGACCTGCAGCGGGTGGCCGGACTGGATCTGGAGAACGCGACGGTGGAGGCGATCATGGAGGGCATCGACCTGGTCGAGCGGAAGTTCCTCCGGACCCTCTCCGACCTTGGGGTCGAGGTGGTGGATCCCGTGGGCGAGACGTTCGATCCGGAGCGGATGGAGGCCATGATGCGCGTTCCTGCCGAGTCGGAGGAGGACGACGACCGCGTGTCGCAGGTGTTCCAGAAGGGCTACGTGATCGGCGGAAGCCTCATCCGACCCGCCCGGGTGAGCGTCCACAAGCACGCCTGACGGGCGGACGACGACCATGGCGCCTGCCAACAAGGACTTCTACGAGGTCCTCGGGGTGTCGGAGAAAGCCACCTCCGACGAGATCAAGAAGGCATACCGCAAGCTGGCGAAGCAGTATCATCCGGACGCCAACCCCGACGATCCCAAGGCTGCGGACAGGTTCAAGGAGATCGGCGAGGCGTACTCCGTGCTCTCCAACGCGGACAAGCGCAAGCAATACGACCAGATGCGCCGGCTGGGCGCCTTCGGCGGCTTCGGTCGTGGAGGGCCGTCCACCGGGCCCCGGCCCCGCGGGACCGGCGGCTTCCAGGCCGAGCCGGGTTTCTCCTTCGACGATCTGCAGGGCGGCTTCGGCAACATCTCCGACCTCTTCAGCTCGCTCTTCGACCTCGGCCGGAAGGGCGGCGCGCAGCAGGGCACGCGCAAGCAGGGGCCGGAGAAGGGTCAGAACGTCGAGTACGTGGTGGAAGTCCCCCTCCTGTCCGCGGCGCGGGGGGGGAGGATCTCGGTCGACGTGGCGATCACCGAGGAGTGCGCGACCTGCCACGGCTCGGGCGCCAAGCCGGGCACGCAGCTGCGCACCTGCTCCGAGTGCGGCGGTTCCGGACACGTCTCGTTCGGTCAGGGCGGGTTCGCCGTCAAGCGGCCCTGTCCGGCGTGCTTCGGACGCGGCAAGATCCCTGAGTCGCCTTGTCCGGCATGCGACGGCCGGGGCACGGTGCGTCAGAAGCGGAAGATCCAGATCAACGTGCCCCCGGGGGTCGAGACGGGATCCAAGGTCCGGCTCTCCGGTCAGGGCGAGCGGGGGCGTGGGGGGGGGCCGGCCGGGGACCTGGTCATCACGTTCAAGGTGCAGCCGCACCGCTTCTTCCGGCGCGAGGGGCTGGACATCCACGTCACGGTCCCGATCAACATCGCCCAGGCGACGCTCGGCTCGAAGATCCGCGTGAGCACGGTCCACGGGAAGAAGGTGGTGCTGAAGATCCCCGCCGGGACGCAGACCGGCACGAAGTTCCGTATCCGCGGCCAGGGCGTGGAGAAGGGCGAGCGTGTCGGCGACCAGTACGTCGAGGTGCGGATCGAGGTGCCGTCCGAGTTGAGCGAGGAGGAGGCCCGGGCGATGGAGGAGTTCGCCGAGGCGAGCGGACTCCGGCACTGAGCCCGACCGGAGCCGGGGGGGGCCTCACGACGGCTATCGGGTCGCGGCGACCCGTCCCGCCCGCACGATGCGGCCGCCCCCGAGCACGCGGTCCCCTTCATAGACCACGGCCGACTGTCCCGGCGTGACGGCGGCGACCCCGCGTTCGAGCTCGAGGTGCAGGACGTCCCCGCAGGAGCCCACCCGGGCCGCTACGTCCGGAGATCGATGGCGGAGCTGCACCCTCACCCGCTGGCCGGCTGAGGGCGGTGCGCCGAGCCAGTTCAGCTCTTCCACCTCGACCGCGTTGGCGAAGAGCTCCTCCCGCGTGCCGACGACCACCTCGCGCGTCTCCGGGCGGATCTCGAGCACGAACATCGGTTCGGTGAAGCCGCCGCCGAGACCCTTGCGCTGGCCGATGGTGAACCCCGCGTAGCCGTCGTGCTCGCCGAGCACGGTACCCCACCGGTCCACGAGCGGGCCCGGCTCCAGAGCGGGATGGACGCTGCCGAGCTTCTTCCTCAGGAGGTCGCGGTAGTCGCCGGTCGGGACGAAGCAGATCTCCTGGGACTCGGGCTTGTCCGCGGTGGCGAGCTCGAGGCGCCGAGCACGAGCACGGACCTCCGGCTTCGTCAGCTCGCCGAGGGGGAAGTGGAGGACGGGGAGCATCTCCCGGGGCAGGCCCCACAGGAAGTAGCTCTGGTCCTTGGCGGCGTCGAGGCCGCGCAGGAGGGCCGAGCCCTCGGGGCCATGTCGGGTACGCACGTAGTGGCCGGAGGCGATCGCGTCGCAGCCCAGCGCCCACCCTCGGGCGAGCAGGTCCCGGAACTTCGTGTTGCTGTTGCACCGCACGCACGGGTTGGGCGTGCGTCCCCGCGCGTACTCGCCCACGAAGTCGTCGATCACGTCGCGCGTGAACTCCTTCTCGACGTCGAAGACGTAGTGCGGGACACCCAACGAGACGGCCACGCGCCGCGCGTCGGCGATCCCGTCGAGGCCGCAGCAGGTGCGGCCGTGGCCGGGGGTGTCCGAGTAGCAGAACGTCTTCATGGTGACGCCGATCACCTCGTGGCCCTGCTCGACCAGAAGGGCCGCCGCGACCGAGGAGTCCACGCCCCCGGACATTGCCACGAGCACGCGGCTCATGCGGACCCCCGAAGCCGCTCGATCACGCCGGCGGTGACGTCCACCGCGCGCGATACGTCGGCCCGCGAGGTGCTCCGTCCCAGGGAGAAGCGCACGGTGGCGTGGGCGTCGCCTTGTCCATAGAGCGCGGCGATGACGTGGCTGCCTCCCTGCGCCCCGCTGGCGCAGGCCGATCCGCCCGAGACCGCGATCCCCTCCAGGTCCAGCGCCATGATCAGCGCGCGCCCGTCCACGTCCGGGACGGCCACGCTGCTCACGTGGGGTGCCCTACGGGCGGCGCCGGCGTTGACGCGCAGATCCGCCACCCGGGCGGTGAGCGTGGCCTCCAGCTCGTCGCGCAGCGAGGCGACGCGCGCGCTCTCCTCCTCGCGCTCCTCGACCGCCAGGCGGAGGGCGCACGCGAGGCCCACGGCCCCCCCGACGTCCTCGGTTCCGGGGCGGAGGCCCCGCTCCTGGCCGCCACCGTGCAGGACGGCGGAAAGCGAGGTGCCGGCGCGGACGAACAGCAGCCCGGTGCCTTTGGGGCCGTAGATCTTGTGCCCGGTCAGGGTCAGGAGGTCCACGGGGACCTCGTCGACGCGCACCGGGCGCTTGCCCACGGCCTGAACCGCGTCGGTGTGCATCGTCGCACCAGCCTCGGCGACCCCCGCGGCCATGTCGACCACGGGCAGCTCCATCCCGGTCTCGTTGTTCACCCACATCATGGAGACGACGCAGGGACCCGAGGCCAACGCGCCGGCGAGGGCGTCCATGTCCACCCTTCCGTCCGATTCGACGGCCAGCTTCACCAGCCGGCCGGCGCCCCGGGCTGTGGCGTGATGGGCGGCCTCGAGCACGGCGCTGTGCTCGACGGCCGTCACCACGACGGTGGGCGTCTCCCCCTGGGCGCGCAGCCACCGGGCGCGGCCGAGCAGGGCCAGGTTGTCCGACTCCGTACCGCCCCGCACGAAGTGGATCTCGGACGAGCGGGCGCCGAGCGTCCGCGCACAGTCGGCGCGTGCCTCCTCGAGCGCGGCGGACGCCTCCCGGCCCCAGCGGTGCGCGGAGGAGGGGTTGCCGAACACGCCCTCCAGGAAAGGCGTCATGACGAGGCGCACTTCTTCCCGGACGGGCGTCGTGGCGGCGTGGTCGAGGTAGATCGGGTGCATGGAGGGTCGAAAGCCTGCCGCCGCGACGGGTGTGGCGCGTCGGGCGGGCTGGTTAAGTTAACAGGCGGATCGAAGCTCTCTTACCGAATCCCACGTGTGCGGGTCCCCCCCGGCCATGATCTACCTTCCTCCGCCGTTTCCCGAGGGTCGCCCCGCCTGTTTCCGATCCACGGTGCACGGCACCGTGTTCGCCGGCCGGGAGCGGCATCTGGAGGACGTGCGGGAGGGCGACGAAGTGCGCCTCGTCCCCGATCCCCCGTGCCAGGACGCGCCAGAGGTGTGGGTGCACTTGCGATCCGGGGAGCCCATCGGACACCTCCCACCCGAGATCGGACACTGGCTCTGGCCGTGGATGAGCCGGGGGGGCCGTGCGGAGGCGGTCGCCGTCCGGGTGCATGGTGAGGACGTGCCGTCGTGGCGTCGCTTCCTCGTGGAGGTGGTGTGCCGGACGGGCGCGGTGGAGGGCATGAGCGGCTAGGAGCGCACGCGCTCGCGTGTCAGAACGTCGAGACCTCGAGCGCGGCGAGGGTCTCGATCTTCAGGGTCTCGTCCACCCGGAAGGGCTCCCCGTACGCGGCCCGGATCAGGGAGCCGTCGTAGGCGGCGCGGACGCGGATCTGCTCGAGGAGCGGCCGATCCCCGCCGGGGAAGACCTCGCCGGCCTGCGTCTTCCCCTCGAACTGCGAGGCGTAGGCCTCGATCGCACGGACCTTCCGGTCGATCTGGCCCGTCACGTCCACAACGAACGAAGGCGGGCCCGCGTCCTCGCGGAACGCCGTCGCGTAGGCGAGGGTGAGCGGGCGGAACGGATCGCCCGGGGCGTCCAGCTTGCGCAGCGCGGACAGGAAGCAGGCGTCGCGCACGAGCTCGGACGCGACGCGGTGGTCGCGGTGCCGGCCGACCTTCCAGTGAGTCACCACGACGCGCGGTCGGAGCTCCCTGAGGACGGCGGCGAGGGCGATGCGGGCCTCGTGCGTGTTCTCGAGCCGGGAGTCCGTCATCCCCAGGCAGCGCCGCACGGACACGCCGAGGACCGCCGCCGCACGCTCCGCCTCCTCCGCGCGCAGCGCGGGCGTGCCCTGGCTGCCCATCTCCCCGGCGGTGAGATCGAGGATGCCCACGCGCTGGCCCGCGTCGGCGCTCTTGGCCAGGGCGCCGCCGCACAGGAGCTCCGCGTCGTCGGGGTGGGCGAACACGGCCAGGACGTCGAGAGGGGCGGTGATCATCGGGCGGGCATCATGCGCTCATTCGAAGCGGAGCGCCACCACCGGGTCGAGCCGGCTGGCGCGATACGCGGGCAAGAGGCCGAAGAGCATGCCGGTGAGCACCGCCATCGCCAGCGCCGTGCCCACGGCCCACAGGGGGATGCGCGCGGGCAGGGGCGTCAGCGCAGCGACGACTTCGGCGAGCCCCCACCCGATGAGCATCCCCCCAGCGGCGCCGAAGGCCGTCAGCACGGAGGCCTCCACCAGGAACTGCCAGAGGATCTCCCGGCGCGTGGCCCCCACGGCCTTGCGTACGCCGATCTCCCGTGTGCGCTCGGTCACGCTGATCAGCATGATCCCGATCACGCCCACGCCCCCGACCAGTAGCCCCGCGGAGGACAGCGCCAGCATCACGAGGAAGATCACGCCAGTGAGTCGATCGAGAAGCTCCAGGAGCTGGCCGGATGCGATCAGCGCGAAGTTGTTCTCTTCGCGGGGCCCCAGGCCCCGCATGCCCCTCAGCGCGGCGATGACCTCGTCCTGGGCCTGCTCCATGGTCACGGAGTCCTTCGGCACCACCAGGATCTGCGCCTGCCACGCGGACTGGCGGAGGCGTCGCTCGGCCGCTGTGTAGGGGAACACGGCGAAGTGCTTCACGAAGTTGGAGAAGATGTTCGGCTCGGGCGCGAACACGCCCACCACCGTGAACGACTCCTGCGTGCCGCGGAATACGTTGCTCACCCGCACGCGGCGGCCGATGGGGTCGCGCTGCCCGAACAGCTCGATCGCCAGTGAGTCGGACACGACCACGAGCGCGCGGTTCTGCCGCACCTCGGCCGGCGTGAAATCCCGGCCGGCAATGAAGTCGCCCGGGTTGAACCCGGGCCAGCCGGCGGAGTTGCCCTGGGACTGGACGTTGCGGACGCGCCGCCCCTCGAAGTCGAAGTCCACGGAGAAGCCGTAGTTGAACAGGGCCTCGTCGATGCCCGGCAGTGCCGAAAGACGCTCCGCTTCCAGCGGCTCGATCTCCGGCTTGTTCCACCACGGTGGTCGATCGTTGCCCTCGTCGGCCGACCGGACCGCCGTGAAGTCGAAACGCGTTACGTAGAAGTTGTTCGGACCGGCCGACTCGAACGCCTGCATCATGCTGGTGCGGAAGCCGGTGATGAGCGCGGCCATCGCCACCACCACCGAGACACCCACGGCCACGCCGAGGATCGTGAGGCTCGAGCGGATCTTGTTCGTTCGGATCGCCTCGACGGCGATCAGGAGCCCTTCGCCGATCGCGGTCAGCCCCGCGTTCCCGTTGCCAGGCTCCCGCTCACTCATAGCGCAGCGCGTCCACCGGATCGAGCTTGGAGGCTCGCCAGGCCGGGTAGACACCGGCGACTACGCCGACGGACAGGCCGAGGGCGACCCCAACGCCGGCCCACATCGGGCTGACGGCGGCGGGGAGGGGCGAGACGGCCGCGATGAAGAACGCGATCGCGATGCCCACCACCACGCCGAACGCCCCGCCGACGGTGGAGAGCGTCGCCGACTCGATCAGCACCTGCGTCAGGATGTCGCGCCGGCGGGCACCGATGGCCTTGCGCACGCCGATCTCGCGGGTCCGCTCCATCACCGAGACGAGCATGATGTTCATGATGACGATGCCGCCCACGACCACGGAGATCGCCACCAGCATCGGCAGGGCGGTGAACAGGATCTTGGAGATCTTGTTCCAGAAGCTGATCGCCTGCTCGGCGGTCTCGAGCGCGAAGTCGTTCTCCTCGCTCGGCCGGAGCCGGTGGCGCACCCGCATGATGCCCTCGACCTCCGCCTGCGCGTCCCGCAGCTGGTCCGGGTCCAGCGTCTGGATGATGATGTCGTCCACGACGCCATGCGGGTTCGTGATCGACTGGATGGGGGAGCGGGCCGGCGCGATCACCTGGTTGTCGAGGGATTGCCCGAACAGGGACCCACGCTTCTCCAGCACCCCGATGATGCGGTACGGGAAGCCGCGGATGCGGAGGGTCCTCCCGAGGGGGTCCACGCCCGGGAAGACGACCTCTGCGGTCTCGGATCCGATCACGATCACCGGCACCCCCGCCTCGGCCTCCTGCGGGGTGAAGGCGCGCCCCCGCTCGATCGTCAGATCACGAATGGCGAAGAGCTCGGGGGAGGCGCCGGTCACCCGGATCCCGGTCGCGGTACGGCCGTTGTCGCCGACGCCGTCGCTCGAGGTGCCGCTCTCCACCGCCACACGCGCCGGCACGGTGAGCTGGCGGCGGATGGCGTCGGCGTCCGCGTAGTCGATCCGTGGCCGACGCATGCGCGCCCGCCACTCCTCGAGGTCCGTGTTGATGTTGACGCTCGGCGAGCGGCTCAACGTCACCGTGTTCACCCCGAACACCTCGGAGGTGAAATCCTCCCGGACGTAGCGGTCGAGGCCTTCCACCACCGTGACGACCACGATGAGGAACATCACGCCCAGGATCACACCCAGGAGGCTGAAGAAGCTCTTGAGCTTCTGCGTGCGGATCTGATGGAACGCGAGCGTTACGCCTTCCCAGAACTGCATCGGGGGCCCCCTCCGTCCCTCGTCAGGTCGTCGGCACGACCGGGGCCTCGGACTGCTTCACCGCATCCCCGTCCTTGAGCTGGCGGATGCGCTGGTAGGGTCCGGCGACCACCGTGTCGCCCTGGGTGAGGCCGGACAGCACCTCGAAGTACTCCTGCCCGGCGATGCCCACCTTCACGGGCTCGAACGTCACCTTTCCGTCGTGGACGACGAAGACGCCTTCCTCGTCCGTGGGCTTGCCGTTCTTGCGTGCCTGCTCGATGGCGGCGGAGTCCGCGGCGGTCGAGTCCGGCTTCTCGCGCACCGTCAGCGCGATGATCGGCACGGCCAGCGCGTCGTTCCGCGTCTCCGTGACGATCTCGGCCGTGGCCGAGAGGTCGGGCCGCAGGTTCGCGTCCGTCGGGTCGAGGGTGATCACCACCTCGAAGTCGATGGCCGCCTGCTGGCCGGACGTCTGCTGCGACGGAGGCCGGATGGCCGAGTTGCCGATCTCGCTGACGCGCCCGGAGAAGGTGCTGTCCGGGAACGCGTCGATGCGGACCGAGGCGGAGTCCCCGAGGGAGATCTCGGGCACGTCCGTCTCGTCGACCTGGACCACCGCCTCGATCACGGACAGGTCCGAGATCGTGAGGATGAGGCTCCCCGGGTTGTTCATCGTCCCGATGATGACGGTCTCGCCCTGCTCGACGTTCAGGCGGGTGATCTTCCCGTCCATCGGCGCGCGGATGATCGTCTTGGAGAGGCGGTCCTGTGCCTCGTCCAGTGACGCCTGTGCCTGGGAGACCCCGAATTCCGCGGAGCGCATCTGGGCCTCGGCCACGTCCAGCGCCGTCACGGCGTCGTCCAGCTGCTGGGGGCTGACCAGGAGGGAGTCGCGCCCCCGCAGGGCCTGCAGCCGGTCGAGGTTGCGTTGGGCCTGCACGAGGTTCGCGTCCTGTTGGGCCTGCGTGGCCTTCGCCTGGGAGAGCGCCGCCTCGGCGCGGGACACGCCCGCCTGGTACTGGGCGGGATCCAGGCGCATGAGGACCTGGCCCTGCCGGACGTCCTCGCCCTCCTCCACCAGCATCTCGGAGACCTTGGCGGAGATGTCGGAGCTGAGCTCCACGGCCTTGCGCGCCCGGATGTTGCCGCTCGCGGTGACGATCTGGACCAGGTCGCGCCGCGCCACTTCCTCGAGGCGCACCTCGGCGCCCTTGTCCCGGGACTTGGCCACACTGAGAGCGGCCGCGGACGCGAACACCGCCACCACGACGATGCCGATCAGGACCTTGGTTCGGGTCTGCATGTTCTCGTCGTCCGGTCAGTTGCGGAGAGGAGCCCCGACGAGCGTCTCGAGGTTCGTGACGGTGTCGTGATAGGCGAAGATGGCGGCCGTCCGATCGCGGTCGGCCTGGGCGACGACCGTCTGGGCGTCGACCAGCTCCACGAAGGTGATGGCGCCCAGCTGGTAGCGCTCGCGGGCCAAGCGGAGCTGCTCCTGAGCGAGCTGCAGGTTGCTCTCCTCCAGCAGGGCGCTCTGGTAGGCCGTGCGCACGTTGGCGAGGCCGATGCGGAGGTTGGCGCGCAGCGCCAGCTCCTGCTCGCGGACCTGCTCGGTCGCGTCCTCCTGCTGGAGCCGCGCCTGCTCGAGGTTCCGTTGGCGGCTCAGCCCCTGGAAGATCGGGACGCTCAGGCCGACGCGGAGGCTGAACGGCTGCCGCTGGAAGTCGAAGGGGAACTGGTCGTTCCCGTTTACGATCGCCCGCTGCTGCGCGTCCGTGAACGCGTACTGCGTGCAGTCCTGGAGCGGGAGCGGATCGGCCAGACGGCTGTAGATTTCGTTGACGGCGTTGCACTGCGACACCTGTCCCGCGACCTGCGCCTTCGCCTGGGCGACCTGGTAGCTGACGCTGCTGGCCTCGCGTGTGAAGCCACTCCACCCCGTCGAGACGTTCAGGGAAGGGTAGTAGGCGCCCCTCGCCTGGCTGACGCCGACCCCGGCGGCCCGCTTGGAGCTGCGGCTCGCCACGAGGCCGGGGTTCAGCTGGAGGGCGCGGTCGAGGAGCTCCTCCTCGGTCCAGGTCGGCTCACTCAGGGAGAAGGCCGTCGACAGCTGCACGCTCCGGTCGATGGACACGCCGAGCTGCTGGAGCAGGCGTATCCGGGCCGTCGCCACGGCGTTCTCCGCCTGCAGCACCCCTACGCGGGAGCGGCCAACCTGGACCTGCGCTTGGCCGACGTCGATGGGGGTGGCCGCCCCCACCTCCAGCCGACCCTGGGCGAGACGGAGGTTGAACTGGCTGTTCTCGAGCTGCTGCCGCGCCAGGCGCAGCGCCTCCCCCTGCCGGAGAACTTCGAGATACGCTCCCGTCACCCGGGTGACCAGATCGGCTTCCGAAGTGCGGATCTGGGCGGAGGTGGCCTCCCGCCGCGCCTTCGCCAGCGCCGGGCCCCGCAGGGTGCTCCAGTCCAGGTTCAGTCCCAGCGAGACGCCGTAGGTCGACAAGTAGTACGAGGGCAGATTGCCGATGCCCAGGTCCTGCAGGGTGAGCGACCCGAAGGTCTGCTCGCCCGCCCCCTGCCACGTGACCGAGGTGTTCGCCGACGCCGTCGGGAGGAGCTGCCCGTACGCCTGCCGCACGTCCCAGTCGGCCAGCTCCCGGTCGTTGCGCGACTGGAGATAGGTGGGGTTGTTGCTTCGGGCGATGTCCAGCGCTCGCTCCAGCGACAGCGTGTCGGGCACGGCGTCCTGGGCCAGGAGTGGCGAGGCTGCCAAGAGCCCCAACAAGGCCCATACGCCTGCACGGATCCTCATCCTCACGACCTCCCTGGATTGCGGTACTCACGACCGGGGCGCACCCGCCCGTACGCCCTTCGGAGCGCGGGTGTTTCGGCGATTCGACACGCAATACGGGCGGAGGAGCGGTCCCCTTCAAAGGGGGAACGTCCGCACAAAAACTAACCGAGCGGTACCCGCCACCAAGATGGGCGAGGCGGACGGCGTATCAGCCGACCAGATCCTGGCGCTCGGCGACGTATCCGCGGGCCGGGATCTCGACCCGCAGAACGCGCCCCTGACGGTCGAACCATACGACACGCTCGGCTTCCCCGTCGCTGAAGGAGACGCGGCGGGCCTGGACACGGGCCGCGCCCACGCGCACCTCCTCGTCGGTCCACGCGGACGCCACGAGTTGGAGCTGGCGGCGCGTGCGGGGCTCGATGACCGGGACGCGCGACCCCTCCCGGACGTTGCGCAGGAAATAGTACTGATGGGCCACGTCCTCCTCGAGGATCCTGGTTTCCGGCCGTGCGAGGAACTCGCGTTCCTCCTCTCCCGCGTCGGTGCGGATGCGGGATACGTACCGGCGGCCGGCGAGGGCGAGGCTCAGCTCGGCCGTTTCCGCGCCGGACACCTTGAGCTGGTAGCTCGCGGCCGCGCCGTCGGGGAGCACGGTCTCGAGGAGCGGACGCAGCTCGAGGTGGCCCTGGTCCGTCGTGAGCTGCACCACCGCGTTGGCGATCACCGTGGCGTCGTTGCCCATGCCGGCGCGGCGGATGGCGAACTCTTCGCTTCCCGCCTCGCGGCCGCCGAGGCGCACGGCGAACGTGCCCTCGTCCACGAGAACGCTCTGTGCGGCCGTGGGGAGGGGAGCGGACGCGAGGGCCAGGGCGGCGAGCAGGACGTGCTGGCGGCGGGGCATGCGCGCTCCTCGGGGGAGGGGATACGGTCGGCCGCCGACGGCCGATGGATCGATATGACGAGTACTACCCCTGCCCGACCCCCCCGGTTCGTGCAGGATCCTCCAGGGACTCGCGCAGCCGCTCCACCCAACGCTCGAAGATCGCCCGGCCCTTCTCCGCGCTCGCGAGGCTCGGGCGCCCCACCAGGCCGCGTGCTTCCGGCGGGGGTGTGGGCATCCGTCGCTCCGTGTATCTTCGCAGCGCGCGCCGTTCCGGCACGAAATCCACCGCTTCACCTGGCCGCACCAGGTGGGGAGCCAGATGCATGACGAGCGACGTCTCCAGCTCACCCCCGTGCTCCCGCTCGGGGTCGCCCTCCAGGAGGTCGGAGACGTCGATCTGATGCAGGTCGAAGACGGTCGTGGCGGATCGGGCTGTCAGCGAGAGGAGGATCGCCTCGACGTGCGGCTCGTACCGATGAGCGGTGACGACGATGAATTCCGACACGCCGTGGTCCTCCCACCGTGCCAACAGCTCGTTCAACGCCCTGTGGAACGTCTTGCGCCGGAGGCCGGACGTCCCCGCCCAGGGACCTCCTTCCTGGGTCACGCCGTAAGAGAACGGCGGAGCGCGGGGGATCTCGAGTGTGCGCGAGAGCTCGGCGACCACTTCCTTCGCGAGCAGGGTGTTGGTTCCCAGCGGGAGGTGTGGGCCGTGCTGCTCCAGGGCGCCGACCGGCATCAGCAGGCGGGGCTCCCTCGCGAGGATCCTGCCCACCTCCGGCCAGCTGAGCTCGTCCAGGGCGTATGACCTCACACGCGCAACCCTCTCGTTCGTGGAGCCAGGCGGCCGCCGCGGCTGGCTGGCTGGGGCCCTGGCTCGGCGTGGCGGCGCTCGCGATCTGGGCCGCCTCGCCGGGCGGCGCGGCGCTCGGCGTCGCCTCCCTCGGCTTCCTCGCCGGCGTGCTTTGGAGGCGGGACCGCACCCTCGTCGGGGCACTGGGCTCCGTGGTGCTCCTGGGCGGGATCCTGGGGGGTTTCTTCGCGCACCGCCAGGTGGCGCGGGTCTCCGGGGAGTGGGACGCGTACTGGCGCGGCCGCGAAGCAGTGGTGGGCGAGCGCCTGAACCACGAGCTCGAGTCCCGATTGCAGGCCGCGGAGGTCGCGGCGGACGCGCTGGGCCAGGCGGCACTCGGGGACCCCGACGGAATGGTGGAGACCGTCCGCAGGCTGCGCCGCCGCTACGGCGTCACGGCGATGGCGCTCTTCGGCCCGTCGGGCGATCTGAGGGTGTGGGACGGCACCCACCGTGGCCGGGTGCCCGAGGAGGTCCAGCGGGGCCTGCGCCGGTACTCGTACGGCGACCTGCCGCTCTTCGGCTACCTGTACGTGACGGCCTCCGCGATGGACCAGGGGACCGCCATGGCCGCGATCCTGCTCCGCACCGACCTCCCGGGTCCCATGGGGGCCGACGCCGGCGATTTCGCGGCGGAGTTCCGGAAGGAGGTCGGCGAGTCCGTACGCATCGTGCGGGCCGGATCCGGAGGAAGCGAGGGGGGGTGGGACCTCACGCTGGGCGACCGCACGCTGTTCAGCGTGGTGCTCGAGCCGCCCGAGCCCGCGGTGCGCACGGCCGAGATCCTCGATCGGTGGAGGCTGATCGTGGGAACGCTGGCGCTCGGCTCCTGGGTGCTTCTGGCGGCGGGCGGGCTGCCGCGGCCGGCCGCGGGCGGCGTGGCGGCGTCCGGCTTGCTGTTTCTGGCGGCCGCTCTCCCGTTCCAGCTGATCGGCCCGTTGGCGCCCCTCTTCGACGGTGGGCGCTTCCGGCTGCCGGGACCCGTGCCGCTGTCGCTCGGGCGCCTCACCACGCTGACGCTCGCCGCAGTGGCCCTCGTGGCGGTGGTCCCGCGGCCGCGGCGCAGACTGCCGCCCTTCGTCGCGGGCCTCGCGGCGGCCGTGTCCGCGCCGCTCCTGCTCGCCTGGGTGGCCCGGGGAGCCCTCCCGGGGGCGCTGGCCGGGGGCCAGGCGTTCTGGGTGGTCTATCAGGCCACGGCGGGCATCCTGCTGACACTCCTCGTCGGGACATTGGTGGTGCTGGCGGCCGGGAAGACGGGACGCCGTTTCGTCGGGGTGGCCGCCGTGGCTCTCGGCGGCCTGCTGGGCCTCGGGGGCGCGGCGTTCGTATGGCTGAGCGGCTCGCTCCCGGCATGGTGGCCGGCCCTCTGGGGTCTGCCCGTGGCCCTGGGCGCGGCGTCCATCGGCTCCAGGCCCGGCTGGCGGCCTTCGCTGGCGTCCTGGATGCTGGCGGGCACGGTGGCGCTCACGGCCGCCGTTCCGGCGGCGTGGGCCCAACGGGTGGAGGCGAGGCTCGATCGCGCGAGCGCGTACCTCGACCGGCTGGCGGCCCCCGAGGACCCCGCTTTAGAGCGGGCGCTTCTCCGACTCGGCCATTCCGCCGGGTCGCTGTCCAGGTCCGGAGAACGAGGGATCGACCTTCTCTACGGGGCGTGGCGCCAGAGTGGCCTCGCCGAGCTCGGCGAGCCCGCGTGGCTCACGCTCTGGTCCTCGGCGGGCATCCCCGAGGAAGAGCTTCGCGTGGGGGTGGCCGAGCGACCGGTGGTGGCCAACGAAGTCCAGGAGGACCCGGGGCCCGCGCCGGGGCTCCGGATCCTGCGGTACGACCGCGACGACGCCCGCTACGTGCTGCGGGTGACGCTGGGCTCCGGCGAGATCCTCACGGCGGCGGCCCCGCCCTTCGCCGACCCCCTGGCGGGTGCGCCGCTGAGTCCGCTCCTGGCGGGAGGGGCGACGCGCGAGCCGCCCCCGCTGACGCTCATTCCGGTTCAGGACGGGGCGGCCGAGGGTCCGACCGCTCTGCAGTGGGTCCGGAGTCGCGACGGGTGGCAGGCGGAACGCCTCCTCCACTTCTCGAACGGGGTGGTCTACCACGCCCACTATGGGGTTCCGCTACCGGGCGCCTGGCTGGCGACGGCGAGGGCGACGCTGCTCCTCCTTGCGGACATGCTGCTCTTCCTCGCCTTCCGGGCCGCCGGACGGAGCTTCCTGCGGGACGCGCTTCCGAAGGACCGGCGGTGGACCGGTCTGATGATCTCCTTCCGGGCCAGGGTCACGCTGGGCCTCTTCGGGTTCTTCGTGCTCGCCAACGCGATCTTCGGGACGCTCGCCTACCGGAGCATCGCCGACGCGTCGCACCGTACCGCCCAGGTCCTGGCCGACCGCGTCGCCGAGGACGCCGCCGGTTGGTACTTCGAGATGGGCGGACGGATGCAGGCGCTGTCACGCCGGGTCGGCGTGGAGCTGCTGGAGTACCGGGGTGGGGAGCTGAGGGAGGGCTCGGTGGAGGAGCTCGTGGAGCTCGGACTGTACGAGGGGTGGGTCCCGATGGAGGTGTACCGCCTTCTCGGAGGGCGGCAGGACGTGCGCGAATCGACGGAGACGCGTCTGGGGGGCTGGCAGTACGTCACCTCCTACCGGCGGCTGCCCGATGACGACATCCTCGCGGCGCAGGTGCCGCTCCAGGCGGGCGCTACGGCGATTCGCTCGGCCGACGTGGCGGAGCTGCTCGCCTTCGTCGTCGTGCTCGGCGCCGCCCTGTCGCTCGGGCTCGCCCTCCTGGTCGGGCGGGCGCTCACACGCCCCATCCACGCGCTGCAGGTGGCCTCCGAGCGCGTGGGCGGCGGCAACCTGGGGCTGCGGCTCCCCTCGGATCGCGCGGACGAGTTCGGGGCGGTGTTCCGGGCCTTCAACCGGATGGTGGCGCGTCTGCGGCGCGCACGCCGCCAGCTGGTGCGCACCACGCGGCGGACGCAGGCCATCATGGAGGAGGCGGCCGTCGGAATGGTGGCGCTGGATCCGATGGGGCGGGTCACCCTCGTGAACCCACGTGCGGTCGACCTGCTCGAGGTCGACGTGCACGTAGGCCGGCCCCTGCCAGCGAGCGGGATGCTGGGCGAGGAGCTGGCCTCCTGGCTGCGGACGTTCATGGACGGCGACGACGAGGAGGCCGACGCGGAGCTCCACTCGGGGTCGAAGCGCGTGCGCGTGCGCGCGCGGCGCCTCGGGACCTCGGCGACGCAGGGCGGAACGGTGGTGGCCCTCGAGGACGTCACCGACGAGCTGCGCACGGAGCGCGTGCTGGCGTGGGGGGAGATGGCACGGCAGGTGGCGCACGAGGTGAAGAACCCGCTGACGCCGATCAAGCTCAGCGTACAGCACATACGGCGCGCATGGGAGGACCGGCGCCCCGACTTCGGCGACATCCTCGGCCGCAACGCGGACGCCATGCTGAAGGAGATCGACCGACTGGCGGCCATCGCGAAGACGTTCTCGCGCTTCGGGGCGCCGTCGGAATACGACGCGGTGCCGTTGGCCGCCGTCGATCTGGCCGCGGTGGTGGACGAGGTGCTGACGCTGTACGAGACGTCGGAGGGGGCGGTGCGCTTCCGGCGCGAGATCGAGCCGGGACTTCCGGCCGTCCAGGCGCGGGTGCCCGAGCTCAAGGAGGTTCTGGTCAACCTCCTCGAGAACGCGCGCGTGGCCTGCGCCGCGGGCGGGAGCGTGCAGGTCGACGTGGCACGGGACGGGGATCAGGGGCTCCTCCTGAAGGTGGTGGACGACGGCGCCGGGATCCCCGACCCTCTGGTGGGAAGGGTGTTTGAGCCCCACTTCAGCACGCGCTCCACCGGCACCGGGCTGGGGCTGCCGATCGTGCGCCGGCTGGTCCAATCGTGGGGAGGGGAAGTGCTTTTGGAGAGCTCGGTGGGCGTCGGCACCGCCGTGACCCTGAAGCTGCGCGCATGGACAGGCCAACCGGGCACGCGGGGGTAGCGACGCCCCGCGCTTTCGGGCATCTTTCATCACCCGCCGAGTCGGCCCGGTGACGGGCCCGGCTCTCCGCCGGGTGCCCCCGAAGGCCCCCCAGAGCGTCGAATCCCAACCAAGGCGGACATGAGGAACATCGCGGCCGAGCCTCCGACGAGACCGCCCTTCCCATCGTCCCTGCACGCCGACCGGCACCATCGGAAGGTGACGCCCGCCGAATTCTCCGATTGGATGGAGGAGCGGCTTCCACGGCTCGTCGGGCGCTGGCATCGGGAGATCCAGAACCGCTACGACCAGTCCTCGCGGGGGGTCAACGGATTGCTGGAGGAGTTCCTGACCCTCCTCGCCAGCTTCCTGCCGGCGCTGCTGGGGCCGCACCGCGATCACGTGGAGCCGGTGTGGATCCGAACCTCGGAGCTGTTCGGTGCCGTGGCCGCACGCCGGGGGCTCGCGGCGGGAGAGGTGATCGAGGAGCTGCAGATCCTGCGGGAGGCCGTGATCCGGCTGCTCTACCAGGATCCACCCCTGGGAGGTCGGCTCCGCCTCTCGCTGCGCGAGGTCCTGCGCCTCAATCGCGCCCTCGACACGGGGGTCACGCATGCGAGCGTGGGGCACACGGATGCGATGTTCTTCTCGCTGTTCGAGGGTTCGGGGATTCCGGACGCACCGCCCACGGATGAGCTCATGGCCGAGCTCCGCACCCAGCTGGACGGCGTCCGCGCCGAGCTCCGGGAGATCCTGGGCCGCGTCCCCGGTGAGCGCACGGGCCCGAGCATGGCGTCGGCCGAGGAGGGCTGAGCACGGACGCCTCCCCCCGCGTCGGGGACCTGCCGCCCGAGGAGTTTCGGAGACTCGCGCTCGAGGTGGTCGACTGGATCACCGATTACCTCGACGGCGTCGGCGAGCTTCCCGTCTTCCCCTCGGATCTCCGACCCGGCGACATCCGCCGTGCGCTGCCGGCCTCGGCGCCGGAGCGCGGCGAGCCCCTCGAGGGGGCGCTAGGGGACTTCCGGAACGTCATCGTGCCGGGCATCACGCACTGGAACCACCCGTCGTTCTTCGCGTTCTTCGCGATCACGGGCTCCGCGCCCGGGATCCTGGGGGAGATGCTCGCCGCTGCCCTGAACGTGAATGCGATGGTGTGGCGGAGCTCTCCCGCGGCGACCGAGCTCGAGGAGGTAACCCTGGACTGGCTCAGGCAGCTGGTGGGGCTCCCCGAGGGCTTCGACGGGACGATCAACGACACCGCCTCCACGTCGACGATGTACGCGCTGGCGGCGGCCCGTGAGCGTGCCTACCCGACTTCCCGCGCGGAGGGCCTGTGGGGCCAGCGCCCGGGACGGATCTACGCCTCGGAGCACACCCACTCCTCGGTGGAGAAGTCGGCGCTGGCGCTCGGATTCGGCAAGGTCGGGTACCGGACGATCGCCACCGACGAGGCGTTCCGTTTGCGTCCGGACGCCCTCCGGACCGCTATCGAGGAGGACGTCGCCGCCGGCATCGTGCCCGTAGCCGTGGTCCCGACGCTCGGTACGACCTCCACCACGTCGCTGGATCCCGTGGCCGAGATCATGCCCATCGCACGCGAACACGGCGCCTGGGTGCACGTCGACGCCGCGTACGGAGGGCCCGCCGCGATCGTGCCGGAGCTGCGCGAGGGTTTCGCCGGGTGGGAGGAGGCGGACTCGATCGTCATCAACCCGCACAAGTGGCTCTTCACGCCGGTCGATTGCTCGGCGCTCTACTGCCGGCACCCGGAGCTCCTCGTGCGGGCCTTCTCCCTGGTGCCCGCGTACCTGCGCATGCCCGAACAGGGAGAGGCCCGCGACCTGATGGACTACGGGGTCGCCCTCGGGCGTCGCTTCAGGGCCCTCAAGCTCTGGTTCGTGATGCGCGCGTTCGGCCGCGAGGGCATCGTGGCCCGCATCCGGACGCACGTCGAGCTCGCTCGCCTGCTCGCAGGGTGGGTGGACCAGGCCGCGGGGTGGGAGCGGATGGCGCCGGTGCCGCTGGCCCTGGTGGTCTTCCGCTATGCCCCACCCGGGGCGGACGAAGAGGAGACGGACCGGCTCAACGAGGCGATCATCGACCGGGTGAACGCCTCGGGAGAGGTGTTCGTGGGACCGACGCGCCTGAACGGCCGCCTCGTCATCCGCCTGGCGATCGGCAACCTGAAGACCACGCGCGAGCACGTCGCTCGGGCGTGGGAGCGGCTGCGGGAGGCCGCCGCGTCGGCGTCGCCCTGAGTCCCCGGACTCAGCCCTGCAGCAGCCTATCGACGTGCTCGCGGCGGGGCCCCGAGATCCACATCACGCCGAGGGTTGCGACGCCTGCGGCCGCGGCCCAGATCCCGTCGGCCGCGATGAGGCTCAGCGTGATCACCAGGAACCCGGCGCCCTCCTCGATCGCCAGACCCATCAGCTTCGTGGTGAAATAGCGCGCCACGCGACGCTGCGGAGGCAGCGAGCGATCCACCTGCTCCTCGGCGCGTCGAGCCACCAGAAGGCCGGCGCCGAGCACCAGCGCGGCCGCGGAAGCCGCCCAGGTCAGCATGCCGGAGACGGCGGAGGCGTCGCCCTGGACGCGCACGTCCATCACCTCGACCAACACGTACGTCACGATCGTGTAGATGGCCACGCCCGCCATCAGGGCCAGCCAGATCACGCTCATGGTGCGGAGCTGTTGCGGATCGGCGTCGTGGCTCGGTTCGGTCATGGCTCGCCGCTCGATGAGGGGGCGTCCTCTCCACCGGAAGATCATCCGGGAGGCACGGGATCGGAAGGTGCCGGCCCCGGGTGCCCACTCCGCGACCCGGTGCGAAAGAACGAAAGGGCCGGGAGCCTGAGCTCCCGGCCCTTCGCTGCCGAGCGATCCCGCCGGGTCAGGCCAGCTCGCGGATCGCCTTCACCAGGTCGGACATCGACTGCTTCGCGTCGCCGAAGAACATCAGGTTGTTGTCGTTGTAGAAGAGGTCGTTGTCGATCCCGGCGAAGCCCGGCGACAGCGAACGCTTCATCACGATGGTGCGGCGCGCCTTGTCCACGTTGAGGATCGGCATCCCGGCGATGACGCTGTTCGGGTCGCGGGCGGCCGGGTTGCACACGTCGTTGGCGCCCACGATGAGCACCGCGTCCGTGTTCTCGAAGTCGTCGTTGATCTCGTCGAGGTCGAAGAGCCGGTCGTAGGGGACGTCGGCCTCCGCCAGCAGGACGTTCATGTGCCCCGGCATCCGCCCGGCCACCGGGTGCACGGCGTACTTCACGTCCACGCCGCGCGCCTCGAGCAGGTCCCCGGCCTTGCGCAGCTCGTGCTGTGCCTGGGCCACGGCCAGGCCGTACCCGGGCACGATGATCACGGAGTGGGCGTACCCGAGCTCCATGGCCACGGTCTCGGCGTCCGCACGCTTCACCGGGCGCTTGCCGATCTGCGACTTGTCCACGTGCGCCGTGCCACCGAACGCGCCGAACATGACGTTGGTCAGCGACCGATTCATCCCCTTGCACATGATCATCGTGAGGATCAGCCCGGACGCGCCCACCAGGGCACCGGCGATGATCAGCACCATGTTCATGATGACGAAGCCGGCCGCGCTCGCCGCCAACCCCGAGTAGGAGTTGAGCAGCGAGATCACCACCGGCATGTCCGCCCCGCCGATCGGGATCGTGAGCGTGACGCCCAGGACGAGCGACAGCGCCAGCATGATCCAGAACATGGTGAGCGGCTGCCCGGCCGTACCGACGCCCATGGCCAGGACGGCGAGCACGATCACGGCGATGAACATCAGCGCGTTCAGCGTCTTCTGGAACGGGTAGGTGATCGGGTTCCCGGTCATCCACTCCCGGAGCTTCAGGAAGGCGATCATCGACCCGGAGAACGTCACGCCGCCGATGAACGTGCCGAGCATGATGCTCACGCCGTAGGTACCGGTCCCGACGTTCGCGCCGGAGTTCAGGTATTCGGCGATCGCCACCAGCGCGGAGGCGCCGCCCCCGAAGCCGTTGAACAGGCCGACCATCTCCGGCATGGCCGTCATCTTGACCATGCGGGCCGACACGCCGCCGGCGATGCCGCCGATGGCCACGCCGACGAAGATCTCGGTCCACGAGAGGATCTCGTTGTCCACCACGGTCGCCAGGATGGCGAGCATCATGGCGACGGCGGCGATGGCGTTGCCGCGTCGGGCCGTGGCGGGGGACTGGAGCCGCTTCAGGCCGACGACGAAGAGGATAGCGGAGACGAGGTAGGTCAGCTCGACGAGGATTTCCTGGTTCATGTCGAGCCTCCTAGCGCTTCTTGAACATCGCGAGCATGCGATCGGTGACCATGAAGCCGCCGATCACGTTGATCGTGCCCATGGCGATCGCCGCCACGCCGAGCACGATCTGGAGCGTTCCCTCAGCACGTCCCGCAACGACCAAGGCACCCACGATGGAGATGCCCGAGATGGCGTTCGCCCCCGACATGAGGGGCGTATGGAGGGTGGGGGGGACCTTGGTGATCACCTCGCGGCCCGCCAGGGTCGCGAGGGTGAACACATAGAGTCCGATCATCAACTCGCCCATGGGTTCTCCTCGGAGTAGGGCGTACGTGTTCTGGATTTCGTCGGGGTCGAGGCCTGGCTCACGCGCCCACGGCCTGCTTGACCCGCTCGTTCACGACCGCGCCGTCGTGGGTGACCGTCGAGGGCCCCACCACGTCGTTGGCGAAGTCGAGGTTCAGCGTCCCTTCCT